>Ga0181585_10004586_pt1 | contig 12057 bp, 7 predicted proteins | sample 071ome_29_FD_132469 | JGI IMG/M metagenome (GOLD analysis project Ga0181585, IMG submission 132469) | Coastal salt marsh microbial communities from the Groves Creek Marsh, Skidaway Island, Georgia - 071407BT metaG (megahit assembly) | ecosystem: Environmental > Aquatic > Marine > Intertidal zone... | reverse complement strand
TAGGGCTATCTGGAAAATTGACTGCCATTTAAGTCTCCTCTACCCTATTTTCTTTATGGTCAATATTGCTTGACCAATCCAATAGTTTTGACTTTGATCCGAATCTAAAATATACCTGACCCAGTTATTTGCTGGTGTAGCATCTTCAAATGTTACAATTATACTATCTGATACAGTGATACCATCAATGTTAAATGATCCAGTACCTGGACTTAACCATCCTGCAGAACTAAATGCGCCTGTGCTTGCTTCCCAACCGTGGTATCTTTGCCCTGCTGTGCTATTTCTTTCGTATACTTCTGGCTGTACTGATATTTCATAGGTTGCGTCTTGTTCAAAACCGGAGAACCTATCTCCACTAAAAGTTATACCTGTCAGTGTTGGATCTCGAGTTGCACTATCTGGAGATAGTCCTACAGTATTTCCTGCATTTGCAAATGTTGCTTCATACCAAGTTCCTACATTTTGACCTAGATATGCACTATTTGTAATAGTAGAACTTGGTTGACTTGCAGATATATAGAATTTTGTAAATGGAATTGAAGAACTAGAGCTACTGCTCCCTCCGCTCGCCGCCACATCGCTCGTATAAATTGTACCGGTCATTGCAGGAGTGTTCTCAGCTACATAATAAAGAACATCAGGCGCATTCATAGGAACTTTAAATACAAGACTATCCCTTTCTGCACCATTATTTGTTACGCCATCTGCAGTTCCAAGTACATTTGCTGCATTATATGCACCAGAAGATGTTTGGAACCAGATAGGCTGCCCATTAGACAGTGCGAGATCGGACAGAGTGATTGAAAAAGTTTGATTAGTAGAAGAAAATCCTCCAGATGCTCGCTTTCCTCCACTTGCCATAAATATACGATAAGTACCTGCAAGAGCAATTGTAAAAGTTTTACTTCCGGATGAATTTAATGCAGTACTACTGCTTAATCTATTAAATAAAATTGTATATGCTGAATTTGTATAGTCTATAAGACTTATTGCATTTACGGATTCATAATTAGAATTATGGCCTGTAGAAGATACATCAAAAGTTAATACTGTTCCTGCAGGTACCGTAAATTCGTTTGAATACGCATATCCTCGGCGAGTATGCGCTCCACTTTGTTGTCCTTGAGAAAAAGTGGTTGTAACATTTATAGCAGGATTACCATTTACTGTGGTATACTGAGCGCTTCCTGTTATCGGATTCAATAATGTTGCACTTCCATCACTTATTCCTGTGGCTTCTCCAAACAAAGTAGTATAGTCACCATAGTAAGAGCCGGAGATAAACCAATGTGTATTTGCTAAAGGAAGGTCTTCATCAAATAAATTAAAGTGATATTCAAGTCCTTTTTGTAAGTGCAAAGTGGGATTATCTGTATCTGCAACAAACACTCCACCTGAAAAAGTAAACGCAGTATTTGTACTATTTGGGGCAACATCAAAATTTAAAATTGCTTGACCATCTAGGCCATCGGCTCCATCCGCCCCTCTTAAATCAGTAGTAGAAAATCCGAGTCCATCGTCAGATGTAAAAGTTACTACACCTGTACTATTATCATACGAGCCTCCTGTAAATCCTGTTCCGTCTACTCCTGCCGCACCTGTAGCACCCGTAGCGCCTTGTGGACCTTGTGGACCTGTAGCGCCTGTTAAACCTGTAGCACCCGTAGCGCCTGTAGGACCAATTGGACCTTGAGGACCTGTTGCACCTGTTGGACCTGTAGCGTTTCCTGCATTTATAGTTGAGTTATCGGCAAGTGTAAGTATTAAATCATCATTTCCATCAATAGTTGCCGAAGAAATACCTCTATTTCCATCTCCTCGTAAATCTCCAGTACTAAATCCAAGTCCATCATCTGAAGTAAATTGTACTATACCAGTGGACGCAGTGTAGGTTCCTCCTGTAAATCCCGGGCCTGTAGCTCCTGTTAGACCTTGCGGTCCAGTAGGTCCTGTTGCTCCAGTAGGTCCTGTTGCTCCAGTAGGTCCTTGAATAGAGCCGCCATCTACCCACTGAGTACCGTCCCAAATATGTAAGCTATCGTTACTTTGTACAAGATATGCGTCTCCTTGAGCGTTGTTAGTTGCAGGAAGATCTACTACTGCTGTAACGGCTCCCTTCATAGTTATTCCGGCACCTTGAGGGCCTGTGGGGCCTTGAGGGCCAGTAGGACCAGTAGGACCAGTAGGACCCGTAGGACCTTGTGGACCTGTAGGTCCGGTAGAATTACCAGCATTTAGACTTGTACCATCATTTAAAGTAAGAATAAGATCGTCGTTTCCGTCTATAAGAGCAGAAGAAATACCTCTATTTCCATCGCCTCGAAGATCGCCTGTAATAAATCCTAATCCATCATTTGAAGTAAATGTTACAATTCCTGTAGATGCGTTATATGACCCAGATGTAAAACCAGCACCACTAGCTCCAACAGGGCCCTGAGGACCTGCTGCACCTTGATTTCCGTCTACTCCGGCAGGTCCTATTGGGCCTTGAGTACCAGTAGGACCTTGAGCACCTTGAGGACCTTGAGGACCTTGAGGGCCTATAGGGCCTTGAGCACCTTGAGCTCCATCTACTCCATCTACTCCATCATTACCAGCGGGACCTGTGAGACCTTGAGGTCCAGCAGGTCCGGCAGGTCCTATAGCTCCATCATCGCCTTGAATCCCTTGAGGGCCTTGAGGGCCTTGAGGTCCTGTAGCCCCAGCAGGTCCGGCAGGTCCTTGAGGACCTTGAGGGCCTGTATCTCCGTCAGCTCCATCATTGCCTGCGGGTCCTTGAGGACCTGTGAGCCCTGTGGCACCTTGAGGACCTGTAGCACCTGTGGCTCCAGCAGGACCTTGAGGACCTGTAGGACCTGTGAGCCCTGTGGCACCTTGAGGACCGGTAGGACCAGCAGGACCTTGATCTCCTTGATCTCCTTGGGGGCCTTGAGGCCCTATTGCACCTGTATCCCCCTTTGTCCCAGTTTGGCCAGTAAGTCCTTGTAGTCCTTGAGGCCCTGTGGCACCTTGAGGTCCAGCAGGCCCTATTGGACCAGCAGGACCTTGAGGACCTTCAATACCGTCATCTCCTTGAACTCCTTGAGGACCTTGAGGACCTGCGGGTCCTGTTGCTCCTTGAGGACCAGTAGCCCCTATCGGGCCAGCAGGGCCTTGATTTCCGTCTACTCCTGCGGGGCCTTGTGGGCCAATAGCCCCTGTAGCTCCTGTAGCTCCTGTATCACCTTGAGGGCCTGCGGGTCCTGTTACTCCTTGAGGACCTTGAGGCCCTTGAGGTCCTGTAGGTCCAGTTAAGCCAATAGGTCCTTGAGGACCGGCGGGACCAGTTGCTCCGTCTGATCCGGGAACACCAATAGGTCCTTGAGGGCCGGCGGGACCAGTTGCTCCTGCTGGACCAGCCGGACCATCATCGCCTTGAGCACCTTGAGGACCTTGTGGCCCTGTATTACCTGTGGGACCTTGTGGGCCTGTGGCGCCTTGCGGACCTTGCGGACCGCTTGTTCCATTTACACCTGCTGCTCCTGCAGGGCCTTGAGCACCTGTTAATCCTGTTGGCCCAGTTATTACCCACTGTGCACTACTTCCATCGTCATAGTACACAAACAGTCTAAGATTTACAGAATCAAACCATAAATCTCCTTGACTCGGATTAGAAGGCGTCGTTGCTGATACTGTTGTTGCCATTTATTGTACTCCATACGGACTTAACATTCCGCCGGCTCTTTTTTGAGTTATAAGCTCTTTCTGGACAGCCGCAGCAATTGCTCTACCAAGCTGTTCGCCTTCTGCACTGTCGCTATCTGATGAGGTTTCTGATTCATCTTTATTATTAATATTTACGGTTACTCCAACATTGTTTTGAGTTCCCCCTGCTCCCTTTAACTCTACGGGTATTTTATTGCCATGCGGAAGAGGAACCACAGCTTCTGTTCCATGTAGTATAGCAGGATAACCACTGTCTCTACCTCTAGCTATGCCCCCGGCGGCGTAATTTGCTTGGGCGACCGCTCCGTAACGAGCGCTCATGATACCTCCATAGCGAGCACCTCCACCAAAGCCAAAGAAACCCATTACCATATTTATTATATCGCCAAAACCTCCACCGCCACTTCCTCCAAATAGATTCATAATCCAAGAGCCTAAATCTTTCAATACGTCTCCAAAAGATCCTAGACTATCAAGAAGTTTCATAAAGGAACTTCCAAGGTCCCCAAGGATTCCTACAGTTTCTTCTGCTTTGCCTGCTGGATCTACAGGATCGTCGCCTACAGGATCGTCTTCGTCTTTTTTTGTTATGCTTTTCACTATATTTGTAATAGGGTCGCTACTTTCACTTTCAGCAGAGTCACAACACTCTACTTTTACTCTATGCTCTAATTCTGAACTTAAAGCACTTTCTAAGTCCTCGGTAAATTTCTTCCCTTTATCTTCAATAGCTTCTCCTACATTTTTAGATAAAGGCTCATTTTGAAGAACTTTTTCCATTTTTTCCGCAGGCCCTTCTTCAGGGCCGAATAAGGCTTCCATAATAGAATCTGTAATACGCTTTTCAATTGCTGCCAACGCGGCATCTGCAATACCATCAATAAAGCCCATTACTGCGTCTTTTAAACTGCCTCCCTCTTTTAAAGTTTGAAAAGCATTTCCAATTCCAGTTCTAACACCTCCTTCAAAAGCTGCGGCCATTTGACCTTCGAAGCTTAGATCTTGTAACTTTTGTTGCATTTTTTCTAGTGTAAGATCTACCGTTTCTAATGCGGCATTTTTTGACATTTCAGCAGTGGTCATAGCAATATCTCTTGTTTTATCTGCCATTGCATCAATTGTTTTAAATAAACTTTCTTCTTGTTCTGTTAATCCTGCTCCAGGATTGGTTTTTTCTCTTGCTGCTAAAAGCTCTGCTCTTGCAAGTTGGTTTCTTGCCTTGAGCATTTTATTTTCCATGTCAATTTGAATGAGTTTCATTCGATACTCGCGCATAATTGCAGCTTGTCTCACTTTAACCATGTGCTCTTCTAGCTTGATTCTTGCTTTCAGTGCTTGCTCTTCGTTCTGGTAACCTCCTTCACTACGAGTACTCATTAGTACACGTTCGAGTCGAGCATTGAGAACTTGCTCTGTAGCTCTTTGCTGCTCTGCAATTAGCTGGTTCTGCTTTTCCATTTGAGCAGTAACTTGCTGCTGCAGCTCAAGGGGCTTCATGCTTTCTCTTTGAAGTCTTATTTCTTTTGCTGTTTCTAGCTCGTCGATTCGTATCTGCCTTCTTTGCTCCTCTAATCCTAGAGTAGTAAGTAGCATACTCATTTCATCTTCTGCGGCTTGAACTGCTGCTGCTGCGCTATCCTTATCCTGCTGAGAAGATCTTTCAGTAAGAGCATTTTGATTTGCTTTTGCAACCGTTACTTTATCTGTTGCACTTAAAATGGCTTGACCTGCCTTGAATCTTTCTGCTTCTAAGTTTGCTATTTTTTCGGCTTCAGTTCTTCCAAGAGTTTGAGCTTCTGCAAAAGACTTTCCTAGCTCTCCTCTAGTTCTTTCATTTTCGAGCAGAGTACCAGATATTCCTTCGTATTCTTTTGCTAAATTATTTAAGTACTCATTTTGAGTTCTTGCTGCTTCCATTTCATCATCAATTGCTTCTAGCTCTTTCCTGGCTTTTTTCAGCGCTTCGACATCTTCATCCGAGCCTCTGACTTTTACAGTTGTTTCTGCCATTGCAACGTTAGTTGCTAAACCTGAACGTCGGTCTGCATACTCGTCTTCCATGCCAGCAAGAGCAGTATTGCTCAAGTCTGCCGCGGATCTGGCCGCAGCACCCAAACGAGCAAAAGGACCTGCGCGTACTTTTGCGCCAACTTCAAGAAGAATTTGATCAAGAGTTTCCATTGCGCCTGCAAGACCTTGTATTGCGCTTGCAGTATCTGCAGCTTGTCCTGTAAGCTGAGACAGTCGATCACTTTGAGCTTCTGTTAAGTATCCATTTCTTTCAAAAGCGTCTCCTAGTGCACGAACTTCAGGATTAAATTGTCCTACTGTTCGAAAAGTTTCTACAAGGGCGGACTTAGCATCTGCATATTTATCAGGATCAATTGATTCGTCTAATTTTCCAAATTCTGCTACTCTTTCAGCTAAGTTTGCACTTGTGAGGGCATTGCCCATTGCAACAACACTATCTGAAATATTTAAAAGATCACCTCTTCCTAAAACTTCTGCAGTTTTTCCAAGCTCTTCATTTATATCTTTGGTTGACTGAGTAAAGTCATCCATTGCTTGTTTTGCTTTTGTTACTGCTTCTGCAACCGGAAAGAAGTATTGATATGCAGCATACAATGCTTGACCTGCAAGTACTAGCAAGCCTATCCAACCAAATGCTGCATTTATCATTGCTCCTGCTGCTGCAGCTTTTGCCGCTAATCCTTGTAATCCTAGTCCTATTTGTGCCATAGCAGCTCGACCCTGAAGAGCATAAAGCCTCCAGTGAGCTCCCATACGAGTAGTTGATGCTTTGTGCCGGGCTTCGTGCCCTTTCAAAATACCCATTCTTGTAGCATAAGAATTACGTAAATCTGCTACTTGCTCTGCGTTTTTACCTTTTAAATAACCCGTAGTAACTGCGCCGTACTTTTTGATTTGAGCTTCGGCATTGTCTAAAATTTTCTTTGCATTTTTTTGTGCTGCAGCGCTATCAGAGCGCCCTAGTAAAAAGTCTGCTCCTGATCGCCCCATTTTACTTTGAGGAGTATCTTTACCTAAAATGCCTTCCGCAGTACTTATTGCTCCTGCCTTTCTTTCCGCAGAACTTGCCGCAAATTCTTGAGTTTTTCTTTTAGCTTTTTCAATTTTCTTTTCGTAAACAGTAAGAGTTCTATTTATTCTGTTTATTTTTTCACGAGACTCTTTTTCCCAATCTCCGAAAGCAGGTAATATTGATCGTACAATTGGTAGGGCAAATAAAGTTAAAGCTGCAGTAAGTGATGCTGTATTTTCTGAAAGAAAATCAAATACAGGACGTAAAGCCCCAATAACTCCTGTTTTAATTGTATTAATTAGTTCTTCAAAACTAACTAAAAATCTATTTAATGAAGCAGCAGAAGGATCCATAATCGCTTCTACTGCTGCGAATTTTTGTTCTGCTTGGCCAAGTACTTCGTTTGCTACCGCTTGAGTTCTTTCGAATGCTGTTAATTCTCGACCGGCAATTCCTAACTGGTTTTTATACCTTTCTGTTGCAGTTTCTAATCGAAGAATAATACCTAATTCATCCAATAGTTCTGGTTCTGCTTTTGTAACACCTCGAATCAAACGGTTAAAAGAATCTGTTAAATCTCTGCCCAATACAATAGAAGCATTTTTAGCGGCTCTTCCTAATTCGGCTAGCTGAGTAGGATTTAGGCCAGAAGCTGTACCAATAGCGGCAGCTTTTGCAGATTCTGCAAACGAGAGCTGTCCATCCGTCGCTTCTTTGATACTATTTGTGATACTTTTATAAGCTATACCAGTTGTAGCGGCCAAGGCTTGTTGACCTGCAATTAGGTTTGCCGTATCACTTGCACTACGTAAAAATTGAAAGACTGCACTAACAGCAAATACTTGGGCTGCAAGAGTTGCATAGGCAGGAACAAGACCTCCTGAGATGCCTTGTGCCATTTTAGAAAAGTTTTTAGTTCCATTTGCGGAAGCTTGAGCAGCTCCTTTTAACCGTCGATCTGCATTATGAGCGCTTTTTGCGGTATTATTTAATCGGTCGTCGATACCATCTAGTGCAGTTCTAAGTTTTTTTGCGGAGACAGTGGCTTTTTGCATTTTGCCATTGACTTCAATATCAATTTGTATTTTTCTAGCCATTAACCGATCTTATGAGCAAACTGCTTGCTGCTTGAATTTTTAGCTGCCGTCTCTTTTTGTTTTCTTTTTCTTTCTGCCGCACTATGACGGTTTTCGACAACTATGTTTTCAAAAATTTTCATGAAGTAAATTACTTCTTTTTTATTTTGAACTTCATAAAGCTCTAAATAATAAGGTAAATTATCCCAGTTTTTTCCTAGATATGTACCGCTCATTCCCTCCCAGTGATCTGAAAATAATGAGAATATAAAAAATGCCACTTGAACTTCTTCTGGAAAAGCAGAAGGTTCGAGCGGCATTTTGGCAGGATCAGGCTCTTGACCTAGTTGGTCACAAATAGCTAAATAACGTTCAACGTCTAAATCTGATTCCTGTTGATTTACATATTTTTTAAGTAGCTTTTTTATTTCAGCTACTTGTTCCCAGTAAAATTTTCGAGGTCACCAACAACCTCAGTAATCCACGTATCAAAATCTCCAGAGTTTTTCATTAAAAGCTCTGCGTTGTCTTGGGTATAAGGAAGTTCATCATCAGGATCAAGTTCTGTTACATCTACCAAAAGAAGCTCTTCTAGGTATCGAAATTTCAGACCTTTCCAACCTTTAATTACTGCCCTTACATACTCAATTAAAAACATATCTTCGTTCAACTCTTCTTCAGGTTGACGAGTTTTTCTATTGAATTTTGTAGTTAAACACTTTTTACGAAGCTTTAAAAGCTCCTCTCGTGCTAAATAAGTAACATCTACACTAAATCCAGAATAGCCCGGAAAGTCTAACGTTACGGTTTTACTTGGAGTCATAAGACTCGAAAGAGAAATGGGAGTATCACTCATTTATTTATAGCCTCGTGAAAAGAAATTTTCTGTTTTTGAAATATAAGTATAGTATAAAAATATTTAAAAGTCAAGAAATATTTTTAGAAGGTAAAAGGGGCCGAAGCCCCTATAGAATAAGTTACAATACAGAAGGTCCTATGTATGTAATTACTGCCTCATCCGCGCCGTCTAAAGAAGTCGGAAGCGCATGGAAGCTGGTTTCCAGAGAAATAACATCTTCGATATTAAGTGCCGGAATTTCAAGGTGAGTAGTTGGGAAGGAAAAGTCTGCTTTTGGTACTCCCGCAGAGCCACCTACACTAAACAATAGCTGGAAATCATTTGTTACAACGCCGCGCGCGTTATCAGAAACAAGATCCGCAAACATTTTAGAGCTAGTTGGTCCGTTATTCCCATCTGACTGATGTTGTGAATCATCTAGATAGCAAGTAAAGGAGCCAGAAATATTTCGTGTTCCAGTAACATGCCCCAAAGGAAGATTAACTCGACACAATTCTTCTGGAGTTAAGAAGGAGATATTATTTTCAAAAGTAATACTTCCGCCTGTAAGAGTTACGTAGTATTCGGCTTCAAATTCATCCGTGCCATCAGAGTCTTGGTCTCGATCCACATTGAGGATATCTCCTGGAACAATGCGAAGAGTAGTTAAACGATTCTTGATAAAGTTTCTTGTAGAAGTCAAACCGCCGCCTGGATTTGCTCCAGTCAAACCAATAGCTTGTGCTCCCGCCAATGATTTAGTAATAAGCTGCTCAATTTTTGTACCAAAACCACTCCAAGTAATTTGAGCAATACCATCAATATCAAACTCGATTGTAGCACTATTTACAACACAGTCATGTAGCTTATAAATAGTTTGTCCATTTGATTGAGAATATGCAGCAGGGTCGGTATCCCCACAAGCACCAAGTACAAAATATAGGTTAAAGGTACCTAATTCTACAAAATTAGAACTTTCACAATCAAAAGAAATTTGTTGTGAAGCAGGGGTGCGAGTAACGGGAGAACCGGTAGTAACATTTTGCCAATCCGCTCCATCATAATATACATTGCCTAACATATTAGCCCAAAGAGCTTCATCAACAGACTGTCCATTATTAGCTGGACGAACATAAGATGTAAAAGACCATTCAGCAGGCTCAAGAGCATCATTAAACATTGCTCTAGCCCTACGAGTTCTTAAATCACCATCTCTTGCCATTTCATTCAAAGTTACCTCTGAAGTTGCAACAGCTTGAGAAAAAGAATATCCATCGAGAACAGGAATTTGCCACAAATAATCAGTAGTTTGAGCTGAATAAGCCGCCTGTGTTTTCTCTAGGAATACGTGAGTATTTCTACTCAATTGCAAATTTGCCGCATGCGCCATAGTGTTTCTCCTATGAGACTTGAAAAGACTTGAACGTGAATCCTTTGATTCGTGTCAGTATTTTCTAATATCGAACCTCTAGTAGCATTTCTCCTACTCCTAGGGGCTCTAGTACTCCTTCATCAGTGTCTATACTGATAATAGAGATTTGGTGAGTTGATTGTAATTGGCCTGTAGGTTGAGTATTGTCTAGATAATCCAACCTACTGTTATCTTCAATTACTGTTTCTACGTCTTCTAATAATTTTTCTAATGCTTCTACAGCATCTTCTTCATTTACGTAGCAGCGAACGGTTACACTAAGAAATCTGTCTCTGTAACCTGCTCCTTGGTACTCTCTGGTTTCGCTTCCGGCATTTAAATGAATAGCAGGAAATTCTGTTACTTCATCCCAAAACTTTAACCGAGGGTGTACATTATTAAAAATATTAGTATGGAAGCCTCCATTTCCATCTATGCCCTTTAATTTATCTACTAAAGCATTTACTATTGCCATTCGTCGAGTGCTATATCGTCTAGCGTGGTTGGACACTTATACTCTCCTTGTGTAGAATCTTCCTATATTCATTTTAATTGCTATCTCTCTTATAGACATATCAATTAATCTACGGGGATCTCTATCTGTACTTCCTAGTTTGTTTCCAGTTTCAAAAGTTTCGTATGGATCTCGTTGATATGTGTATCCAATACTAGGAAAGCCTTTTGCAGTTTTTGTAATATCTGTAACTTTTACGCTCTCTGCAAATCTTCCTGTTCTATTATTTAATCTAGGATCTCCCATATTTTTAACTACAGTTCTGTTTATTTCTTGATTGAACAAACCAATTAAGTGCACTATGGAAGTATCGGCTCTCTTAGTTCGGGTCTTTCTAACGCTACCTTTTCTGAGAGCTACTCCTCGTTGCGCTGTATAAGCAGTAGTAACTTCTGTTTCTTTTTTAACTTTGTTAGTGCTTTTACTTTTTTCTTTTACCTTCTTTTTTCTTTTGCCCACTACTTTGGTGTTCTTAGATTTTTTCGAGGGTGCTATAGCTTCGAGCATTACTTGTTCTAAGGCTTCTATTGCAGGAGTACTGGTCTTTTGCTCAAGTACTTCGAAATCTTCTATTGCACCTTCAAAGGCGAGTCTTTCTAATTCTGCTTCTGATTTATTCTTTTCGTAGTATTGAGAACTTAATACAAACGCAAACTTTTTACTAAATTTTCCATCCGCACTAATTAATTGCTGATGTCCAGTGTCGACTTTTATTCTATATTTTTTTCTTTGTTGAAGTATAATTGTTTTGAGTTGCGTTACTTCTGCATCAGATAAATCAAACTTATCAGAGGCTTCTCCAAGAGCTCTTTCTAGTCCGAACTGCGAAGCTGCAATACCTCGTTCTCCGTGCCCTACTTGTGAACCTTTTGAAATTTCTGCCGCACTTACTGCTTTATTATTTCTTTCTAAACTATTTAAATAGGTTGCTTGAATTTTTGCTAAATCTTCTTTATTTCTATTTTTAAACTTTTGAGTTTTTACCGCTTCAAAGTTTTTTACTAAAAATACTGCATCTCCTGACTTTTTCTTAAATAACGACTTTTTTGACATTAAAAAAGCTTTTTCGTCTGGGTCTAGTCTTACTCCTGCTTCTTTTGTAGCTAAGTAAGTAGTGCATAATTTAAATAGATCGTTTCGCTCAGTTTTATTTAGTCGGATACCTGTAATTTTTAAAATCTTTGCGGCTTCATTTTCTTTATTAATTACAAAGAACTGACCAGGATCTTTTTCTGCATCTGAGCGTGCTTGAGAATCTTTAGTTTTTTTGATAGTTTTCTTTCTTTGAGTTGCACGATCAATTACATATCTCGTTGCTTTTTTTAACTCACTACTACTCATTAAAAGTTTTTATATAAATCTAGTACGCGTTTGATATGATCGGGAAAAGCTACGCTACTATCTTGACGAGCAGATTGTGGATTTTGCAGTGTAGCTCCAGCAAGCGTTCGTCTTTCTTTGTATTCG
>Ga0181585_10004571_pt1 | contig 12080 bp, 11 predicted proteins | sample 071ome_29_FD_132469 | JGI IMG/M metagenome (GOLD analysis project Ga0181585, IMG submission 132469) | Coastal salt marsh microbial communities from the Groves Creek Marsh, Skidaway Island, Georgia - 071407BT metaG (megahit assembly) | ecosystem: Environmental > Aquatic > Marine > Intertidal... | reverse complement strand
TTTAAATTTAAAAAATTTAAAATATGCAATAAACGCAAAAATTGGATTCAACACTCTTAACTTATGCGAATATTTATATCGAAAAATTGTTATTTTTGGAGAAATATCTTCCCTGGATGGCTTATCAATACCAGATCGGTTTGGAACAAATATATTTATCTTATCGAATTCTTTTGTAAGCTGATCAGCTATATCATCGATTGCTTTGGAAGCGCCACCAATAACATCATATGATACTGCAGCATTAGTAATTAGTACTTCTCTCATTGAGGCACATCTAATATAAAAGAAAAAACAATTTCATTATAACTAAAAATAAAAAAAGCCTGGAAGACAGGGCCTAGAACTTTAATCTGTATTAATTGTTCTTAGATAAGAAAAAATGATTCCAAACAACCCTCCTAAGGCAAATGCTATTAAGACAAATAAACTTCTAAAAGGTCCTGACTTAATGTTTGGAGGATAAGCTGGGCTTAAAACTTGAAAAACATAATCCTTATTCGATTCTATAAATGCTAACTTCTGAATATGCATTTTTGAAATCTCAGCAAAAGCGCCTCTGATTTCTGGCACAATCGTTCCCTCAAGCTTTTCTTGCATGAAATTTAATGCAATTTCAGATTTATCAGATTCACGTTTCCTAAATAGCTCATTTATAGAAGATATAATGGTATTAGTGATGCTTGTTGCAAGGTGCGGCGACACGTGGGTTATGCCTATAAAAGTAAAATCTGTGTCCAAATCTTTACCGATTAGCAAATTATTTCCTAAAAAAGCTCTGTGAGCAGCCTGATTATCTGACTCCTCACCTTGTGAGTCTAATATTGTTAGCTTATTTGTGGAATCATCCCAACTTACTTCACCTGTAAAGTATTCAATGGGGTAGTTCTGAAGGAGTATGTCTTCAAAATATTTGAATGATTTTATAATCTCCATTGCTTCATCAACTTTAGTACTCTCACCCCCAACTCTTAAGTTTGCAAGTGCAGAGAGGCCATCTTTTCCTTGCGAAAATGTTTGAGGGGAAGAGTCATTGGAGTTTAGAACTGCCTTTGCAGTGTAAACGTTAGGAAGTTGAAGAGCCCAGATACTTGTAAGTATGGCTGGAATAATTGCAAAAATAGCTATCAATTTAAAGTTTTTTTGGACTAGAGAGATAAGAAATTTTAAATTGAGACTATCCTCATTATACATATCTAGATTCGGAGTATCATGCATCATAATTAATATTATATGACATTAAGGCTGTATTTAAATTTATTTAAATTAAAAAACTTGTTGGTAAATTAGCTTGTTATAGAGGAATTTGTTGAATATTTATCAAACAATTTAGCGGTTCTCAAAGTGATGTCTTTATAAATTTTATAATTATGTAAATTATCTTCCTTGGTGGATAATATGTTCCTAATTTCTTTAAACATATTTTCAAAATTATTTTCTACTATTTTTTTTGTATATGACTTGTTGCGAAAAGAAAAAATAGTTGACGAATTAAAATTGTTTGGCTTTGAAAAGAATCTATCAAAAAAAATATCGCCATTCTCATAAATAATATGGCAAAAATTCTCATACTTTTGTCCCATACTCCATCTTAGTTCAAATGTAATAGATTTGGTGCCCGCAAAAAAAACAGTTCCAGATTTATTAAATGCACCATTCTTACCCTCTTGACTTTGGAGGAAAACAAACATTTCTTGTGGATTTTCCTCTAGAGATAGCATAGAAGATATTGGATAAAAACCAATATCATAAATTGCTCCTGCTCCTAATTCAGGGTTATACCTGAAGTTATCTTCCTTGAAATGAGGGATACAAAATGAAAGTATTACTTTTTGTATTTTTCCTAAATAAGGACTAGGCTTTCCTCTTCTAAAAAGCAAATCAAATAGCCTAAATTGGTAATGATGCATGTGCATATTAACTTCAAAAAGAAATAATTCATTTCTAGAGGCAATATTAAATAATTCTCTAGAATCTTTATAATTTGTGCTCAAAGGCTTTTCACAGATAACATTGTATCCTAACTCAAGAGATTGCTTTGCCAGCTTATAATGAGTAGCAATTGGAGTTGATATATAAATACAATCAACATCAAGTTTAGAATCTTTTAGGGAACTTATATCTTGGAAAATAGAAATAATTTTGTTATCAAATTCGATCCTGTGATTAGAAATTGACGAAGAAACAATAGCTAGGCATCTATCATTATTATTAAATATTGCTGGGAGCACTTTGGAAATTAAATGATCGCTATATCCAATAATCGCAAAATTCATAACAATCAGATTATGAAGTGTTTTTGATGGCAAATAATCATTTTTTGAATTATCAACATTGTCTAAATTTGGCTAGTAAATCAGGCTGTTTCCATTAAAGCCTTAATTTATTAAAATTTTTTATCATATTAAATTCTTTTCATTATGGTTGAAGAAGTCTGAAACTCTTTGTAGGATCAGTTCAATTCTTTGATCAACGTGACAATTATTAAGTGCATATTCATATCTTTGAATACACCCTTCTCTTCCAAGCTCATCAAATTGAGTTAATGCCAAATCGATTATCTTTCTTGGATCCTTCAAATCTTCCCACTTATAAAATAAAACAAAATTTATAAGCTCATTATCTACCAATTGATATTTAAGATAATCAGGAACAAGAGGTATGCCCCCCGTGATTAGGGCATCAAAAATTCTAGATGGTACATCATTATATGTTGGAATGACCCAGTGCAATTTATATGTACTCCATTCTTCCAATCTAGCCAAAGAAGATAAGGCATGGTAAGAAAAATCTACAAAGGAAATTGAGTTATAAAAATTATTTAATCTTTGGACATTTCTATTTCTAACCGGAAACTTATCATATTTTATATGCATGCCTAAGGGATCATTAGATCTAACTGAATCTATAATTTTAGAGGAGTTCTCAACTAAAAAAGCCCTGCTCCACTGAATCACACAAGGCATTACGTGTCCAACAAAATTTGGGTTAAATCTCACTAATAGTTCAGAATTGATGATATGAGCAGGAATATAAAAATCGCATAAAAGACTGAGCAAAGATGCATCCTTAATATTATGATGATTATCGAAGTCCCAAATAATAAAAATTGCATCTGGTGATGAGCTGTAAATCGCAAGATACTTATTTAACCCATCATCAGTCTGAAAAACATCATTATTATTTACTATAACTACATCTCCTTCTTTAAAATAGTTCTGAACATTGTCAATAGAGAATAGAGACATTTGGTTTACTAAATTTACATTTTTAAAAATCAGCTCTGAAAGAAAGACTTTCTTAATTGAACCAGGCTTATGCTTCTGAGATAATTTTAGTGACTTGTAGAAAAGTAGATCATCAAAATTATTGCTTTGATTGTAGTTCCTAATGTCATCATAGTATTTATCAATTTTTTTTATTTTGCTGAATGAGAAATGAGGAAAGCCTAAATTCTTGATTTCTTTAGATGTTGTTTTGACCCTGAGCCATATTCTAAATCCATTCAGTCTGTTTTTGACTACACTTCTTAATTTTTTGACTATCATTTTTTTCTATAAAAAATTATTTGTTTCCAGATTATTTCTCGAAGATGAATCTTCAAATTAAATTAAATCTCAACAAATGGGACCGGTCTAAAAAATCTAGCATTTTTACCCTTAACTTTCTTCTTAATTGAATCAATATATTCATAGGCAAAAACAATATAGATGTCTGTATCTTCTTCATCATAATCAGCTGATTTGATAGGAATATGTTGACCTGGAGAGAAGCTATCTTGTTTAAGAGGACTATCATCTATCACAAAATTAAGATAAGAGGAATCAATTCCACCATAATTTGTTATTGTAGAAAATCTTGCTGGGCATCCGTAAGCTATAATTTTTTTTGCATCATTTTTGAAGGTATTTATTCCTTCTTTCAGTTTACAAATTTCAGAATTAAAGGAATCAAATGAATCGATAATGATTTGATTACTTAAACTTGAGATCTCTTCATTTAAAATACTTTTTACAGCTTCAGTTGCTTGATTTTCTTTGGATTCAGCTCTTTGAAGGACTATTTGGATAGATCCTCCATGAGGAGCAATTTTAGCAGCATCTGCAACTGCAAAATTAAATTCTAATGCAAGAGTTTGAAATGAATGAAGTGAATAATATGAGGGTCTATCAAAATAAAAGCGCTCAAAACCAAAGCTTTCAAATATTGAAATTGGATATTCGACTTCTATCAGTATCTTTCCATCTTTTGTAAGAATTTCATCACAAGCACGCATAAATTCTCTTGGTGACTCTAAATGGGTAAAAACGCTTGATGCGACAATAAAGTCAAAAAAACCATATTTCTTTTTAATTGTTTTAGCCATTGGATAATCAAAGAATCCTATCTCGGTATTTAATCCATTTTTATTTGCTATTGCGCCAACATTTTTAGATGGATCAACCCCAAGGCATTTAATTCCCAGCTCCTTAAGTGGTCTTAACAAAACACCATCATTTGATCCAACATCAAGAACGAAGCTGGGCTTATATTTTGAAATAGAGTGAGCTAAATTATTAAAATGATCAACTAGCTCTTTATTAACTGATGACAGGTAATAATAATCTGTAAAGAATTTTTCACGTGGTGCAGAACATGGGAGATGCGAAAATAAGCATTTAGAGCACCAATAAATAGTCATTTGAGCAAAAAATTCATCTTTAAAATCTGATTTTTTAGGGTATTTATTTGCAAGAGGTTGATTGCCTAAATTAACCAAGGCTTCCATTTTAAAAGAATTACAAATAGGACAGATCATAGATATAGAAATTCTAATGGGACAATTTAGGATAATTATACAATATAATTAATCCACTTAAATTGCATGATGTAAGAAAAAAAGCTAGGTCATATACAATCAATAAGTAAATACTTAAAAAAGAATTATTAGCAATCTTTAATAAGGATTTGCCTTGAATTACTTTGTATAAAAAACTTCAGCCCAATTAAAAAAGTCTCTGATTCCCTCTTCTAGTGAAACAATTGGATGATAGCCAAGTTCTTTTTTTGCTTTTGAAATATCCCCACATCTCCGCATAGGTTCGTGCTTATATACCTCAGTGGGCTCATTTAATTTAAATGGAATCTTACACTGTAATTCATTTTCTATTTTATCTATAAGCTCAATAACTGTAATTTCTGGTCCATCAATTCCAATATTATAAACCTCTGATTTTTTGCCATTTAATAGAGATAAAAATATGCCTGCAGCAGTATTTGCTGAAGGGCAATAAGTTCGTGTAGGGTGACTATTGCCCGCAAATACATTTAGTTCTGTATTTGTATAAAGTGCGCTAGCAATTTTAGGTAAGATTCTGTAATCATTGGCACTCAAGCCTGGACCAAAACTATTAAAGACTCTAATTATTCCAACATCTAGCTCATAGGTACTACCATAAACATGAGTAATTGTTTCACCCATCAACTTTGAAACATCATAACAGGATCTATCATTATCAGAAGCAATGGAACCAATGTATGTTTCTGGAGTTGGAATAGTTTTTGCGGTTTGGTATATCTCCGATGAGGAAAAGAATAGAAATCTAGCTCCATGATTCCGAGCAATTTCTATTGTACTTCTAGTCCCATTGATAGCTATATCAATAGTATCTAGAGGCCTAGATTTATAGTGATGTGGGCTAGCAATTCCGGCCATATGAACAACAAAGTCTAAATGTTCTTCTATTTTCCATAATGGCTCAGTCAAATCATGCGCATGAAATCTTATTCCTGCTTTTTCATAGCGCTCTCTTAGTTCAGGTTTAGGAAGAGCTACATCAACCGCAATTACTTCGCAAGGATCTTGGAGAATGCTTAAGTTTAAGTATTCCAAAACTCTTAGCACCCAGTTACCTAAAAACCCTCCTGTACCAGTCCAAAGCAACCTTTTACCATTAAGTTTTTGGGAAGAATCTCCTATCATCTCAATTACTCTTTCAATGTTATAAAATTTTTCTTCCATACTTACCTCAAACTATTTATTAATTAAGCAGTTTATTTGCTTGGAGGCTGAAGCCGGAATCGAACCGGCGTACACGGCTTTGCAGGCCGCTGCATAACCACTCTGCCATCCAGCCTAATTTAAATGAATATTGTAATATGCTTAATAAGCTTAGAATAGGAGAGAATATTATAAAATAGAGTTAAAGTTTAACACCTGAGATCTTTAGTATTATTCTTAAACCATTCATAAGTAAGCTTTATCCCTTCATCAAAAGATAGTCTGGGCTTCCAACCTAAATCATTGATGAGTGATGTATCAAGTAATTTTCTTGGAGTACCATCTGGCTTAGAACGATCCCATATAATTTTCCCTTGATATCCAATAATTTCAGCAATTTTAGTAACAACTGAATTAATAGAATACTCTTCTCCGGAGCCAATATTTATATGCGAAAGCATTGGATTAATATGATTATCCAAAATATCTTTATCTAAGTCCATTACATGAATTGATGCTGCTGCCATATCATCAACATGTAAAAATTCCCTCATTGGTTTACCTGATCCCCAAACAACTACTGAGGGATCTTTTTGTAGTTTTGCGTTGTGAATTCTTGTTATAAGGCCTGGAATGACGTGTGAATTTTCTGGATGAAAGTTATCATTTGGGCCATAGAGGTTAGTTGGCATAATACTTCTATAATCTCTATTGTATTGTCTGTTATAACTTTCACACATTTTTATCCCAGCAATCTTTGCTATTGCATAAGGTTCATTTGTATGTTCTAAATTACCGCCTAATAAATATCCTTCCTTAATAGGTTGATCAGAAAGTTTTGGATAAATACAAGATGATCCTAAAAATAAGAGTTTTTTGACATCAGTTATATGTGCTGAATGAATAATATTATTTTGAATTGTAATATTTTCGAATATAAATTCTGCTGGATACTTGTTATTTGCATTTATACCTCCAACCTTTGCTGCTGCTAAATAAATTTCATCAAAACAATGTTTGGATAAGAAGCTTATTACCTTGTTTTGGTCTAATAAGTTCAAGTCATCTCTTGATGCAGTTATTACTTTGGAGTTAGTGTTTTCTAGTTGTCTACAAATGGCACTTCCTACCATGCCATTGTGTCCAGCTACAAAGATTTTTTTCATTAAATTAAAGTAGAAATTTAAGCTTCAAAGCCATTATCTTTAAGAAATCTTTTTCTTTTAGCTTCCTTGAGGTCATATTCCATCATCTCGGCGCACAAGTCCTCAAGGCTTGTTTCTGGAGACCAGCCTAGCTTAATCTTAGCATTAGATGGATCACCTAATAATGTTTCAACCTCTGCAGGCCTAAAATAACGAGAATCAACCTTAATGATAATATCTCCTTTCTTTATTTTTGGCGCCAATTCTAAATCAACACTCTCTACAATTCCAATTTCATTAATTCCTTCACCTTCAAATCGAAGAGACACACCAATTTCATTAGCAGATAGTTCAATAAATTCTCGAACAGATTTTTGATTGCCAGAAGCTATTACAAAATCTTCTGGCTTCTCTTGCTGGAGCATCAACCATTGCATTTTTACATAATCCCTTGCATGCCCCCAGTCACGTAAGGCATCTAGGTTGCCCATATATAAACAATCTTGTAATCCATGAGCAATATGACTGAGGCCTCTAGTTATTTTTCTCGTAACAAAAGTTTCCCCTCTGCGAGATGACTCATGATTAAAGAGTATGCCATTACAAGCATAGATGCCGTAAGACTCTCTATAGTTTACTGTGATCCAATATGCATATAACTTAGCAACAGCATAGGGAGACCTAGGGTAAAATGGGGTTGCTTCAGTTTGAGGTATTTGTTGAACCAATCCATATAATTCTGAGGTAGATGCTTGATAGAATTTTGTTTTATTTTCCAAGCCTAAAAATCTTATCGCCTCCAAAATTCTTAAAGCTCCCAAAGCATCAACATCTGCTGTATATTCTGGAGCCTCAAAACTAACTGCAACATGTGACTGTGCTCCAAGATTATAAATCTCATCAGGCAATATTTCAGAAATCAGCCCAATGATATTAGATGCGTCAGTTAAATCACCGTAGTGTAAAATTAAATTTTGTATATCTAGATGAGGGTCTTGATATATATGATCTATTCTTTGGGTATTAATGAGTGAAGATCTTCTTTTAATACCATGAACAATATAACCTTTTTCAAGAAGAAACTCAGCTAAGTAAGAGCCGTCTTGTCCAGTAATTCCAGTAATTAGAGCTACTTTAGACATCATTATTTGATAACATTATTGACTGTAGTATTCGGTTCTTTCAATATCCTCTTCAATACATTCCTCTCCATATTGTATCTCGATAATTCGACACTCGTCAGAAAATGGATTTGTAATTTGATGCCATTGGCCTTTAGGGACAAGATAATGATCAAATGTATTTAACTTAATCTTCTCTTTTTCTTCAGGACTTGTTTTGCTAAAGTTAACAATACATGATCCATGGCTTACTAACCAAATCTCGCTTCTTTTGAAATGCTTCTGAAAACTCATGCCTTGGTTGGGGTTAACAATTAACTCTTTCACTTTAATATGCTTGCCATCTTCATATAGATTATAAAAAGACCCCCAAATTCTTTCCTCAAAATAATATTGCCAATTCTTTAGAATCCAAGAAGAAGAGTTTTTCTTATCATCTCCCCCAACACTAAAAAGGAATTCAATACCATCAACAGCCATCTCTGGAATGTTGCTCTTATTCCTATCTCCACCATTGGCAAAAGCTATCTCATAATCTGGGTAAATATTTTTAACTTTTATTAAGGCATTGGTGGCGCTTCCAAGGTCATCATCTTCAAAGTCAATAACCTCATCAACCATGATTAAATTTTCAATGACTGTCTTGCGCTCAAGGAAAGGCATAAAGTATTTGCCTTTTTTCTGTATCAACCATTGATCACTGTTAAGAGCGACTATTAATTTATCTCCTAATTTTCGTGCTGCTTTAAAGTATTCAATATGACCAGAATGAATTGGGTCAAATCCTCCGCTAACAACTATAATTTTCATATTCTCAAATGTATTTTTTATTAGTGCCTATTATAGCCTCTGCTTTGAATTAAAAAGCTTTTGAGTGTAGTGTATTGCACTTTGATAAGCTAATAATGCAGCTAATAATAAGACAAAGTTTGCTAAAAAACTAATAATAGCAAAATTAGTAGCCTCACCTAACAAATACATGCTTAAAGCAATAAATTGAGTAGCAGTTTTAGTTTTAGCAATAAATGTTACCTGAGTTGCAGCAGATTGGTTAGATGAGCTTGCTAATTCTCTAATTGCACTTACCCAGAATTCTCTTGCCAAGATAAACGCGCTCAATAAAGTTACAATTATATTTTGAGCAAAAGTAGTAATAGATATGATAATAAAAACTAGCAGTATCTTGTCAGCTATTGGGTCAAGAATTGCTCCTAACCTTGACTCTACTCCATAATATCTGGCAATCTTTCCATCAAAATAATCAGTTAGTGCTGCAATGTTAAATAAAAAAAAGGCTAGCCAGTAATTCTCAAAAAAAATACAAGCAAGAAGAATCAGAGGAGCTAGAGCCATCCTGGCTAACGTGAGAGTTAATACTAATTTCTTCATTTCAGTTTTATTTCTAATATCTTATTAACTATCAATGAATTGATACCAGGATTGGAGAGAAGTTCGTTGGGAGATTGATTAATGATATTTTTTAAAGAACCATATTTTTTCATAAGCATATTTCTTTTTATTGGGCCTATTCCTTTTATTGTATCTAACTTTCCACCCCTAAATGAGCTTAGTTTAGCTTTTCTGTTAGCTTTAATTGCAAAACGATGAGCTTCATCTCTTGCTTGAGTTAGCAGAGAAAATAATTCTGAGCGGATAGGAATTTGTTCTTGTCCATTGGTTGAGTATATAGTTTCGGTAAGAGCTTTGCGATTGCTTCCTTTTTTTATAGCCAGCAGGTTAATTCTTTGAAGGTTATTGATCTTTTTAGCTGCATTCAGTTGTTGAATGCCTCCATCAATTAGGATAACTGAGGGCGGGGGATTTTTATTCTGCAATCTTTTGTTTAAGGCAAAAATAATCGATCCTGTGTCATTGCCTCCTAAATCTTTTGGGATATTATAGGCTCGATAAAATTTTTTATCTGCTCCATTCTCTGTGAATCTAACAATTGCAGCCTTGGGGTTTGTCCCAGCATGATGACTGATATCAATACAATCTAGAATTGGCTTAGCACCAATATCCTTAAATAGTTTTTTCAGTTCCCTAAATGCATCAGTGAATTTAGGTGACTTAGGTACCTGATTGAGAATAGTTTGGTTTGAGTTAAGTTTAGCTAACTTAACATAGGAAGAACTACCTTTAGGGGTTTTAGCTAAAAAAGCAATATTGGTAGAAAATTTTTTTTGGAATGCTTGTTTGAGTAAATGAACTTGATTTAATTGATTGATGATCAGTATTTTGGGTGGTAGATGGTGTAAAAAACGGTAATGATGAAAAAGAACACTTTGAAACATGGCATCTAAGTCATCACGATAGTTATCCTTAAGGAAATATGTTTTGGTGGCTTGAATTTTTCCTTCTTTTACTGAAATCTTGGCAACCCCAGTAGCGCTAGTGGTAAAGCTTGCATGCCAAATATCTAGAGTTATAGGCTTTATTGACACTGCTGTCTCCTCTTCTAGGGATTGAATGTTAATCAACCTTTTTCGATACCGCTCTGCCTCTTCAAACTCTAATTTATCAGCATGAACTTGCATCTTTTTAGTAATAATTTTTTTGAGCTGTTTTTTTTCAGCTGTTAGATATTGCTGAGCTGCGGATATATCATCTTGATAATCCTCTCTGCTGATAAAATCTACACAGGGTGCGCTGCAACGCTTCATTTGGTATTCAATACAGGGTCTAGAGCGATTAGCAAAAGTACTGTTTGCACAATTTCTAAGTTTAAAAATTTTTTGAAGCTCTTTAAGTTGATCTCTGACTAGTTTTGCATTGGTATAGGGGCCGTAATAATCCTCACTAACTGCTTGCTTACTTCTTTTGAGATGAATAGAAGGAAATGCATGCTTGCTCTCAAAAAATATGAATGGGTAAGTTTTATCATCTCTAAGAAGAATATTAAATTTGGGCTTGTACTCTTTAATGAGTTGCTGCTCTAGTATTAGCGCTTCTATTTCTGAGTGCGTCGTGAAGGTTTCAACTCGAATAGCTTGCTTTTTAATCTGTTCAGTTTTTCGGTCTTTGATTGCCTTAGTAAAGTAAGAGCGCACACGCTTATTGAGATCCTTAGCCTTGCCAATATATATAATTTCTTTGTTGCTAAAAAATTGATATACCCCAGGATTATTAGGAACATGCTCAAGATCATCGATCATATATATATTATATAAATATATTTTATAGAGTACTTAAGTTAAAAAATTCTTATAAAATAGGCTCATGAAAATTCTAGTCATGGGACTTCCTGGAAGTGGTAAAACCTATCTTACTGAACGATTAGTGCCTTTATTAAATGCTGCATGGTATAACGCAGATAAACTTCGTGAAATGGCAAATGATTGGGATTTTTCTGATGCAGGCAGAACTCGCCAATCTTTGCGCATGCGTACCTTTGCCGATTTTGAAAAATCTAATGGGCGTTTTGTAGTCTGCGATTTTGTTTGTCCCACTAAAGAAACTCGGAATAACTTTGCTGCAGATTTTATTATTTGGATGGATACCATCAAAGAAGGAAGATTCGAAAACACTAATAAGATTTTTGAAAATCCTGAAAATGTTGATTTTCATATTACTGAGTGGAATCAACATAATCATGAAACCATTGCTGAGGAAATTTTAAAACATGTTTGATTGGAAAAAACCAACTGTACAAATGCTTGGACGCTGGCAGCCTTGGCATGCTGGCCATCAAGAACTCTTTAAGCGCTGCGTTGCAAAAACAGGTCAAGTTATTATTCAAGTCAGAGACGTGCAAGGTGCCTCAGGAGGTGCCGGCCAAGATGACAATCCCTTTGATTGGGATACTGTGTGTGCAAATATTGAAGAGGGTCTTTT
>Ga0181585_10004568_pt1 | contig 12083 bp, 6 predicted proteins | sample 071ome_29_FD_132469 | JGI IMG/M metagenome (GOLD analysis project Ga0181585, IMG submission 132469) | Coastal salt marsh microbial communities from the Groves Creek Marsh, Skidaway Island, Georgia - 071407BT metaG (megahit assembly) | ecosystem: Environmental > Aquatic > Marine > Intertidal zone... | reverse complement strand
TCTGCGCCACAGAGGCACTATCGCCTCTCTTTTTCTGAATTCGAGCCATAAAACGACGAAAGAGACTGCCTTCAGAGTCATCTTCATTCACAAGTTCTAGTTGAATGGCCAGTTGCTCAAATGCATCCTTCGCTGAGTTTCGCGATAGTGATAGAAATGTTCCTCCTGAGGCCGGCCATTTAGCGGCACGTCGACAAAAAGGAATTCCGAACGGTGCCCACGATTTCTCGCTTCCGGTAAGCACCCGTTCAAATTCAGAAATAAGTAAGCGACGAGGCAATCCAGAGCCACAGCCATTGTCTAAAATAGTCAGTCGACCAGAAGATGACGTATTCTCTTGAACTTTTCTAAAGCGATCTACAGATGCATAAAGTGTTGCAGGATCATTATTCAGGATAAAGACGACTTCGTCGGCTACGCGATGCAATGTTTTTTGTAACGCTCCACGCATGCATCCACTATCAATAACGATGCACTCGAAACGCTCATCCAGAAATTCAAGAAACGCTAGAAAGAGACGCACTGTTTTTGAGTCGCTTGCATAGAGCAATTCGCTCTCGGGAGGAGGTGCAATATGAAAAAGCGATGGGTCATCTTCCCAAACTTGGCATAAACACTGCTCAACAGCTTCATCACATAAGGGACGGCTCCCCTCAAGAATAAGCTGAAAGTTCTCATTAACAAATGGAGGGGCTTGTAAAAAGCGGGTCAGATCTTGGGTTTCAAAATCCAAGTCAATAAGTACTGTCTTATTCCCATATAAAGAGCTCAACTCTCCGAGCGCTGCCGCGACGGTTGTTACCCCCACGCCACCTTTGCCACTTTCCACAACGACGAGCTTCGCCTTTCGCTCTTCCTTTTTGTTGCGAGAGAGAAGAATCAACTTTCGAAGAAATGTGAGACTGACATCTTGCATTGAAATGGTATCGTTCACGCCTAGCCGAGCAAGTTGCTCGACATGCGCAAGAGACTCTAGCCGAGGAGAGGTACAGGCAAGAAGGGGAACTTTCTTGATGACTTCTCGAATTTTTCTAATGCACGTAAGATCCTCTTCTAGAAGGGCTGGACCAAGAATGCAAAGGTCTGGTGTCCCTGCAAACTGAAGCTCCTCTAGAGAAACTGGCTTTAGGTCAACTCGTGGAACGAACTCTATCTCTGCATTCTCTTCATGTAAGAGCCCATGAAACCAAGTCGTTAATGACTCCCTCTCTTTCGCTCCTCGTTCGAGTACGTGAATTGTGAGCATGGTCAAGATTTTCCTATCAAGAAATAGTTCAATCAGGCTCTGGCAGTGTTGATTCAGATAGAATAAGACTAGTCAAAAGCATGAATCGAACGAGATTTGGTCGAACACTAACTCTTTTTGTTTCGTATTTGGTAAAATTTTTTTCGCAAAAAACTGGAAAAACGGCTAACTTATTGAACAATAGATCAGATCCGAACAGATGCAGATAACACAGAACATTAAAAAAAATCTCTTTCAAAAGCGATGGTCGGGAACGTGGACAGCATCTGGTACCATTTCCGAGGCAAATTGTAGCCTTCTTACCGATCACCTTATGAAAAAAGTGATTCCGGAAAATGTATTCACAGGAAAAGCAATCGTTGACTTAAAAGGTCGCGACAAGCAAAACCTTCTCCTCGAGAACTTTCCCGATGATCAAAAGCCATCTGAGCAAGAGATACTCTTTGTGCAAGGTGCTGCTAATCATGGGGTAGAGCCAATAACCTTCCGTATCAACACCCCTTTCCTGCGCTTCTCCAATAGCCATATTGAGCACTCAGTTACAAGTGAAAGGTCATTCCACGCCCCGCGCTTCCTGAAAGCAAAAAGCCTCGGAGAAATTATTCCTTTTTCATTAAAGCATTTTAGGTGCGGACTTGAGCGATATCAGTCTCTCTTTAAAGCGCTTTCATTTGGATATGTTCCAGAAGTTGTTGACCGGCTTATTGTTGACTATTCAGATGGCTCTCTCGCCGTAGAACTTCAGGCATCGAACCTCCTGAGCCCCACTACCCCCCCATTCTTTGGCGTTTTAGAGATTGAGTCTTTTCTTAACTTACTAGAAACATTATAGTTTTATTCTGCGAATCTCCAGTATCTCCTTCCTGAAATCTCTAAGACACATCGACACCGGAAAGCTCAATAACAACGGCAAAGGGAGAACTGCACGGCAAAAGCTATCTCGACAGAGAGAAAGAAGGAACCATGACTACTGTAAGTCAAGAACAGAACAACGCAGAACAAGAAGCAGACCGAGTTATAGACTCGCTTCACGTGGGGAGCGCTCAAGCCTCAGATCAAGAGATTCATGGTGCATTGGGTGCAATTCAAGATCTTGATGGATACCTTATCCCTCAAAACCTTCTTGACGAGCACTCCAAACTCCAGTCACTTCTCGCATCTGAGAGCCTAGAGAATTCCGCTACTACAAACCTCAGAGAACTTATTGGCAAAGAGATTGTTATATCAGAGGCTTGCATTGATCATACAGCAGAAGGAGTAGTTTTTGATGGTATCTGTACTATAGAGAGAGAGGAAGATGTTCACATCATCTCTGAAGAACCATTAATGCTTCAGGGTGAGCTCCTAATTATTCAAGGCTCAATCACGCACGAATATTCCAATAGAAGCGGTGATAAAGGGGTTAGCATTCAAAATATTAAACTTTCATTTAGCTCCGCTAACGCCCTTGTTCGTAAAGAGACAAGAAGCTCTCCTGAGCTCCCTCAAGCGGCATAATGAGTTTCAATTAGATAAGCCTTAAGAGCTGTGCTCGAAGAAGTAGCGCAATAGTCTTTCCATCACAGATATCACCAGATGCAATTCTCATAAATATTTCATCCCTCTCCATCTCAATTACCGTAATATTCTCATCTGCATCAGCGGGAAGAGAGGATGGAGTAAGGTCTCTTGCAATGAATAAATACTGCAATTCATCGCAGAAACCTGGAGCTGGATAGAGAGTACCAAGCTCATGCCACGTTTCAGCCCGCATACCGACCTCTTCCTGGATCTCTCGCTGGGCACAGTGAAGTGGAAGCTCCCCAGATTCGAGTGTACCAGCAGGAGCTTCTATCAACTCTCGACCAATCGGCATCCGATATTGCTGAACAAAAAGAATCGAACCCGTATCGGTAATTGGCAAAAATACCGCCGCCCCTGGGTGTCTTACTGCAAATCGCTTCCTTGATGTATCAGTCGGTTGCTGCTCTTCAACGTAGAACACGGGGCATTCGTAGACTTTCTTGATGAAAACCTTATCTTCATCATTTATTTTGTTCGACATATCTATTTCACTTCCCCCATCACCGTATTTCAAAAAATGCGCTATATGATTACTACAGAAGTGACAAACCAGCTAGCACAACAAATACAACGCGAGCTTTCAGCCTCCTATGCCTACTATGGGTTACATCTCTTTTTCACCCAAAAAAGCCTCAATGGCTTTGCTCGCTGGAGTAAACAACAAGCAATAGAAGAGCTAACTCACGCAGACAAAATCATGTCTCACCTCTTAGAGCGAGATGCAGTAGTAGAAATATATGATATTCAACAAGCAGAGACTTCATTTAAAACTCCCTTGGAAGCACTTCAATATGCACTAACTCTCGAACAAGACGTCACTCATGCAATCCTTCATCTCAAGCAACTTGCTCATGAACAACGCGACTTTCAAACAAGCAGCTTTCTGAATTGGTTTCTTGATGAGCAAGTGGAAGAGATTGCCGAACTCCAAGAGCTCTGCCAAAGGCTTTCTCTGGCCGCCGATGATATGAGCGCACTTCTCTTTCTTGACAATCAAATAGGAAAAGCGCGCACAAAAACTCTTATACATACGAAGGACATGTGAGATTTTCTTACGGATTATTAAATGATCTTCGTATTTTTCCTCTAGGTAGGGCTTTCAGCTGTTTAGCCCACAAGTTTCCAATAAAAAATGCCGTCTTACTCCATAGTTAAGTTCGATTTGAGTCTGTTTTTGTTTCTTGTAGTTGTAGTAGCAGTTTGAAGTAGATGTAGAAGTATGACCGGTGTACGAAGTACAGACGCTATCTCTTCATCGAGTAGCATTACCGTTCGTCCACAGCAGTCCTTTGCTGTGAACGGTCGCATACGCTTTGGCAACGATTCTTTCACCTTCCTTGATCTTCAGAACAATAGTGGCTCTAGCATCTCGCTGCTACGCCTTAACTATGCACTCGGCACACTTGCTACTGCGAAAGACAAACTCGGAGAACTCCTTGGTCTCACTGATGAGTTATTTGAGCTCGCTGAATCTGCATCACTTGACTCTACAAGCAACTCAAAAAGAAAATCGATAAATCGACGATTTCAGGATAAAATCGAAGACTTTCAGGAGCTCCTGGACAACTCCTCCAAAGATGGTGTTGATTTTCTTAATAAAGATGAACTCACGGGGTTATTAGAATTTGCAGGTCTCGAAAAAGAGCTTGCTGGCCGTCTCTCATCGACTTTTAAGCGACTTGCTGGTTCAGATTCGATTCTCGGATACGAAGATGTCGAAGGGGCAACTGTTCGATATAAAAAGAAGGTTCGTGAACAGAATCCTCTTCGGAATCAACAGGTAACTCAAGAAGAAAACAATCTGGGTCAAGGCGTTCCGTTCCTGAAAACCACTGATTCCGTAACACGCAATATTCTGTTTGGAACAGAAGCTCAATATACAGGCAACTCCAGCGGGAATGCTCTTATTGGTACAGCAACGAAAAGTGATCAAATTTCGGTTCAAGCTGATATTGCGGACTATAGTCAACGCCTACTCGCGGTAGATAGCGCCGGGCTACTTGCTCTGGTTTCAACTGGAGACAGCGACAAAGCCGTACTGCAGTTTTACTCAATGCTCAACTCCAATGCACCCGTACACCACTTAACTCTGACTACTCTTGATACCTCTTATGATTCAGTAAAAGCAGATGTTGCCCCACTCGCTGGGAGCTATGCCTATTTAGACGAAGCCAATACAACAATTTATTATAAGCAAACGAACGATAGCTCTTTTGAAAGTCTGTCCGTCTCAGGTGGCACTATTTCTCAAATGCAAGTCTCAGATGGAAAAATCTTTTTTACCTCAGATGCAACAAGCCTAGGGGCCAATGGAGCTACAGATGACCTATTCTACTTTGATTCGACTCTTTCGAAGCCTTCTGCAACCCGCATCGCGTCCTCGACCTATGCTCAAGATAGCGTCTCTGCTATTGAGCAGTTTAGTGTTAATGATAATGGCACTCGGGTTGCCTTCGTAATAAATGAAGCAAGCGATAGCAATGCTCTAGCGGCGGGATTGAGCAAAGATCTGATAGCATTGGAGATTGGCACCGGAGATTATTTTCGATTCGAAGATCGAGCACTCTACGACCTTCAAGCCCCGACAGGCTCAACTCATGACTACAGAAAAATAGCGATAAACTCTACAGGTAACAATCTCGCTATTTCACAGCATACGGTAGGGTCACCAACAGCCAAGTCCGTTGCACAATACGATATAACTGACATCACGAATCCTGTCTTTTTAGCCGCACAAGCTACAGGCACGCTCGATGGACCGACTGCGGTAAATAGTGAAACACAGCTTTATCTCGGTAAGGCAGACGCTCGGGATCTGAACAATGACGGGAAGCTCGATGTAGTAGGTGTCTTTACCGATTCTGATGCCAATACGGGCATAGCGACCTACCTTGGCAAAGGCAATGGAACTTTTGCGAATATTGCGAAACAGAGCTTCGATAGCGCACCCGTTGGCACTGGTGTTTTCGCCGTCGGAGATCTCACTGGTGACGGATACCATGACGTTATTGCCGAAAAAAACACTGATGGTTCTCTCCAGATTTATGAAGGAAGTGGCTCAGGAACATTCTCAGAAGGTGGAGATATAGCCATTACCTCTCCATCTGAAATTGCACTTGCAGACGCTAATTCAGATGGCAACTTAGATATTTTTACCGCTTCAACTTCAGATGTACTTTACAGTCAATCAACTGGAAACTCCTTTAATTCTCCTACAACCTTTAATATCAGCGGACAAACCATTGAAGCTCTCGCAATAGAAGACGTAAATGGGGATGACAATCTTGATATTATTACCAGCGGAAAATCTAGCTCCGTCTCTAATATGGCGACCCTAGCGGTAAGAGTAGGCAATGGCGCCGGTAACTTCGGGAGCACTATTGCAACAACTCTATTAAATGACACTTCACTTGGCAGTAATCCGACTACAATTGCTACAACATTTGGCGATGTCAACGATGATGGCACAACTGATGCTTTGAGTATCATTCGAGGTGATACCAGTAGCATTCTTAACATCGCGACAGGAAATGGAGATGGTACGTTTCAAACTTCAGCTACCTATTCCGTATATGTTGACGCTTCATCAGATGCTCAGATTTCGCTTAACGATCTGAACAATGATGCCATTAAAGACATTCTCGTTAATGGCTCTCTTTCTGGAAGTGGTGTAACCCATGTATTCACAGGACGAGGTGATGGAACTTTCTCGACGCCAGTTACATCAACAAATGCCTCAACCACAAGCGCATTCTTTAAAGCTGGAGACTTTGATAACGATGGGATCACCGACGCGCTTCAGGCAGGTAGTGACAGCGCTTCAGGCGGTGCGTCTGATCCAGAATTTGTTATTCGACTTGGTGGGATTTCACAAACCCCTGCCACGGGAGCGTTTTCTAGTGGATCGGCAACAACTTCTGATAGCAATATTACTCTGACAACCTATCCTGGAACGCTTGGGTCTGAGACAAGCGGTGAGTCTTTTACCTATACATCGCTTGGAACTCCTCAACTAGTAGATGTTGACAGCGATGGAAATCTCGATGCGGTAATGAGGTTTGCTGATACTGGGAGTGGAGCAAGCGGTATTGTTTCCTTTTTAGGAAATGCAGATGGAACTTTTCAAAGCCCTGTAACATCTGGCGACGATGGCGGATTTACCATAAATGGCATGACTCTTGGTGACTTCGATGGAGATTCAGTCACCGATGCAATTGTTTCAAGCGGAACAAAGCTCTTTTTCTGGAGCGGCCAAGATGACGGAACCTTTAGTGTTGAGACGGTTACATCTGCTGCAACCTCGACTCTGAACAGCATCATAGATCTCCGCACTGGTGATCTTGATGATGATGGCTCGCAAGACGTTACCATTTCAGGCATGGGAAAATCTGGGCCGGCTGTTGAAAGATTTTTTGGGAATGGTAGTGGAGGTTTTTCCTCACAGTCGTCACAACTCGTAGGGTCTGGGAGCACTGTCACCAACGGACTAACTGTAGCCGACGTGACTGGGGATGGGGCTCCTGAGATTATTCTTGGTACAGCTGATGCTGGTACTGGAACTATTACAACTCTGATCAATAATGGCTCTGGAGCTTTCAGCTCCTCGACCTCTAACTCCTTCACCGCTACTTCAATTACTGGACTGGATGTTGGGTCGGTTGGACTCTCTGCAAATGCTGATCTGGTTGCGGCAGCAACTACTACAACGGGGCAAGTAGGAATTCTATTTGCTGGGGATGGCTCGGGAACTTTCACTACCTCTTTCTCAGAGGCCAATAGCAGTGAGGTTTCTGGAAATATTCAACTTCAAGATCTGAATAATGACGGGGCTCTGGATATCGTCCAAGGAGGTCGATTAAGCGGCAAGTCGACGAATGGGCTTATACGAACCTACATGAATGATGGAACAGGAGGATTTGGCAGTAGCACTTCATATCAAAGCGGCAGCTCGAATGCTGGCCTTGCTCTCGCTTCCGCAGATCTCGATTCGGATGGAGCGGGAGATGTTCTCTATGCTGGCTCCGACGGATCTACTGGCTACTACACAAGAATGGGGGATAGTAATACCACGAATAGTCAGGCCGCAACCTCTATCCTAGTCGACTTAGATCAAGATGGGCAGATGGATATCGTATCTGGCTTGAACAACGCATCCTACACGCCCTTGGCTGCTCAACTTGGAAACTCAGACGGAACATTTGATGCCGCTATAACATCCACTTTAAGTGAGTCAGGTAGTGTAACTCAGCTCGTTTCAAAAGACTTCAACAATGATGGAAGTCCAGATATTGGCTTTGCGAGCAGTGGCACAGCGGCAACGAGTAACGGAGATGTTGTTGGCTATGCTGCTGGTGTTGGAGATGGCACATTCACCGGCGTTACCACAGTAGCCGGTACTTCTGACATCTACGCACTTCAAGTAGGGGATGTGACAGGTGATGGAGTGGATGATCTGATTACAGCCGGCTCCGATAGCGGCACAGGTGAAGTGCGTATCTATTCGGGCGATGGCATAGGAGGATTTAACCTTGCGTCTCCCACGACAATTTCTGGTTCGGGGAAAAGTATCAGCGCAATCTCTCTTTTTGATATAGAGGGGGACGGTGATACCGACCTGATTGCAACTGAAGTTGATAATTTCATGAATGGAAGCGTCAGAACCTATCTCAATCAAGGAAGTGGAACATTTACATCATCGACCTCAACTGCCACGAATACCACAGTAACATTTGCTGACACAAAAATGGCTCGGGCAGACCTTAACAATGATGGCGAGGTTGATGTCGTTGTCACTTCAACAGGCTCGGGCTCTCCGGCAGGAAATGCCTCCGTGTTGTTTGGCAACGGAGATGGGACTTTTACGCTTAGCCAAACATACGCACAGGAAGCACAAACTACTACACAGGTACAATTGACTGACCTTAATAGAGATGGCCAGCTAGACCTACTCACGAGTGGAACTAATGCGAGTGCAGCCGGCGAGGCTTCTTTTAGACTTGGAGTAGCAGATGGGACCTTCCGATCACGAACCACTATCAATCCAGGCAGCAATACTCCATTTGGCCTCTATACGTATGATGTAGATAATGATGGTGCAAATGAATTTATAGCAATTCAAAATGAATCAAATGGAGTGATGAGAGCAACGGTGCGCGAGCCATCCTATGGAACATCAGGGGCAATCGTTTATTCAGGCAACCTCAATCTTGAGAATATTACTCCCTCTTCAACAGCATCTATCTTTGGATTCTCTGCTGAACAATCTGGCTCAGAGGAATACTTCGGAGTGCTTGCCTCCCCGGCATATGGCAAGCGTTCTAATGCAGTAGGCTCTACAAATAGGGCTCTTACTATCCAGCTCAGTAACGAAGCGAACAATAGTGGAGGGAGTCAGATATTCAACCCCCAGCTTGGAGGGATCGTAGGTGGAGATGCCTTCTTTTCAACAACAGCTAACTATGGCAACACGAATCCCGATGGTCTCGAGGGGTTTACGAAACAAGATTTAGGACTCGCCGGGTATGAAGCTACAAAAGTCGAATCCAGTATTGATAATGCGATTATTGATGTGACTTCAAATGGAAGATATGCCCTCATTGAAGATAAAAACGATGATCCAAAGGTAACCAGCCTGCGAGCCTACGATCTTGAGACGGGCACAGTTGCTTTTGATGTTGGAGAATTTTTGTTCGATCAAGCTGGAACCCACCCTCATAGCGCTGTGATTTCTTCGGGCGATGAGATTAATGTCACCTATACAAAGCCTGGTGATACGCTGAATATTTATAATGTTTCATCAACGGCACCTAATACGATCACCACCAGAGCAGTCTCTGGAGGGTGGAAAGATAACCTACTGAGCTATGACTCCGGATATGCATACTCAGCAAAGAACGGCTCTCCCTCCACTACAAAAGTCTACGTCACCAGTGGATTCGCTCCTGATGATGCAATAAGTACAGTAGATCTTGGCAGTGGAAAGAGTATTCTTATGACAGGAACTTCAATTTCATCTGATGGAAACCTATTAGCAACTACAGATGAGACAAATCAGCTACACTTTGTCACTGAAGCTCAGTCATCACCAACGATACATAATACCTCGATCCAAAATGTTATTGAGACAAGCGTTAGTGGGAATGGAAATAGAATTGCCGTACTACAACAAGAAAACTCAATCTATACGGTGTCCCTTTACAGAAATCGTAATAATGAACTTATCTTACTCGACTCTACTACATTCGATGAGAATACATCGCAAATACACTCCCTTTCAATGAATTCCGCGGGTACTCAAATAAGCGTTGCAAGACAAGACAGCGAAGGTAATGAAGAAATATTTCGAGCGATTGACACCACGAAGACAGTGGCTTCAATTCGAAAAAAGACAAAATCTATATCCCGCGGTGTAAATGAAACAATCGATCCACTTGAACAAGAACTTACTGATATTGGATATTCCATGATTGCTCGAGAGACCATACAAGAGCTGCATAAAGAAATATCACAAGATCTCAAAGATGTAACAAAAGTACTAGATGAACTCTCTACAACAATTCGTGGAGCATTTAAGAATGCTCCTGCTGAACTAAGAGCTCTCTCAAAAGGACGCTCAACTGAGGCATTACAAAAGTTCGCTCAATCAGTAGCCGAGCAAATTCGCGCGACTTCATACGAGACTCTCTTGCTTACCAATGAACTCGACCAAGGCACGGCCCTCCAGCTCCTCCGTTCAGGACGCTAACAGGAAGAAAACGAGATATACTCTTGTCATCTCGTCCTCATTTCAGTAGCTCTATGAGTATTATCGCGTCTTCTTGAAGAAGGCGAAGACCAAAAAAGGCAAGACTTTTACCGCCCAAACAACATCTTGCCTCACATTCGCTTATGCAAATTTATCAAAAATACTTTAATTCTATCTTAATACTCTCAATGATTGCTGGAGGAATTTTTGGGGGACTGAGCCCTCAGACCGCCATAACTATCAGCATTATTGGGGAACTCTTTCTGCGTTTGCTTACGCTTCTTATTGTTCCTGTAATTTTCTTTTCTATGTTGAGTGGCGTTTTAAACCTGAAAGATTCTCGAACTCTGGCATCAGTTGGCGGCAAGACATTTCTTTATTATATGACCACGACGGGCATTGCTGTGCTGATTGGACTGAGCCTCGTGAACGTTATTGAACCCGGGATTCACGGGAGCAATGACTCTTCACTACATAGCATGCTCTCAGAAGAATCATTAGAATCTTCCGAGGTCGGCAGCCAGCTTGGGAACACTAGCCACTCCTTTGGTGATGTTATTAGAAATATTATTCCGAAAAATATCATTCAAGCAGCTCACGACGGTAATGTTCTCGGAATTATTTTTTTCTCGCTATTTCTCGGAGTTGCGCTCTTACATCTTTCTCATGAAAGCACCAAGCTACTTCTCAGAGATACCGCTCAGGGCCTCTTTGAAGCAATTATCTGGATGATTGAAAAAACAATGCTTCTTGCACCTATAGGATTCTTTTCTCTGATTGCCAGCTTGATAGGCGGATTTCTTCTGAAGGGGCAACTTGCACTCCTTGGAGAATCTCTTCTGGAATACACTGCCACTGTTGTGATGGGGCTTCTTATCCATGGCTGTATCTTTCTGCCTCTGATTGCACGATTTTTTGGGGTTCGTCCGTTCAAACTCTTTCGAGCAATGACTCCAGCGGTTCTATCAGCGGCATCAACGGCTTCTTCCTCGGCGACTCTTCCAATTACTCTTGACTGCCTAGAACGCAAAGCCGGCGTGCCAACCCGTATAGGCAGCTTTGTAGCGCCGTTAGGTTCCACAATTAATATGGATGGAACTGCTATTTACGAGGCAATTGCTGTAGTTTTTATTGCTAACATGCTTGGAACAGAGCTCACGTTTTCTCACCAGATACTTATCTTTCTCACGGCAACGCTTTCTGCCGTTGGTGCAGCTGGAATTCCAGGAGCAGGGCTGATCATGATGGTGTTGATACTTAATACCGTAGGGCTGCCCGAAGAAGGAATAATGCTCGTGATTATTGTTGATCGTCTTCTCGATATGCTGAGAACAGCAGTCAATGTCTGGGGCGATAGCGTAGGAGCAGCAGTTATTGCATCAACCGAATCACCAGCCTAAATCACATTGAAGCGTAAAGTCCGAAAAGCTGCTTCTGAAGAGGGCATAGTCAAACACTTGAAATGACTCCATTAGACCATATCCCTCAAGCAATCACGAATTCCAATCTGTATCGTTTTTTGTAGACCTA
>Ga0181585_10004558_pt1 | contig 12093 bp, 12 predicted proteins | sample 071ome_29_FD_132469 | JGI IMG/M metagenome (GOLD analysis project Ga0181585, IMG submission 132469) | Coastal salt marsh microbial communities from the Groves Creek Marsh, Skidaway Island, Georgia - 071407BT metaG (megahit assembly) | ecosystem: Environmental > Aquatic > Marine > Intertidal... | reverse complement strand
CAGCCAATCTGGCAATTTTACCATAGAATAGGTCAGCTTATCCCCTATGGCGATAAGCTGACCTTTTCTATGGTAAAATTGCCAGATTGGCTGGGGCTAAGCCGCGATGGCTTGCTAAAAGGCACGCCGAAAAATGCCGATGTTGGCTCGGATGAAATTATTGTCCGGGTAACAGACAGATCCGGCCAGTCAGATGATGCGGTATTCATGATCACTGTCGTCAATACAAATGATGCCCCGAAATTTGTGACCACCAGCCTGCCTGTTGCAATACAGGATAGCGCCTATGAAATGATGGTTGAGGTTATGGATGATGATATCCCGCATGGCGATGTGATGCGCTTCAAGCTGGCAGACGGACCTGACTGGTTGCAGATTTCAAAAGACGGTATGCTGGGCGGTACACCCGCCAATGCTGATGTAGGCGACCATATTGTGGTGATTGTTCTGTCTGATAAAGCCGGGGCTACCATACAAAAAGAGTTCAAGTTAAAGGTTGAAAATATCAATGATGCCCCTGTTTTCATAACAAGTAACAGGAAATAACAACCAATGGCTGGTCTGCAAGAGCTTGAAATCGGTTTTGATGTTCCGGCCGAAATCGGTATGTCTGTTGAGGAGGTGCAAACCCCTGCCTTGCTGATTGATCTGGATGCGTTTGAGGCAAATTTGAAGCGTATGCGCCAGCTGGCAGAGCGTTATCACGTCCAGCTCCGTGCCCATGCAAAAATGCATAAATCGGTGGATGTATCACGCCGGCAAATGGAAATTGGCGGGGCAATGGGAATTTGCTGTCAAAAAGTTTCCGAAGCCGAAGTGTTTGCCAGAGCCGGCTTTGATAATATCTTGATCACCAACCAGATTATTGACACAAGAAAAATCAATCGAATGGTGTCCTTTTGCGAGCCTGGCCGTCGGGTGATTTGCTGTGTGGATGATATGGCCAATCTGGCTGATTTATCCGTAGCAGCAAGCTGCAAGGGAGTTATTCTGGAATGTCTGGTAGAGCTGGAATGCGGCTCGCAGCGATGCGGGGTGAGTGATCTGGCAAAGCTGGTAGAGATAGCGCGTGCCATTGAAGATGCAGAGGGGCTGAAATTTAGCGGCATACAATCCTATAATGGCCGGGTACAGCATCACCAGAGCTTTGCCGAACGCCAGGCAGTGGAAAGAAAAGTGGCGGCTGTCACCGGGCAAGCTGTTGATGCGTTAAAAAAGGCTGGCTTGGGGTGCGAGATTGTTAGCGGCGGCGGGACAGGCTCTTTTGCCTTTGAGGCAGAATCAGGGGTATTTAACGAGATTCAATGCGGCTCCTATGCCTTTATGGACGCTGATTACGGGCGTATTGAAAATGAAACTGGCCAGCGTTTCGACCAGGCAGAATGGCAAAATGCCCTGTTTTTGCTGACCAGCATTGTCAGTACCGCACAGGATGGCCGGGCTGTATGTGATGCCGGGCTAAAGGTGCAGTCTGTCGATAGTGGCTTGCCGGTGATTTATGGGCGCAAGGATGTGCGTTATATCCAATGTTCAGATGAACATGGCGTTATTGAGGATAAAAATAAATGTCTATCGCTAAAAGACAGGCTGATGCTGGTACCCGGGCATTGCGATCCAACCTGTAATTTGCATGACTGGTATGTCGGGGTGCGCGGCGGCAAGGTTGAAGCCTTATGGCCTGTCTCGGCACGTGGCAAGGCCTGGTAGCTTTTTTAGGCGGCTGGCATTAATTTAGCCTGCCTATCCCGGCTTAAAATCCATAACACAATGCCCAGATTTAGCACATTCCAGGCAATACCATTTATAAAGGCGGCCTGATAGGAACCGGTTAGCTCGTAAATCCAGCCAGACATCCAGCCGCCCAGTGCCATACCGATAATGGTCATCATAATGACAAAGCCAATACGCGCTCCGGCTTCTTTAGGTGGCAGGAATTCGCGTACCACCAGCGCATAGCTGGGTACAATCCCGCCTTGCGAGAGGCCAAAAATCAGACTGACCACATAGAGTGAGGCCATCCCGTCAAAGGGCAAATACATCACCAGTGCTATCCCTTGTGCAAAAGAGCCAAGTAAAAGCGTGCGAATACCGCCAATACGGTCAGCTATCAACCCTGAGGCTATCCGGCTTACCACCCCGCCAAACAGCATAAGCGATAACATCTCTGCCCCCACTGCAGGGCCGTAGCCCAACCCCACGCAATAGGAAACAATATGGACTTGCGGCATCGACATCGCCACACAACAGGCAACCCCGGCAATGCTGAGCAATATTTGCAACCGCAAAGGCGAGATGCGCGTCTTTTGAATATTTTGTGTTACCTGACGGGCGGCGATTTCATGACCTTCTTCAGGTAATCTGCGCCGCAATAGCAATGCCAGCGGCAGGATGATACATAAGGTGATAACCGACAGGGTAAAATAGGCTGCGCGCCAGCCATCTTCAGCCAGAATATCAGATAAAAATAGCGGCCAGATACCCCCTGCCAGATAATTACCGCTGGCGATTAATGCCACCGCAATACCGCGCTGTTTTAAAAACCAGTGGGAAATATCGGTAATCAGGGGGCCAAATCCGGCTGCTGTGCCAAAACCCAGTAATAAATGTATGGCTGCCAGCAGGTAAATATCGCCTGCCAGCGTGGCCAGAAAAAAGGCCGAAGCCGAGCAGATGGCCGCCGCCATCACCGACAGGGTCACCCCGAAACGGTCAATAATCTGGCCGATGACCAGATTGCCCACTGCAAAACCTATCATATTCATGGTAAAGGGCAGGGACGTCACTGCACGGCTGGTCACAAATTCAGCTTCCAGAGCCGGCATAATCGTGATGACCGCCCACATACCGGTATTGGCAAATATCGCAATAATCAGCGTAACAAACAACCTGAACCAGGCATAGGGCGTATCATGGATTTGAGGCATATAGCGCGGCGTTCTTGAAAAAAAGGATGTGGGCGTTCTATGGCCAGTTAGCGGCCTGTCTTGCCTGTGAAAAACTGACTTCATCATGGCGAAATATATGCCGTCTGGTCAAATGATTTAAATGCCCCGAATAGCGATAATGTCAAAAGCCTGTCTCAAAAAAAACATCTGGCGCGATTTTTGCATCTTTTATGTAGTGCATAAAATTTCAAGGAGGCGATAATGACAGAAGGTTTGGGCTCTGAAGATATTGTCGATGTTATTGAAGCAACGGTTCGCGTGCTGGTCGCAACCGGCCTGAGCCGGGAACAGGCCTTGCAGGTAATGCTCAGCCAGATTGCCGTGCAATTACCCCCGGATATAATGAAACTGGCGGTAAAGGTCAGCGAGAAATATGCCAATGCCTTTAATCACGCAGACTGGGATGCAGAAAATATGCAAAAAATTGCCCAGTGCGGGTCTGTTGAACATCCCTTTGCGCAGCTATAAAAACTGACAAGCGGAAATTGGCTGTTTTACGCCAAGTCAAACAAGATCACCTATTGACAGGGTAATCCTGCAGGCGCCACCCTCTTTTTTAAGGATGATATGTATGTCACTTGAAAATGAGGGGAAAAGATAATGGCGCCGATAAAAGCTCTGTTATTTGATGTTTTTGGAACAGTGGTAGATTGGCGCCGCTGTGTCAGCGCTGAAATCGGCGCTATGGCCAAAAAATATGGCATAGAAGTTGATGCCGCCGAAATGGCTGATGCCTGGCGGGCAGAATATCAGCCGGCAATGGAAGAAATCCGCGCCGAAAGACGCCCCTTTGATATTCTGGATATTTTGCATCGGGAAAATCTGGACCGTGTCCTTGCCCGATTTAACCTTGACCAGATCAGTACAGAAGACAGAGATGAGCTTAATCTTGCCTGGCATCGCTTGCAAGGCTGGCCAGATAGCGCAGAAGGGCTGAAAGCCCTGAAACGCCGCTTTATCCTTGCTACCCAGTCCAATGGAAATATCGCGCTAATAGTGAATATGGCAAAGGGGGCAGATTTGGCCTGGGATGTGGTATTGGGGGCTGAGGTAACCGGCTATTATAAACCGCGCCCCGAAGCCTATGACAGGGCCTGTGCTGCCCTTGGCCTGCCTAATGAGGCCTGTATGATGGTCGCTGCCCATAATGATGATTTATTTGCCGCACGCCAGCAGGGGATGCGTACCGCCTTTGTCTGCCGGCCGGTTGAACATGGCCCTGGTCAGACAAAAGACCTTAGCCCTGAGGCAGACTGGGACTATGTCGCCGCAAGCTTTACCGATCTTGCCGCTCAATTAAAATGTTAAAAAGTTAATTTTACTGACTGTAATATATAATAAAAACTATATTATTATTGCAGCCTTGAAAAATTTGCTTGCCACTGACCTGCATTTGGCCTTTGCTAATATTATCTCATAAAGGCACAAAATAGGAGTGCAGGGATGATATCGGTATTTTTACAAAATCTTGCGGTTATTCTGGCTAGTCTGCTGGTTTTGGGTAATCACCGTGCAGATTACACGCTTTATATCGCGATTGCGGCGATTATTTTAACCAGTATTCGGCTGATATTTGTAAAGGGTTCAGGCAATCTGAAGATTTCATTATTTCTTGTTCAGGGTTTTATTTTTGCGTTTGCCATGTGGTATATCTTGTTCCCTGAGCGGTTTATCGACATTCTAAAAGCGTTTTAGGATAGCAGGATTTAAAGGCAGGTAAAGATGAGTTTATGGAAAGGTCAGGCATTTAATGTCAGCCATGCAGATGGAACAGGCACATCCAAAGGCGGTTTTGAAGGCGGTTTGCGCGCTTTTTTTGAATATCGTGATTTAGGGATTAAAGATGCCACAAAGGGCAAATTTGTTGCCCATGTAATCCGCGCGATACCTGGCCGTCATGCAGAACCCCAATGGCATACCCATGATCTGGATTTTCAGATGGTCTATATCCTGAAAGGCTGGGTAGTCTTTGAATATGAAGGCCAGGGCGAGATTACCTTGCGCGAAGGCTCGTCTGTCTTGCAACCGCCTGGCATCAAACATCGCGAGGTTACCCATAGCGATGATCTGGAATTAATCGAGATTTGCTCGCCTGCCAGTTTTGAAACAGAGCTGACAGACGCGCCGGTTACAGAGTAAAGCTGGCCGGGGCAAGGCTGCAGACCAGCAAGCCTGCCATCGTGAAATTGAATATTCGCAAATGCTGGCGGTTTTTTAATAGCTGGCCAAACAGGCTGCCTGCATAAGCCCATAACAGGGTTGAGGTGATGGTCACAAACGCAAAAATCAGCGTGATAAAAGATGTTGCGATAAACAGGTTTTCTGCCTGGCTGGCATAGGTTGTAACAGAAGAGATGATAACTATAACCGCCTTTGGATTGATGGTCTGAAACATCATGGCTTGGGTAAAGCTGATTGGGCTACCGCTCGCCTCTACCCCTTCCGGGGGTGCGGCTGTGGCAATTTTATAGGCAAGAAAAAGCAGAAATAATAAAGAAAACCATCTGGCCGCTTCCATGACATTCGGCAGCGCAGCAAACAGGCTGGCCAGCCCGAAACAGGCCAGTAGCACCAGCAGTAAAAACCCTGTTGTTATCCCGAAAATATGAGGCAAGGTGCGGTTCAGACCAAAATTAGCCCCCGAAGCGGCCAGCATCAGATTATTTGGGCCAGGCGTAAAGGCCGCGATGGTGGCAAACAGGCTAAATCCAAGAATTGAGGCAATATCCATCGGCTTTTAAACGCTCACCCTTATATGGGACAGGGGCGCGCAAGCTTGCCTGAACACCACTCCCCTTTAAAATGCGAGACAAAAACTAACTGCTATAACGGACTTTTACAATACAGCTAATATTATGAGGCCATAAAAGGGTGCAAATTTCCTGTGCCAGCGTGGCCTTGGCAAGACTATCTGTTTGCAATCGATAGGCAGGTGCTGTGGCCGGCTTGTCTGGCTGGATATCCTGATCTGGTAAATCATGGGCAGTAATGCGCAGCTGATACGCGGCAAATAGCCTGGCAAAGCGTTTTTCCAGTCGGTTTTTTTGTTTTTCAGCTGCGGCAATATCGAGATAATCTCCAAAGCTGACATAGATTTCAGCCCTTTGGTTCTCTCCTTCCGGCAGGACAGGCAGAGCCAAGCTGACCGGCAGGATAAGCGGCGTTGCCTGTTGCTGGGCAAGGCTTAATTCAGGAGCGCGTGGCACTGGCTTTTGTGGTGGGACGGCTTTCGGCTCCATCTCTGCCATAGATAGTTGCGTGGCTGGCTTTGCTGCCGGGGCAGGGGTTGGTTTTTCACGGGCTGGCTTGGCTGGAGTGGAGAGGGCCGGAGAAGATTTAGCCGGAGAAGATTTGGCCGGTGAAGATTTAATGGGCGCTATCGTTTCTGTAATTTTGGGGTTTGTCGGCCGTTTAGGCGGCGCAACAGGGGCAGGGGCATTTTTTGCAGGCTTGGCAGAAGCGCGCGGCATATTGGCAGAAAAGCTAATCCCGCCACCAAGGGCAAGGGTAATGGTTTTATTCTCTGATAGGTCTGGCTGCGTGTCGTCTTGTGTATTTGATTGCGGTCTGCGGCTGGGTTGCGGGGCATCTGCTTTTTTGGTCACTGGTGCAGGCTTTGGCGCATTAGCCACAATTTGGCTTGCCTGCTCTTTCGGGGCTGTTTGCCGGGCAGGATTTGTCCCGGGCTGGACAGGGCTTGCCTTGGGCGCGATAAGATAGGCCAGTTCGGGGAATTTCTGGCGGATTTGCTCATCGCCCTGTTTAAACAGCATCGCACATTGTGTTTTAATCAGATTGGCGATTTTTTCCTGACCAAGGGCAAGGCTGTTTTGGGGACGTTCTGATGGCTGGCCATCCGAACTCATCAAGGCTGCCAGTACCCAATCGCGGTAACCGGCAATAAAGGCCTCAATATCTTCAGCGGCAATCTTTTTATTAAATTCCAGCATCACCGCCCTGTGAATGACCGCTCCGGAAAATTTCCGGCGCTCCTGCCAGAGCCGGCCCATATCCGGATTCAGCACACTCTGGGCTTCCATCAGGGTAGAAAAGCTGGCACAAATCGCGCCCTGTTCGGCCAGATTTGCATAGTTTTTCCATGTTTTCAGGTCAATATTTGCCCGTGCGGATGCACCCCAAAGCGACATACCAGCAACCAGAAGTATTAGTAACCATTTGTTTTTCATGGCAAAAAACCTATCAAAGCGCGTCAGCTTTAATCTAAAGCATCTGTTTTTTTGCAAGATTGATGCCTGTTTGGCGGTATTTTAGCTGAACTGCAAGGCATCTGCGGCTGCCCGAACCAGGGCGCGTGCTTTATTCTGGCATTCTTCAAATTCGGATTGCGGAACAGAATCATATACAATGCCTGCCCCGGCTTGAATATGCATCTTGTCGCCTTTTAGCACGGCCGTGCGAAGGGCGATACAGGTATCCATCTCGCCTGTTGCCGAAAGATAGCCAAGTGCCCCTGCATAAATGCCGCGCCTGTCCGGCTCCAGCTCGTCAATAATTTCCATTGCCCGAATTTTTGGTGCGCCCGATACCGTACCAGCAGGAAATCCGGCAACCAGCGCATCCAGCATATCACATTCCGGCCGAATCCTGCCGCGCACTTCCGAAGCGATATGCATCACATGGCTGTAAAGCTCAATCTGGAAATTGGATACCACCCGAACAGAGCCGGGTTTGGATACCCGGCCAACATCATTTCGCCCCAAATCCAACAGCATCAGATGTTCAGAACGTTCCTTGATATCCGCCATCAGGTTTTGTGCATTGGCAGCATCTTCTGCTTCATTTGCCCCTCTCGGGCGGGTGCCGGCAATTGGCCGGATGGTCACTTCTTCATCACGCAACCGCACCAGAATTTCCGGACTAGAGCCAACGATTGCCAGATCGTCCAGCTTGAAGTGGAACAGGAAAGGCGAGGGGTTCAAACGGCGCAAACTGCGATAGAGCGCCAGAGAGGGCAGGTTGAAAGGAATCGTAAAACGCTGGGACAGAACCACCTGAAAAATATCGCCAGCACTGATATATTCCTTTGCGCGGTTCACCATCTCGAAAAATCGTTCTTTTGACAGATTGCTTTTCGGCTCTGGCAATTCAGATTGCGCCGGAAGAGAGACAGGAGAGGGTAAATCGCCTCGCAAACAGGCTTCTGTTTCATCCAGGGCAGTTTGCGCGGCCTTCCAGCCTTCTTCTGCTGCATCAAACGCATTTGCCCGAATTTGATAGGCAAGGGTGATGGTATCTTTCAAACGGTCAAAAATCGCTACCACAGAGGGGCGCATCATCGTGCTGTCATAAACATCCAGCTGATCAGGGTTATTGTCGGGCAGTTTTTCCATATGCCGGATCATGTCATATCCCAGATAGCCAAACAGCCCGGCTGCCATTGGCGGCAAGGGGGCGGTATTGGGCATGGCGCTTTCTTGCAAAAGCGTACGCAGGCTATCCAGCGGATTGACATCGCCTTGCCGGATAAACGCCTCAGGGGCATTTTCTGGCTGGCGATTGATAAAGACATCACGTCCACGCGAACGCCAAATCAAATCCGGCTTTATCCCGATAACCGAAAAACGGCCGCGTACTTCCCCTCCTTCTACTGATTCCAGCAAGCAATGATGGGTCTGGCCTTCTGCCAGTTTCAGCATTGCGCCCACAGCTGTCTGGGTATCGGCAACAAAGCTGCGATAGATGATTTGGTTCTGCTGGTCTGCAAATAGCTGCTTGCATCTTTGCAACTCATTATGGGCAAGCACTAAATCGGGGCTGGTCATGGATATTTTCATCCCTTTAAAAGTGGGGTAGCGCCCCCTGATTAGCGTGATGTCTGGCCAATCAAGAGCTGTTCTACCCCTGCTGTGTTGATCTCCAGCGCATGGGTTTCTGACAAGGTGATAATCAGCGCAGAGGTTAAGTCATTCTGCACCAGATTATCGAGTGTAGCCGATATTTGTGCCTGAAGCGTATCACGGGCTTCACTATCGGCAGTCAAAATTTCATCAGTTTGCACCAGAATAACTGCCTCGCCTGTCTCTACTAATACCGCTTCCCCCTTATTTTGGGCAAAGGCGGCATCGGCGATCAGGCTGGCCGCTTCATTATCCAGACCCGCGCCTGTACGGCTAAATGCCGGGGTAGGGGAGATATTTGCCAATGTTGTCTGGACATTTTGCAAGCCATTATCGGCGGCCGCTTTTGCCGTGGCCAGGGCTTGTATCTTTGTCCAGTCAGCAATCAGGCGGGCGCGCACCTCTTCTATGCCGCGCGGACGTGCCAGCTTTTCCTCTATAGGCTGCAGCACAAAAAAGCTGTCCTCTGCACTGGCGATAACCTGGCTAATTTCTTCTGTCTCCAGCTGCCAGCCCTGTGCCAGAAATTGGCTGTCACTGGCCAGATCAGCAAAAGCATCTTCCATCAAATTGCCATCAATATCCCGGCCATTTGCATCTATATCTGTAATAATATTTACCGATAAATTTATGCTGGCGGCTGCTTCGGCCAATGTTGCGCCTGTGCCAAGCGTATCTTCCAGCTGATTGACCAGGTCATAGACAAGGTCTATGGCTTTTTCATTGCGCAAGGTTTCTTCTATCTGCGGGCGGACATCGCCAAGGGTTAATTCTTCGCCTGGCTGAATTTCTTCTACCAGCAATAAATGATAGCCAAAGACAGAGGCAACAGGCCGGTTGATGCTGTCTTTATCAGCATTAAAAGCTGTATTGGCCAGCTCGCCATCCAGATCCTCTTTTGTTACCAGCCCCAGATTGGTGTCATCCTCATTCCAGCCAAGTGTGGCCTGGGCAACCTCTGCAAAGCTCTTGCCGGATTGCAGCTGGTCATAGGCGGCATTGGCCTCTGCTTCTTCGCCAAAAACCATTTGCCGAATTTGCCGGCGCTCAGGCGTGATGAATTCATTCCGGCGCAGACCAAAGGCTTGTGAAACCTCATCTTCTGACAGGCTGACCTGATCCATCACCTGTTCGGGGCTGACCAGAACCACCTTGAAGCTGCGCAAATCAGGCGCATCATAGCCTGTTTTCACCGTTTCATAAAAACTGGCCAGTTCAGCTTCGGAAGGCGGAGTAATTTTTTCCGGCTGAGCGGGATAGATTTTCAGCCGGGCAATGCGTTGTTCCAGCTGATGCTCGGCAATAATCTGCGCCAGATGATTGCCACCCTTCGCCCCGCCAGCAATCGCAGCTTCGATTTGTTCCTGCATCAGGATGAAATTTAAACGGCGCAGATAATCTTCTTCTGACAAGCCAGATTGCGCGAGTGTTTGTACAAACCGGCCTTGCGAGAATTGACCGACCTCGTCTTTAAAGGCTTGTGTATTGGCAATTGCGCGGCGCTGCATCTCTCTGGTAGCGGTTACGCCCAGCTTGTCGGCTTCGGCGGCAAACAGGGTGCGACGTGCCAATGCGCCCATTACTTCATTTAACAAACCTGCCTCGATAGCTTCGCCGGCTGATAAATTCAGCCCCAGCCCGCGGCGCGAACGCTCAAATTCGGTGGCGGCTTCTGCCAAAGGCACAGACCGTTCGGATGCTTCGATTGCTTTATTGCCCGAAGAAAACAGGCCGGTAGAGACATCGCCAATCCCCCAAAGCGCAAACCCCCCTGCCAAAAATAGCAGGAAAAATTTCATTACCGGCTTTTTTGCCCCTTCACGCATTGAACGTAGCATATCTTATCCCTTATGACATGGTCTGTTGAACAATCTGATAATCCGTCTATCATCAAATTTGTTCCATTGTTCGAAAATCAGCCACACTATAGAGAATAGAACAGGCGAACTGCAAATCAAAAACGAAGAAAAAGCGGGATATTTTATGATTATTGCCGGGAATTGGAAAATGAACCCAAATCATGCGGCTGCCATTGCCTTGCTAGAGGCATTTGCAGCGCAAAAGGATATATTTCAAAAAGGCTGTCAGGCTGTGTGTTTTCCCCCGGCATCCTATCACGCAATCGCCGCACAAAAACTGGCAGGCTCGGATATGGAATGGGGCGCGCAAACTTGCCATCAGGAACTGGCTGGTGCCTATACAGGCGAGATATCGCCGCAGATGATAGCAGATATGGGCGGCAGATGGGTGATAATTGGCCATTCCGAGCGACGGCAATATTTTGGTGAGACAGATAGTCTGATTACGGAAAAAATCGATGCCGCGCTGGCAGCTGGCTTGCGGCCTGTCTTGTGTGTGGGCGAGCCAGAAGAAGTGCGCCAGATGGGGGGGCAGGATGATTTTGTGCAAGGCCAGATGTCAGCCGGTCTTAAAAATATTGCAAACATGGCTCTGTCAGATCAGAAATCAGCCCTTGGCCAGCTTGTTATTGCCTATGAGCCGGTCTGGGCAATTGGTACAGGCAAGGTGGCCAGCTTGCAAAATATCGCTGAGATGCATCAGGGGCTTTGCGATAAATTAATCGCTCTGTTTGGTAGCGCCCTGCCAGAAAAAAATGTGCCAATTTTATATGGCGGGTCGGTAAACAGGGATAATGCCACAGAAATTCTGGCGATAGACCATGTATCTGGTGCGCTGGTGGGCGGGGCATCGCTGGAAGCGGAGGGATTTTTGGCCATTTATCGGGCGGCAACAGAAAATCACGCCAATTAGCAAATGATTGCATTTTTTTCTTTACCAGCAGGGGCGCAATTTGCTAGTTAGAGCCATCTGGTCGCAAGGCTGGGTCAATCTTTAAATTTCAAACAGACGATAGCGTTATGACAACCATCTTGCTGACGATACATATTATTATAGCTGTTGCCTTGGTCGGGACAGTGTTATTGCAGCGCAATGAAGGCGGGGGTCTTGGCATTGGTGGCTCGGCTGGCGGCGGCTTTATGACAGCCAGAGGCACGGCTAATTTGCTGACCAGAACAACCGCTATCCTTGCCGCGCTGTTTTTTGCGACCTCTATCGGTCTGGCTATTATTGCTGGTGCGGGCAGCAAACCTACCTCTATCGTGGATGAGGTGTTAAGCACAACACCAGCGCCTGTGACTGCGCCTTCTGGCCCAGCTGTCCCAACAGGGAATTAGAAATTTTCATGTCGATGCTGTTCTGCCCCCACACCGACCAACGTTTTGAGGGGTAGCGGTGACTCGTTTTATCTTTATTACTGGTGGGGTTGT
>Ga0181585_10004550_pt1 | contig 12104 bp, 13 predicted proteins | sample 071ome_29_FD_132469 | JGI IMG/M metagenome (GOLD analysis project Ga0181585, IMG submission 132469) | Coastal salt marsh microbial communities from the Groves Creek Marsh, Skidaway Island, Georgia - 071407BT metaG (megahit assembly) | ecosystem: Environmental > Aquatic > Marine > Intertidal... | reverse complement strand
CGAACCGGTGCTGATCGACCAGCCGCAAGTAGGCGTACTTGCATCGCTTGATGAGCTCGAGTTCAACGAGCAGGTCCGGCGTGACGGGCAACTTCTCGGGCATGGACACCATGGTGTCCTACGCCGAGGGCAGAAGCGACTCAGCGCAGCAACGGCACCCGTCTGACGGCGAACCGGTTAGCCGAGGAGATCATCCAGTTGGCTTGCGATTTGTTCCGGCGTCACCGACGGGTTGAATCGTGCGACGACCTCGCCATCGGCGTTCACCAAAAACTTCTCGAAGTTCCAGGTGACGTCGGAGGTCGCACCGTCACCAGGCTGCTCGGCCTTGAGGAACGTGTAGAGCTCCGCCGCGTCGTCACCGTTGACGTCGATCTTGGCGAACATCGGGAAATCAATGTCGTACTTGTCGGTGACGAACGCCCGAATCTCCTCGGCGGAGCCCGGTTCTTGCGCGCCGAACTGGTTGCAGGGGAAGCCGAGTACCCGAACCCCGTTGTCGTCGTGATGAAGCGCACGCAGACCTGCGTACTGAGGCGTCATGCCTCAACGAGAGGCAACGTTGACGATGAGACAGGCGACATCGGCGAAGTCCGAGAAGGACACCTGCTCGCCCTCAAGCGATGGCATGGTGAAGTCATGGAATCGACTCATGGCTCCGGAGCGTAGCGGGCGCTAGGCCTTGGTCCGACGGGCCGACCAATGAGCGGTCGCACCCGCCGACTGGAACCGGTCGGGACGGTCGTCGGGCCCAAGGACGTCGGTCGCCAGCCACAGCCTTTTCAGCCACCGGACCCGGCCCGTATCGGTGTCGTCCACATAGGGCTTGCGGCCGTGAAGCACGTGGTAGTTGTTCACGAACTGCATATCGCCGGGTTCAAACGTCATCTCAACCCAGTGATCGGGATCGTCGACCAGGGCCGAGTACGCCTTCATCGCCGCTCGCTGGATCTCGGTCAATCGGGGGGCGTCGTCATGGCGCTGTGAGGCGAGGATGTACTGCGGGATGTAGCGCACGAAGAGCCGCTCACCGTGCCGGGAGAACGCTGGCACGTGGTACCACGCTTTGCCCCCATCGGCCTGCTCGCCACGGAAGTCGTACGGCAAGCCTTCATAGAGCGCGCCGGCAAGTTCGGGATCCGACTCGACCAACAGGTTGTGACACAACAGGGCGTTCGAGATCAGGCTCTCCCCACCCGTCACGCCTGGATCGAGGCAGAGCAGGCCAACCAGGTCCGACCCGTCGGAGTGGAATCCGAGCCCAGCACCCCCGATTTCGTTGCCTCGGGCAGTGGGATCATCCAGCGCCTTGCCCTGGTCCTTCACGTCGCCGAGCAGATGCCCCTTCACGTTCTGCGGCCACGGCACGCCGAGGTGAAGGCCAACCCCCCAATAGATCCAGGATGCGGCCTCGGCGCCGAGGCGATCTACCGGGAGTCCCGAGATGCGCTGAAAGCCGCGCCCGTTGATCAGGTGGTCAACGATTCCGGCGAGCACCGGAACCATCGAGTCGAGCGGGAACATCTCCTTGGTGACATCGAGGACATCGTCGGTCTGCGACCGGGCCACGAGCAGCGCAGCCTCGAGTTCGTCGATCTCCGCCTCGGTCAGGCGATGCGTCCAAGCCTCGGGGTCGGCAACATCAGCAGCCCGCCATTCGGCGTGGCACTCCAGTGGTCGAACCTCGTCAGCACTAAGGGCGGTGGCCATCGTCAGACTCTCTCTCGATCAGCGGGACGGGGACGGCTGAGCGCCCCGGACGAGACGGCCTGGGAGTTCACCGGTTGCCTCACCTTCGGCATAGGTCTCGACACCGGCGACGAAGGTGTGGGCGTAGCCGTCGGCTCGTTGCACCACTCGTCGGCCGCCCGCCGGAAGGTCGTACAGCAGCTCGGGCTGACGCACACGAAGCCGATCGAAATCGATCACGTTGAGGTCGGCCCGATAACCCGGCGCCAGCACGCCCCGGTCATGCAGGCCAACAAGGCGGGCGGTGTCGCGACACTGCCGCTGCACGAGAAACTCCACATCGATTCGCTCCCCGTCGCGATCGCGCCCCCAGTGCTGAAGCAGCGTGGTCGGAAAGGACCCGTCACAAATCGTGCCGACGTGTGCACCGCCGTCAGACAGCGCAGGGACTGTGTACGGATGCGTGAGGAGTTCGCGGGTGCCGTCGAGGTTGCCTTGCCCATAGTTCGAGAACGGCACCCACAACATGGCGGTGCCGTCGTTCTCGAGCATGGCGTCGAGTGCGACTTCGGCCGGCGATCGACCGAGTCGCTGCGCGATGGCCGCCACACTGTCACGCGGGTCGGGCTCGTAGTTCGGCGTCTCGCCCAGGGCGAACATGATGTCGAACTTCTCGATCAGTCGGCCGCCAACAGCCTGCATGTCCTTGCCCCCAGCAGCCTCGAGAAGACGGGCCCGGAAGGCCGGATCATGGAGAGCTGCCGTCCTTTGCGCCGGCGGCAGCGCAGCCACCTCGCGGTAGACGGCGTTGGCGAGGAACGGATTGAGCGTGCACTCGAACCCGAGCAGCACCCCAATGGGGCGAACCGCAGTTTGGCCGGTCACGGTGAGCCCATCGGCTCGGGCCTGATCAATGTGGCCAAGGATCGCTCGGTGGTAGTCGTAACCGCGCGGTGATTCGACCAGCGTGAAACTGATCGGTCGACCCGACGACTCGGTCATCGCCCGCACGATGGCGAATTCACCGTCGATGTCGGTGAAGTCACTGACGAGTTGCAGCACCCCTTGGCCAGTCGTGCCAATGGCCTCGGCAATACCAACGAGTTCCTCGCGAGCTGCCGTCAGGGTCGGTGTCGGCTCGCCGAGTGATGTTTTGTGGTTCTGCGTTCGGCTCGTGGTGAACCCAAGAAAGCCCGCTTCGATGCCCTCGGCCGCAAGCTGGCCCATCTCGGCAATGTCGGCCGGGTTTGCGTCTTCCCCTTTGGCGCCGCGCTCCCCCATCACATGGAGCCGCAGGGCTGCATGGGGAACCTGGGCAGCGATGTCCATGTCCTTGGCGCCACCAAGTGCGTCGAGGTACTCCGGCAGGGAGTTCCAGTTCCAGGCCAAGCCCTCGTGGAGGGCGGTGCCGGGAATGTCCTCAACACCTTCCATGAGTTGGACGAGTCGCTCGTGATCCGTGTCGTGTACCGGCGCAAAACCGACCCCGCAGTTCCCGAACACAACCGTGGTGACCCCGTGCCAGGACGAGGGCTGCATCGTGGCTTCCCACGTTGCCTGCCCGTCATAGTGGGTGTGGACGTCGACAAACCCGGGGGCGACAACCGCACCATCGGCATTGATTTCGCGTGTTGCGGCGCCGTCAACCGCTCCGACCGCAGTGATCACGCCATCGCGAATGGCGACATCTGCGGTCCGGCGAGGCGCCCCGGTGCCGTCGATCACCGTGCCGCCGCGAATGATCACGTCGTGCTCTGCCATGCCCCATTGTCGCGGAGGCTGGGCCGCACGTCACTTTCGTGGCACCCTGGCAGGGATGTCTCGACCCTCGGTCTTCCGTCTCGCCAGCGAATGCGCAGCGATTGGCGAATACGGCACATTCCAAGCTGGCGCCCCACTGATTCGCCGCTACCTCCCTCGAGGTGAACGACCCGTCTTCGTCCTCCCTGGCTTTCTCGCCGGTGACGGAAGCACGGCGCCCCTGCGCAAAAACCTCCAGGAACTCGGCCACACCGTCTACGGCTGGGATCTTGGACGCAACCTCGGTCCCACCCCCGAGATTCTCGATGGCATCGTCGAACGACTCGACGAACTCCACCAAGAGCACGGCCGGATCGACCTCGTGGGCTGGAGCCTCGGTGGCATCTTTGCTCGCGAACTCGCTCGCCTTGCACCCACAACGATCCGTCAGGTGATCACGCTTGGGAGTCCGTTCCAGATCGAGACACCGACCGAATCGAACGCCTCACCGATTTACCGGTCACTGAGCCATCTTCACGCCCCCCACCTCGAGATGCGGGTGCCGGCCTACGTGCGAGAAGAACTCCCCGTCCCGGCAACCTCGGTGTACTCGCGATCCGACGGTGTCGTTCGATGGCACCACTGCCTCAACCACGACACCCCGTTCACCGAGAACGTCGAGGTCTACGGCAGTCACTGTGGTCTCGGCTTCAACCTTGCTGCGCTGCTCGTTGTCGCCGACCGGCTGGCCCAGCCCGACGGCGAGTGGACACCGTTCCGGGTTCGCCGACCACTGCGGGTCTTTTTCCCATCGGCACCGGTGTTCCGGGTTCCTGCCGAGCTCTAAGCGTCCTTCTGCGGGTCAGGCGATGACGTCTGGGTGCTCGCGGAAATGGTCGAGTGCTTCAGGATTTGCCAGCGCTTCCACATTGGCGATGGGTCGACCGACAAGCACATCGCGTACGGCCAGTTCGGTGATCTTCCCGGAGCGGGTGCGGGGAATGTCGGCCACGGCGGCAATAACCGCCGGCACGTGGCGGGGTGTGACCTCATGGCGGATCTTGGTCCGGATGCGATCTCTGAGTTCGTCGTCAAGCAGCGCACCGGCGGCCATCTTGACGAACAACACGATGCGGGTGTCACCCTCCCAAGGCTGACCAACGACAACGCTCTCCTCGATTTCGGACATCGTGTCGACCCGTCGATAGATCTCGGCCGTACCGATACGCACCCCGCCCGGATTGAGGGTGGCATCGGACCGACCCGAAATCACGAACCCGCCAGCGTCGGTGCGCGAAACGAAGTCACCGTGGTGCCACAGTCCCGGGAACCGGTCGAAGTAAGCGGCGTCGTACCGCTCATGACCAGGGTCATCCCAGAATCTCAGCGGCATCGACGGAAACGGTGTTCGACACACGAGTTCGCCCTCGTGCCCAACATCGACCCGTTCACCACCGGCACCGGCGACATCGGTGTCGAGACCGAGCGCTGCCACCTGGATCTCACCAGCACGAACCGGCAGCATCGGGTTGCCCAGCACAAGACATCCGCACAGGTCCGTGCCACCGGAGATCGATGCGAGGTGGACATCGTGCGCCACGGCGTCGTACACGAACGAAAACCCCTCCGGCGACAGGGTCGACCCCGTCGATGCAACCGCCCGAACCGACCCGAGGTCGTGGGTGTCGATCGGCCGAATACCGGCGTTGGCACACGCATCGATGAACTTCGCCGAGGTCCCCAGGAAGGTGATGCCGACATCATCAGCGAGCTCGAACAAGCGGTTGGCCGTCGGGAAGGTGGGTGCACCGTCGTACAGCACCAGGGTGGCTCCTGTCCCGAGCGCCGAGGCCAGCCAGTTCCACATCATCCAGCCAGCGGTCGTGAAGTAGAACACCCGATCGCCGGACCGGATGTCGCAGTGGAACACCTGCTCGACCAGATGCTTCAGCAGCACCCCGCCCGTCCGATGCACGATGCACTTGGGCTTGCCGGTCGTCCCTGATGAGAACAGCACGTACCACGGGTGATCGAAGGGCAGTCGTTCGAACGTGATCCCTGCCGGCTCCACGCCGTCCAACCACCCGGGCTCAACCACGATCGATGCCGCCAGCGTCGGGAGCGCGTCCACGATCTCACCCAGTCGGCCGGCGCAGTCGTGGTGTTTGCCGTTGTAGGCGTAGTCAGGAACCGAGAACAGCACGGTCGGTTCAATCTGACCGAACCGATCGATCACCCCATCCGTACCAAAGTCCGGTGAGGTGCTCGCGAAGACCGCGCCAAGGCCCGTCGCAGCCAGCATGAGCGCGTAGGTCTCCGGGCGGTTGGGCAGCCAGGCGACTACCCGGTCACCGACGCCGACACCAGCGCTGCGCAGCAACACCTGAATCCTTGCGACCAGATCATGGAGTTCGGCCCGGGTGACGTCGACGGACTCGCCGTCCTCGCCGCGAAACACCATCGCCAGGTCGTCGGACGGGTCGCCGAGAAGGTTCTCGGCAACATTCAGGGTCGCGTCGGGCAGAAATCGGTACTCGCGCATGCGTTCCCCGGCCTCGGCCAGACGCTCACCACGATCACCGACGATCCCCAACTCATCCCAGGCCAGCGCCCAGAACGCCGCCGGATCCGTGATCGACCAGTCGTGGAGCACGGCGTAATCCGACGTCGGGTCACCATCGAACCGAAGACCATGGTCGGCGGCCGCTCGACGAAACAGGCGGTGAAGGTTGGCTCCTTCGATGCGTTCATCGGTCGGTGTCCACAAAGGCGCACTCGTCATGGTGCTCACACTACGGTCTCGACGTGGCCAGTCTTCCCCGACCGCTTGTGCGGCGCCCGCTAACGATCACCCTGGCATCGGCGCTGGCCTTGCTGCTCGCCGCCGCGAGCATCGTCGTCGTGCCCCTGCTGTACCTCGTCGATGTGGTGAGCGGATCGACCGCGGGACGACGGACGCGGGCCTGGCTCCTCATCACCACCACCCTCTGGACCGAGGCCGTGGGTGTCGTCGCCGCAAGTGTCCTTGCTCTCTGGTATCTCAACGGGCGCCGGGCACCCGAGCGGTGGGTCCTGGCCAACTACCGACTCGAACACTGGTGGTGCCGACGCCACTACAAGAACCTGCACCGCTTCGCCGGTGTCACCGTAACGATGCCAGACCCCTCCCCGCTCGACGGTGGTCCGAGCATCATGGTGGCCCGCCACTCAAGCCACATCGACGCCATCGTCCCACTCTTGGTCTTGGCCGAGCACGGACGGTTCGCCCGATACACCCTCAAGGAAGATCTCAAGTGGGCCCCGGCCATGGACCTGGTCGGTGATCGCACGCCCAACGTCTGGATCAACCGGAGCACACCCGGGTCAACCATGTTCGAACAGGTCGAACAGCTCGCCGCCGAGATGTCGGACACCGGTACGTGCGTGATTTTCCCCGAAGGCACCTTCCGGACCCAGGAGCGCCACGAACGAGCGATCGAACGGCTCCGCGGCAGCCGCGAGGACCTTGCCGACAAGGCCAGCGGCCTCCGCTATGTCCTTCCGCCGCGGCCTGCAGGCACCCTCGCGCTGATGCGAGGGGCACCCGATGCTGACCTTGTTGTCCTCGCCAATGTTGGTGTCGAAGGTCGGAGTTCGATTCGCGAAATCATCGACACCATCACCGAGCGCCGAGACATTGAGGTCCACGCCGTTCGGTTCCCCCGAGCCGAGATCCCAACCGATGAGGATCTGATCAACTCGTGGTTGATCGAGCGGTGGGTCGAGATGGATGACTGGATTCATCACCGAGTGATCCATCGCGAGGCTGACCGGACCGAGACGAACGGGTGACCATGCCACCAGACGCCAACCCCAGCGACCTCACCTTCGCGATCGAGCTCGCTCAAGCCGCCGGCTCATCGACGCTGGCGTGGTTTCAGCACGCCGACTTGACCGTCGACCACAAGGGAGACGGTTCACCCGTGACGGCGGCGGATCTGGCTGCCGAACGCCTCGTTCGCGACCGACTCGCGATCGATAATCCCGATGACGGTGTGATCGGTGAGGAACACGACGACACCCACGGCACGAGCGCACGGCGCTGGGTCGTCGACCCCATCGATGGAACCAAGGCATTCGCCCGGGGGGTCCCGCTGTACGCGACCCTCATCGCGCTCATCGACGAGTTCGGCCCGGCGATCGGCGTGATCCACCTTCCGGCGCTGGGCGAAACCATCGCCGCAGGTCGAGGCCTCGGCGCGACGTTCAATGGCGAACCGTGCCGCGTCTCGAGCCGCACCGACCTCACTGGTGCCTACGCCATGACCAGCGGGTTTGGGTACTGGACATCAACCGGCCTTGACCGACTCCTTGCCAGCGACCTGCTCCTGCGGACCTGGGGCGACGCGTACGGCTACGCCCTCGTCGCCACCGGTCGGGCCGAAGCAATGATCGACCCGCTTGCGAACCCCTGGGACGTCGCCCCGATGGCCGTCATCATCCCGGAAGCGGGAGGGACCTTCACCACCGCTGCCGGTGACGCTGGCTCAGACGCCTGGCAGGGCGGCTCGGGCGTGGCAACCAACGGCCATCTCCACGATGCCATCCTCGAGTTGATCCAGCCCGACGGACCGCTCACTGATTCATAAAGAACGCTTCGGCCTTGTCGAAGTCACGATCGGGATCGGCGGGGGGCGAACCGACCGCGCCGTCGCAGGGGGCACCTGCCTCCGGAGCGGTCTCGGACACCCGACCGAGTTGACGTTCGACGAATTCGGCAAACCCGTCATCCCCAATGGCCTCCAGCGCGAGTTGACGCTGCCAGGCGCTCACCACGATCGGGTTCGCAAGCCCGGGATACGGCGACGCAAGAAAGTGCGGATCGCTCTCGACCACCGCAGAAATCTCCTCGACACGGACGGGATCGAGATCCGGGTCATACGCAATCCAAATTGCACCGTGCTCGAGCGCGTGGACCGCCGTCTCATCTCGGACCGGCTCGGTATAGAACCCACAGTTCTGCCACGTCGGAAAGTGAGCACCGCTGGTGGGCGGCCTTGCGCCGTATTCGACCGGGCACAGCTCGTGGTCTGCGCCGTCCGACGCACGTTCGAGAATCACCCCTTGCTCGAGCGCAGCCGGCTCCACGCGACTCACCGACGGGCAGTCGCCATCCTCGCCCACAAGCTCTTCCTCAGCCGGCGTGAGGCCACAGCCGCTCGCAAGCAGACCCAAGGTGGCGATCGTCAGGATGCAGATGTGGCGACCCATACGGACCGCCACTCTACAAGGGGTGGTGGGGGTGACCCTGCCCGCCCGGCCCCGGAGGGCTCGGGCGGGCCGTCCGGGATCAGAACGCCTGACGACCGGCGATCGCCGGGGCGTCCGATTCGATCAGATTGATGAGTGCCATGCGATCCGCAAAGCCCGACGCCTCCGCAATGCCCTTGGCGTAGGTCGCTTTGCGACGGGCCACCCGGCCCGTGACCTCGCTCGGGTCGGGCTGATCGGTGAGGTACTGGGCCTCGATCCCTTCCTGCAGCATCAGGAGGGACTCACTTCGCAGCTGGCTGATCCGGCTCTCCGTAACACCGAGAAAGTCAGCAAGTTCTTGGGAGGTTCGACCCTCAAGGAAATACCCGATGACGACAAGGCGGTGCCGTTCCGGAAGGAGACCAATGGCGTCTCGGAGGTACCCGTGCAACTCACGACTCTCGAGTTCAGCAGACGGCTCAACACACTGATCATCGACCAGCACGTCGACCAAGGTCAGATCTTTCTCGACCTCGTCGGAGGTCTCGTGCTCGAGGGCAAGGACGACACTGCGGAACATGCGGTCTTGAAGACGGTTGAGCTCACTCTGGCTCATTCCCAGCGCGTCGGCCATCTCCTTCTTGTTCGGCACCCGGCCGAGTTCGGTGGCGAGGCGCTGTTCGGCATGCTCGAGCTTGCGGGCAAGATTGCGAACCGAACGAGGCGCCCAGTCGGCGGCTCGAACGGCATCGAGAATGGCGCCGCGAATGCGCTGCGCGGCAAACCGCTCGAACGGAACGCCTCGGGCCTCGTCGTAGCGGCGGGCTGCTTCGACGAGACCGAGTGCACCCGCCCGAGCGAGTTCGTCACGGTCGACGTGGCGAGGGAAGTGGACGGCGACCTGGAACACGATGTGTTTCACGAGGGAAAGGTTGTCCTCGATCATTTCGGCCAGTTCGGGCTCCATCGACCCGGCACCCTTCTCGGGTCGCACACGGCGCTGGCTCGCCCGTGTGCTGCGCATCCGCTGCTCCTGATCGCCCTGATTCATCGCCCCGACCGCTCCCTGAGTGTCTCGCTGGAGGAACGTCCTCCAACGGTTCCGCAGCAGAGTTCTCGGCAGGTTGGGCAGTGACCTTGAGCGATTTCTCGAAAAACTTTTTCGGACGCGCCAATTGGTCAGACGAAGGTCGACACACCCTCGAACCGAACGGGCTTCACACCCCGGGTGGCCAGGGTTCGCAGCATCGACACCGTGTCCTCAGTGCCGGCGAGCCCGGCGGCACCAGGCTCCAGGTCCCCGGCGAGGACGTGCAGCACAGCCGTGGCCGCCATGGCTCCCGTTGCGACGGCGGGCCGCTCGGTCGCTCCATAGACCGAAACCCGACGCTCCAACCCGACCCGGCCGCGCAGTTCCACCCGGATGGCGCCGATCCCGCCTTCTGCGTGAGGGCGGCGCAGCATTGGCAGGGGCGCGGTAAAGCGATCGTTCCGGGTGGCCGCCTGCCGAGCGGTCACCCGCTGCACCCGCTCAAAGTGAGGCACCAACAGGAGCGCATCGGGCAGGGCCGCCCGGTAGCAGTCGCGACCACCAACCGGATCCGGGAACCACGCAAGCTCTCGCCCCGAGCCACCCGCTCGACGAGTCCAGCGACCGTCGCGCCAATCAATACCCGTGGAACTCAACGCCCGATGATGCTGGCGGGCGCACGCCGGGCCGCCAGTTCCGGCCTTGGCGACATGGATCTCGTCAATCTCATCAAACTCACGAGCACCGTGGCGAGCGAGAAGACACGTCAGGCCCGGCATGAAGCCGGCACCGACCACCACCGGCACCGACCGATAGCGAGCTTCTTCATCAAGCGTGAGGAGTCGCCGCACCTCCGACGTCTGATTCGAGGTAGTGACGACCGGGATGCCTTGATGGACGGCCCGTCGGGCAAGGGCCACCTGGGTACCGGCTGGGCTGGCGACCACGACCACGTCTGGCGCGCCGGTGACACGACGGCCCACACCCGACTCGGCCCCGTCGCCCAGTGCGGCAACCAACTCACCGAGGCGAGGGGCGTTCGGATCACGGATCTCGAGTTCGTTCACCACACCGCTCGATCGAAGCTGGCGAGCAATCCGTGCACCGCTGGCGCCAGCACCGAACAGCAAGATCCGAGCCATCAGCGAAGATCGTCGCCGCGTAGCTCGCGCCAGCCACCGGTCTGAGGCGGGATGCCGCCGCTGCCGCGGACTCGAATCCCGGCCGCGAACGCCACGGCCACGGCGATGGCGACAAGGGCACGACGGGCCAGGGTGATGATGCCTCCGCCCACAGGTGCCTCCCGGTGATTCGGCACGGGTACGCCTTGACCGATCAAGGCATGAAGCGTGGGGCTAGCTGGAGTCGAACCAGCGACCTCACCCTTATCAGGGGTGCGCTCTAACCAACTGAGCTATAGCCCCGTGCGGCCGACAACGCTACCGGTCGTCGTCGCTGTTGACCACTTCCGAGTCACTGCCGTCGCTGGAGTCCACAGGGTCGGCGAGGAGCGGGTCGGGGACTGAACGCTCCGCCGTCGCGAGGATCGGAATCTCATCGCCATCGACAGCGGTCTCGCTCGCGCCCGGGATCACCGGTGCCGTCGCTGACGCATCGGGCATGGGGTTCGACGACGGGACCGGGGCGGCAGCGCTAGGTCCTGGGCTCGCCGGTCGCATACCCCGCCGGGGGCGGAGGCGCTTCGGTCGCGGACGAGCCGTTTCTTCCTCGACCACGGTGAACCGCACGCCACCCGTCAGGTCGGAAATCAGATTGAAGAGCACCGCCATCAGGACCGTGAACCCGGCGCCGGCAACGACCAGAACCAGACCACCGATCGCCGATGCTCGGAAGATTTGGTCGGCGTTAAAGGTGAAGCTCTCCAACGCGAAGAGTTCCGTGATGAACGTCTCGATGTTGTCGACCGTGCCGGAACTGACCGCCAAACTCCACAGCATCACGCCGGCGATGAGCAGGATCACCCACAGGCAGAAGTAGAAGATCAACGCAACCTTCAGAACCGACCAGGGTTCGACGTGGCGAACAAGGCGGCGAACCTTCCGGGCCCGCAGACGGCCAGCGGTTCGACGATCCCGGAGCGACGGTCGCGCAACCGGACGCGGCCCGACCGGCGCCAACGCAGGAACGCCCGACTGTGGGAGCGGCGACGTCGAGGCCGTCGATGGAGCATCACCGGGCAGCAGAAGTTCCTCACCGGTGGCGAGCTTGAACGCTGCGTCGTCGAGTTCGGGGATATCGCTCATGAGCAGACAGCAGTGTACGTGACGCGAACCGGTGCCCCGCTTCACCTGCGGAGTCCCGAGTCGAGTCGGTTAGCCAACTCGAAGCGCCACGAATCGAGATTCTTGTAGGCCGCAACTGCGTCAGGAAGCGCTCGGAGTTCGGCAGCCAT
>Ga0181585_10004546_pt1 | contig 12116 bp, 3 predicted proteins | sample 071ome_29_FD_132469 | JGI IMG/M metagenome (GOLD analysis project Ga0181585, IMG submission 132469) | Coastal salt marsh microbial communities from the Groves Creek Marsh, Skidaway Island, Georgia - 071407BT metaG (megahit assembly) | ecosystem: Environmental > Aquatic > Marine > Intertidal zone... | reverse complement strand
TAAAACAATTAAAAAAAAACAATTTAAATGGAACAATTGTATTATATGCAATACATTTTTAAATAGAAAAAACCATCACGATAATAGGTGATAAAATATAATTAATGCCCGTTTGGTGTAATGGATAGCATCCAAAACTTCTAATTTTGGGACCTGGGTTCGATTCCCAGAATGGGCTTAAAAAATATAATAGAATAAACAAATGATTTTATTATATTTTATTTTATTCATCGATTTTGTCGAGAGCATATTTAATCCATTTCAACTTATTTTTGAATGAAGTACAATAATTCTTTTTAACTTCTTTCAAAGGAAACGAAATACCGTATGGTCTATCTTTGTTTTTTTCATATGTCATTTCAAAAAACATCGGATAATTATCTACATCATTCTTTCGACCAATCAATTCATTTTGAGAAAACCCTCGGATCTTCCACCCTGCTTCTTTCAACCTTTTCTCGACCATTGATAATGTATTCGGTGTAAAATTAATGGGTGAAATTTGTGGATGTTTGTCGTGTGCGTCATTATATTCTTTCATTGTGTCAGAGTTCATTATTATTGTTTTTTGTAACTTTTTTTATTACAACTTGATATATTAGCTAATCGCGATTTTTTTAAATGGTTTTTATTTGACAATTTATTTTTCCACACTATGTACTTTCTTATTGATTTATAACTTCCCCAATCGTTATATTATCCAATATCCTATGCATATATTTGTTTCTCTGTGCCATTTCATATGGTGTTAAATGATGCTTTAAGTTATTTTCGGTATCTTGCTTCAAAATTTTTTCTACTTTATTCTTATGCATTTTTTTCATTTGCTCCAATAATTTTGCCAAACTATCCTTCGAATAAAACCAATTACTTTCTAAATATATAGTTGACTTTATTTTATTGAAAATTTTCTCATTATTCATTATCGTGTCAATATAGTGATAATTCAATGATGACAAGTAACTCATTTTATTGAAATCTGTATTTGAATCTTCTAAATTCAGGTAAATATATTTGCGCATTTTAAAAAATTTATTGTCATTCAAACAATGCATGGTTTTGCCAAACACCTTTAATAATTCATCCAATTCTTCTTCGCTCAATAATCCTTCATCGGTATCATGTAGCCTAGAAAATGATTTTTCGCAATTTTCTCTCATTTGAGAAAAATTTTCGGTTACTTTCGTCTTATCAAATGATATTTTTGATTTTTGCATTTCCTTACTTATTTCTTTAATACACCTCACTTGTTTCCAAAGTAAATTGAAATCACCATATGAATATATTTTTTGTTTATTTTCTTTCACCTGAGAAATAATGTAATTAAAACATTTTGTTGTTATTATCTTTCTCTCTAAATTAAAAAAATTTTCTTCTCCTTGATCTTTTTGTTGTTCTTCCCCCATTAAACTTATTCTATTATCTGACATTTAATATATATTTTTACATTCTTTTTTACATTCTTTTTTATTTCTTTTTTATTCTTTTTTATTCTTTTTTATTTCGGTACCGATAGAGAACGTTGAATCCTTTGTTGCGATGGCGTAGTGAATGTAGACTGACTGTTTTTCGATAGTTGATGACTTAAGACTGGTAGAGGTTTCGGAAAGTTTAAATAGTCATCGTCATCGCATATAGAACTACCATTGACCATAGTGCTCGATGCTCTCCTGAAATTTCCACTCGATGAAGAAAGCATACTCCGTGGACCAGGGATCATTGAATCAATGTCATCGTCGTCACTGTTACTATCATAATTATTTATACCACGGTTATTTCTCCTCCAAAGTCCGCGTCTACCATAACCATCGTTATTGAAAATGTCACAATTGTTCGGCAAATATGACAATTGATTCACCAAAGCATTTAGTCTTGCTTTAATTAGTATTTTACCTTTTGAACTGTCATACAACTTTATGGCAATTATTAAATCGTCACATAAACTAATCATCAGCAAATCTTCTTCCAAATTGTTTTCTTTCATATACGCCTTGAACTCATCCAACATTTTGACCAGCGTGTCAACGGTCATTCCTTCACGATTGTATAATACCTTATTTAAGGTTTCGATTACTTTCACGCTATGATGTTTCTTCCATACATCGCCGTTTCGGTCTTCCACTTGAGTTGGCTTATCCGCGGTATAGACTATTTCCATTTTTTTCAGCGAAGATGTTCCCGAAATATGCTTGTAAAATAACTGAATCTCAATCGGTTTATCCAAGTCCCAAGCATGACGCACATAAAGTGTTTTGGTCATTCCGGAAGCAAGTGTGCGGAATTCTATTTCATTGGTCCATTTGGAATCGCAATATATCTCGGCGTTTTGTAGCGTTACTTTTACTTCTGTCACTATTTTTTTCAACGTGTTACATAAATATTCGCCGTAAACAATTCCTGCATTTTCAATATTATCCACAAATGCATATTCACCGTTTTTTGAATTGGCGAGACTCGAAAGCAAACTTTCACAGTGTTCTGCTCCAAATCCGAAAAATACATTGTCGCAATTTTGTGGAATTCTGTCTCCTATTCCTCCCACGGATGTATGACCTTGATTTGGCATACCATCGGTAAACAAAATGTGTAAACACGGTCCATTTATTTTTTCTCTTATTTCTGATATCTTCTCGCATGCCGCCGAAATATTAGTCGTGCCACGTGGTTCAATTCGACCAATTTTTTCAATTAATTTCTTACTTGTTTCCTCTGTCAAAGGAATAATACTTGATAGTTCGCCCTCCTCATTTTCCATCATAATTGTTTTGTTTTCATTGTCGAAATAATTAATCACGATATTCATTTTTATTTTGCTATATTCTTCGTCTTCCAACATAAAGTTTATCATATTTTTAATTGTATGTTGGGCATATTCCAATAGGGTTACATCTTTCACTTTTTCACTCATCGAACCTGAACGGTCCAAATTTAGAAGAAGAGTAAATTCTTTGAGTCTTACTTCTTCTGTTTTAGTTGATAAATCAATAGTACCGATATTGTGTGAGAGAGTTGTGTTTTCTTCGGGACCCACTTGTAACCATTGGATATTGGTTAGATTGAGGGCTCCTGTAATGTCTTCGGTAAAAGATGCCATAGTGTTTATATGCTTTGTAAACAATTATTATTGAGATGTGTTTATTTGCTTTTTCTTTTATTTTACTTTTAGATTAAAAGTAAAAGTAATTTATTTCGATTTCTCTCAATTTCTTTTTTGTTTCTGTTTTATATTTTGATTGCGAAATATTTATGAAAAATATTAAAATTGTATAATATAAATGTCCGGGATTACCAATGATGTTTCATATAATCAGACTACAGGGACATTATTGTTATTACAAAGTGATTTTACACCAGACAGTACTACTAGTGATAGCGCAGTAAACTTAAAAGATATGGTAAGTTATACCAATCCATCTGTGTCCGGTAAAGACGGAACAAGTCCTAGTAAATTATTTGTTTCTAGTAGTAACACGGCAAGTAAGTTTGGAAAAAATAAAAGTTTTAATAAAGATGTAGAGAGTTTATACGAAAAATTTAATCCAGAGGATGTTGCTAATAAAATTGGTTCTGGAGATTTTACAGCTGAATGTTGGGTTAAATTTCATTCTTTTGATACTTATAATCAGTTTCTGTCTTTCGGTCATCAAGGCAATGGGTTAACCATTAAATATGGATCCTCAGGTTTACTATATGTTTATCAAGGTTTTTCTCCATATATTTCTATAAATACAACTCTTAATACTAATACTTGGTATCATATTGCTTACATGCGATATAGTAGCAATAACATGGAATATATATGGTTGAATGGTAAAGATAGAGTTGATAATACTTTTTCAGAACTTTCACAACCAAGAGATTTAAGCGGCAAAGCGCTTTATATATCCGTTGGATTCACCACTTCTTCTCAAGAAGAAAGTACACCTCCAACCATTACAGAGGGCTCTACATGTGCCATGGATTGTATACGTATTACCGGTCATGCAAGATATTTAGATTCTAATAATAATGTCTTGACAAGTTTTGATCCAATGGTTACAGCTGGACCCTGGATTGGAAATGGCTCTGACATATCGGTTCTAACCAATGGCCCTTTTAATGTTTACCCTTATTATGTTAACCCAACCATTCTTAAAAATTATTATTTGGCGGGGAAAGATTTTACCGATTTTGATTTAAGTGGTTTTGATTTGACAAGTGCTATTTTAACTGGTGCTACTTTGACTAATACTACTTTTAATCCTTCGTCTATAACTGGTATTAGAGCCTATAATGTTACTTCCAATCCTACACCTCCGTCTAATTACTATTGGCTTCTGCAACCTAATGTTTCTGGTACTAAATACGCACTCATTGGACAAAATGTTGATTTGACGGGTGCTAATTTGGTTGGTGCTTCTTTCAGTTCATTTCACGATTTGTCTGGAGCTACTTTGACTAATGCCAAAACATACAATTTAAGTGCTAATGGCAATGAAACTTTACCTACTAATTACAACTGGCTTCAACAACCTAATTTGTCTGGTACTAAATACGCAATTGTTGGACCTAGTATTGATTTGACTGGTGCTGATTTGACTAATTCTGATTTGTCTGGTGTTGATTTGTCTGGTGCTGATTTAACGGATGCTATTTTAATTGGTGCTACTTTGAACCATATTTACTCTAATGGTATTGAACCTTTGCCTGATGATTACTATTGGGAATTAGATGAAAGTGGTAATAATATAATTTATGTTACAGAAGACAATAATAATGTTACGGCAGGGACTGTTCTTCTAATACAAGCAAATTTTACAGATAATTATAGCGGTAGTTCAAATCAAGTAAGTCCATCACATGATATGGTCAGCAATTCTTTCCCTTCTTTAACGAATAAAGAAAGTATTCCATTAAGTGATAATGATCCCCAGGTTATTGTTTTTTTATATGGTACTCCCATTGATTATAAATTTTTTGGAATTAGACCTTTTATGAATAATGGTGGTAGATACATGTCATTTACAGTGGGCGATGTTGGTGCAGAACTAGGAACGGGTGACTATACAATGGAATTATGGTTATGTTTATATGATGCAGATTATAATACAGATTCACAACAAAGGTTTATTTACTTTGCAGACAACTATAATGATTCTCCGGGATTTTTAGAATTTGGTTACGGTAATGAAGAGATATTTTTAAAGACTGGTAGTACTACAATTTTAGACTGTTCAGAAAATTTATTCGATGGTTCATGGAATCATTTTGCCGTTGAAAAACAAGATAGTACATACCGTATTTATTTTAATGGAGCACTAAAATCTACTAATACCTACAACAACCCAATAGATTTAAGTAGTAAAAAATTTTTTATAGGACAAAATTCTCTAAGGAGTTATTTTGATGTTGTTCGCGTTTCCAAATATCCTCGCTACAAAGGTAATAATTTTGTTCCCATAAAAACCAATAGTCCCTGGATTGGAAATGGTAAAAATATTCATGCTCTAACAAATACAATTTTTCATAATACAAGGGGAAATTATTTCTATGGACCCAAAGATTTATCCGGTTACAATTTGGCGGGAAAAGATTTCACTGGTTTTAATTTTACCGGTTATACGATTAGTGGAATTCAAAGTAACTTAGACAATATTAAAGCTTACAACGTTACTTACAATGCCACACTTCCGTCTAATTACCATTGGGTTCAACAACCTAATGTTTCTGGTACTAAATACGCACTCATTGGACAAAATGTTAATTTGACGGGTGCCGATTTGATTGGTGCTTCTTTCAGTTCATATCATAATTTGGCTGGGGCTACTTTGACTAATGCCAAAACACACAATTTAAGTGCCAATGGTAGTGAAACTTTGCCTACTAATTACGAGTGGGTTTTACAGCCTAATTTGTCTGGTACTAAATATGCCATTGTTGGACCTAGCATTGATTTGACCAGTGCTGATTTGTCTAATTCTGATTTAACGGATACCATTTTAACTAATGCTGATTTAACGAATGCTGATTTAACGAATGCTATTTTAACTGGTGCTACTTTGACTAATGCCAAAACATACGATTTAAGTGCTAACGGTAATGAAACTTTGCCCACTAATTACGATTGGGTTCTGCAACCTAATGTTTCTGGTACTAAATACGCAATCATTGGACCTTATATTGATTTGACAGGTGCTAATTTGATTGGTGCTTCTTTCAGTTCATTTCACGATTTGGCTGGGGCTACTTTGACTAATGCCAAAACACACAATTTAAGTGCCAATGGTAATGAAACTTTGCCTACTAATTACGACTGGGTTCAACAACCTAATTTGGGTACTAAATATGCCATTGTTGGACCTAGCATTGATTTGACTAGTGCTGATTTGAGTGGTGTCGATTTCACTGGGAAAAATGTTAATAATATCGATTTTACAAATGCTGATTTCACTGGTGCCAAAACTTATCGACTCATTTTCGACAGTTCTCCCACTTTATCCGCAAATTATAGTACAGTTGTTATCGATAGCTCTAATGCTATTATTGGACCAAATGTCGATTTATCGGGGCAAAATTTAAGTAGTATGAACTTGACCAGTTATACCGTTACTGGTATTAATTTTACCAATGCTGATTTGTCGGGTGTTACTTTGACAGGTATCAGTTTATCTGGTGTCACACTTGATGGAGCTAGAACAAATAACATTACCGCGGAAGGAAGCGAAACCATGCCGACTAATTATTCTTTGGTTTCTTTGAATTCGGGTAAATATATTATTGCTGGTCCCTCGGTTAATTTATATGATACTGATTTGTCGGGTGTTACTTTGACAGGTATCAGTTTATCTGGTGTCACACTTGATGGAGCTAGAACAAATAACATTACCGCGAGCGGCGAGGAAACACTTCCAAACGCGAATGATTATGGATGGGCCGATCAGTCAGATAACAATTTAAAAAGCATTGTTGGTCCTAATGTCATTCTAAGTGGCGTTAATTTGAGTGATGCTGACCTTTCTGGTGTTAATTTTACAGGAACTGATATAAGCGGTGCCAATTTGAATAATGTTATTCTATCGGGGACAAAACTTCTCTTCGCCAAAAATACACCATCTTCGTTTAGTATTTCAAGTAGTACTGATACTACCAACAATCCTCCCGATTTTTTCCGCGTCATTAGAAATGTTTTTGATAACACTAACGGTATTATTAATAATAGTGTTTTTAATACTAATCATCCGGGTAGAAATCCATTGACACCACTCGTTATTTTTCTTAAAAATACTTACACTGATATTGTTGTTTTCCATCGAAGTAGTTATAACAGTCCTAATTATGAAGGTGCATGGCAACCCTGGTCTTATAATTACGACAATCAAACTGTTTCTTACAATGGAGGGTTTGTTACTTCTCAAAATTCTTCTGGAACTTATAATGAAACTATTACTAATATGAATGACAATTATGAACCCGCACAAAATAGTGATCAGTGGGCTAGATTGTATTTAAATGATTCCGATATTTCTGGATACGTGGGCGATGCTAGTGGTAGTGGCTTTAAATTACCAAGTAACCTTTTTGCCAATATTTATACCATCCAACAATACGTGACCAATAATACACAAAGTATTAGTGGTCCAGGCATCACGTCTTTTTCTATTGATGCTTCTTCGGGTATTGTCGTGGGTCCTGACGGAAATAAATATTCTAATTCAAATAATGGCTCCATTATCTTTAATATTACATCCTCGTCCGATCTAACCATTGGAACACCCTTTTCTTTCACTAATGCTAATATTTCCGGAACGGTGACAAATGAAGGTACTGGTAACTTCTCCATGACGGTTGATGCTAGTGGCGCGGGTCTCGTGTCCTCTATTATTTACGATAGTAATACTGTCTATTCCTGGGAATATTTGGATACTGCACCATTACTCATTGACATTTCTTCCAGCACTGTTACCGATGGTTCTCTGAACAAATTGTCTAGTCATGAACTTATTTTCACGTTTAATCGTGATGTTAGTGGTCTTAGTGCTGCAGATTTTAGTTTGACTAATTTAACATTATCAGGTACAATAGATACAAGCGGTGCTACCTATGCGGGATGGTCTAACAAATGGGTCGGAACCTACAATTTATCAGGAAGCTCTGGGGATACTATTGTCATTTCTGGAAAAAGTGCTTCAGGTTCAAACTTTGAAGATTACGCGGGAAATTCTGGTGGTAATTCGTCAGGAACATCTTTATCCTGGATTTATGATACTACTCCCCCAACCATTACTTATGATATTTCGGGTGATATCATTGTCGGTGGTTCGAAGAATGTTTTTCAAAATACTGTTGATATTGGTATTGTTATCAGTGAAGATATACAACAAGATTTATCGTCCAACGATATTACTATTACGGGAGGTGTTGCTTCCATTGGTGATTTCTCTTTTAATCCTGATTTCAATCACCCCAATCATCAAAAACTATCTCCAGATGGCACCATCAATGTTTCTGGTAATGGTGGATATTATGAATTCGGAGGTGTAGCATATGATTCCAACAAAAAAATAGGTCTTACAAAAGGTACTTATACACTTATTGTACCTTCGGGACATCCCATATTTTTGACTGATCTTGGTGGAACCAACAATATTACTATCAGTGGTACTGATGGTAGTTCTTCCGGTTATTATGGTACTGTTACTATAACTGTTTTAGGTGATTTTGGTACAATAAGTTATAAATGTTCTATCCATGGTTACATGGGCGGACAAAATCGTCTGGAATATATTGAACCCAATTATTTGGTTAAAATAATTGACGTTTCGGGTATTGGTGATACTTATTCTCTAACTATTCCCTCTGCAAAAATTCAAGATTTGGCTGGAAATGACAATGCCGAAACTTCCATTGCGTGGAAAAGAAGTCTAGCTCTCACTTTGGGAAAAGCTGACACCAATTCTAATTTATATGAAAGTTTGGGAGATGGAACATTTTATACCAATCAAACCACCACTAAGTTTAAAATTGTTTCAAATGGATTTGATATTGATACAAACGATATCAGTTACAACTCGGGACAACTTTCTACAAATTCTCTCGATTTAGATAGTAATGTTTCGGGTATTCGGACTTATACTCTAACGGTATTGGATTCTTCAGGTGTTAGTAATTCTTCCCTAACGGTAACGGGAAATTCTATTCATACTCAAACATTCAATTGGAAATATAGCAATACTTTACCTACTTTTAATGATTTCACTTTTATCGGCAGTAACGCCAATCTTTCTGAAGGAGATTATACAAATATACAGAATATTACTCTTAATTGCCTAGCCAATAATTTAACGGATGGAAATCTCGTCAGAATAGACAATTCCAGTAATATTATCGTCAGTGGTGGTACTTTGTTAGACATATCTACAAACAAGGTAAGTGGATATGACACTTCATTTAATATGATAGTTCAGGCAAGTGGACAAGGACAAGTCCAGGTCTCTCTCGGTGCTGACACCTTCGAAGATTTATATCAAAATAAAAATGCTAATTTAAGTGGAAGCGTGTCAAGTCAATGGAATTATGACTCTATTGGACCCATCGTCTCTTTTACCTTGTTAGATGCTACCTTTTTTAGTCCTTCATGGGGCGATATTTCTTCCAATTACTATCTAGCTCTTGATTCAATTGATATTGATTTAGTTGTTGTGGATATTTCTACTAATGAAGGTGTACAAGTATATGGGGAAGTCGACTTAAGTAATAGTGATATATCAGGTGCTTTGGATTTGAGTGCTTGTGAAATAGTTAATATTTCTAAGCAATTAGGTACTCCCTTTTATTCAAATAAATTCATAGTAGAAATAAAAAATAAAGATGGTGTCAGTGGTTGGAAAGACGGTAGTGCCAATTCCATTACTATTGTTGAGAATTCTTCTGATATTACAGACTCTGCTGGAAATTCAAATAGAAATTATATAAGTGGTGCTTGGCGATATGTTCAACAAAATGATTTTACTATTGAAAGCCTGTCGATTGTCAACTATTTAGATTTATCTTTCAATCTTACTTTCGACGTTGAAAATCCCGAACTTATACCCCTCGTCAATAAATATACTTTCAAACTTTATAACAATGCCAGTGGTAACGACGATATTGGTGCGGGATATCCCAAAACACTCTTCGATTTTTCACCCAGTGCTAGCGGTGGTACTTTCTCAAATACAAACACTACCATTTTCGATTCAATTACTTTGACTGGTTATAGTAATGGTGAAAGCAATATTAAAATGGTGACAAATGGGATTACGGAACAAACCGATATTTCCAATGGATTTATTTTCATTGAAACCGTCAGTCAAGATATCTCGGGATTTCATGTTCTTTCTAATTTCCATTTACAAAGTGTTGATATTTCCTCGCAAGCCATTTCTTTTAATATTTCAGAGATTGCTATTCAAGATATTTCCATGACTTGGATAAACGCGGCGGGAGGAGTACCGCAAATTAGATTAATGTATAATCTCTCTGATTCTACCAATGTTGGACTTATTAAACAAATTAATCTTTATAAAGATGGAGGAGGCATCTCTGATGTTATTGATGCGTCGGGTACAGATTTCACCAGTAAAGTCGGAGGAAAATATTATTTGGATGTGTCGGCCAATTTTTATTCCAGATATGGTTCCTTCTTCTTAGAATTAGAAGATTATTATGGATTTACAAGTAATAGATTTTATATTTCTAAAAATAATTTCAATGGTGCCGATTTGAGTGGGATTGACATTTCCGGTTTAGATTTATCGGGCATTAATCTAAGTGATGCTATTCTTACCAATACTAATTTCCGCGGAACTAAATTGAATGATGCTATTTTATATAACATTACGAGTGACCCTAGTGGGTTAATCGTTAATGGTGTTTATGCCGATCAAGAAATGAGTGGTAATATTTTCAAAAGTGGCTATTGGGAAGATTTGTCGGCGGTGAAATACGTTCAAACAGCGCCAGGTCAATACAATGTTCAAAGCAGTGATATTGGAAGTACTACATCCGCAACTATTTCTGGTGCCTGGAAAAAAAATGTTTCGGGTACAAATGCAAGTATAGATGTCGATGGTAGCCATAATAATGTTACTGTTGATGCTTCAAATGGTGAAATTGCTATGAGTTGGAATAATAGCGATCACAATACAATTTTTGCTAATACTGGTTACTTACAGTATAGAGATGGAAATGATGATTATTTAAGTTATAACATGAACTACTTCGGTGCTACTAATAATCCCCCCACTATTTTGATTAATGATCCATTTAAACAATATATCCGATTTGATACTAAGATTTTCGGTTTTAATGACGATCATGATCGTAGCACCTTAGCATATCGTATTAAAATCTTTGGAAGAGATGATAACAGTTATTCTTGGCAAACATTAATCAATAATGATAATGAACAAGATAATTATATCTCTCACTATTTATCTGCACCATATTACAAACAATATGCTTTGCAACTTTATAGAGTTGGGGTAGACGAAAGATTTCAATCCTCTAATGGATGGATAGGAGACGAGGAGATAATGACATTAAAAATTAAAATACATGGAAGTGGTAGTTTAATAGGAGTAAATACCACACTCGGTGGTCTCCGTGATGATGCCATTATTGTAAATCCCATTGAAGCCTCCATAGATATTTCTTTTAATAGTAGTGATTTCTATAATGGGACTGATAATATAAAATACTCCAATAAAAGCTCTATTGACCTCAGTCTCAACAGTATTTTCCTAGAATATAGTCTGAATGATTTTGAACTCAGTAATTGTTCTTATGGTAGCTCTCAGGACATTAGTTTGAATAGAATCGGTCCCTTTGATATTTCTTTAAATGTTGGTGTGGAAGGACCCGCTTATATTAATTATATTGGAGATCTCAGTGGTCAATTTGATATGAGTTTCAATTGGACTTATGATAATAAAAAACCGCGTGCAGAATGGTCCTGGGATTTATCTGGTTCCAATTCAAATCCTTACGCACTTATGCCCAATGATACTATCGATATTTCATTTGTTTTAATTGATGATGGTGCTGGAATACAATCGCCCAGTGATTTATCTGGGGTTAACGCCATAGTTAAAATAACC
>Ga0181585_10004535_pt1 | contig 12131 bp, 11 predicted proteins | sample 071ome_29_FD_132469 | JGI IMG/M metagenome (GOLD analysis project Ga0181585, IMG submission 132469) | Coastal salt marsh microbial communities from the Groves Creek Marsh, Skidaway Island, Georgia - 071407BT metaG (megahit assembly) | ecosystem: Environmental > Aquatic > Marine > Intertidal... | reverse complement strand
TTAGCTCTTATCTCCTTTATGCCTTCTACCATTTCTTTATGTTTTTTATCCTTTATTTTTTTCTGCTCTTTTTTTCTATTCTCCCTTTCCTCATGTGTCAAAGGCTTACCAATTAAATACTTGTAAAGTTTATCTACATCAGCCTCAAGCCCACCCAATTCAGCAAGCGAATTAAAATCTTTCGCTCCATGCAGAAGCCCTAAGTCGAATTCGCTGGAATCACTATTTTTAGATTGCTCTATATTATCAATAAGGTCTATGTATATTTCATATAACCCGGGCGTTGTTACATGGCGAAATATATATTTAAAGTATTTGTTTTTCTTAGCATTTGAAAATTCCATGTTGCAAGTAGAGAAATATAGAAATACGTATCCAGAACAATATCCTGCAAAAAAAGGTGTGGTAAGATTTTTCGAAGCTAGATTATAGTTATGCTCTAGCGCCATACAAATTTGCGAATCAAAGGTGATACTTGCATATCTGCATAGGCGTTTTTCAGCTGGATTTAAGAAAAACATTATTTATTTCATGGTATTAGTTGGTATTTCAAATGTTTGACATTGCAAACATATCGAGCTCAGCATTAATTTTCTTTTATAAAGTTAAGAAGTCCAAGCCTGAATTTCAGACTTACTAAAATATTAGTTAGATTCTTATGCAAAATATTTTGAGATTTCTTTAGCTAATCTAAATATATCTAGGCTATCTAATAGGAAATCAATTTAGCTAAGCAACGCGATTTTCTTCGACAAAGCACTCCGAACATTAATACTATAATTTCTGAAATAATTCCCAACTGTTGATTTTTCACTCTGCAAGTAGAACCACTGATATCAACTTAACAAGAATCAACCTCAGCACACGATCTGATAAGAGGACCGATAGTAATATTTGGAGTAGCGTTAAGTGTAGGAACATTATTTTTGGAATTTAAACCGGGTATAGAGGACTCTTTTAATGAGGAAGATATAGAGCCGGGAAGAGGAGCATCACTACCGAAAATATTTCTAAAATTTTCTTTCAATGTGCATTTTTCCTGAAATCTGACATAGCCACTTTTGCAATACCATTCGCTTCCAAGTGCATAAGCGTTTTCAGGTACATCTATAGCTTCACAAATGCCGCCAACATTTTTATATCCGTCATTGCAATACCAAATACCGTTTCTACCCAACCATGAGTTTTCTGGCTGTGACGCACTCAAAGATTGCTTACTAAAAATCAGGCTGAGAAATATGAAAATAAATTTCCATATATGGTTCATTAAAATGCCCTAGTATTGTTTAGACGGTCATACTCCCTCTTTGCTATGTCAGCAATTTCATTTGCGTCATGAACAGCACAACCCCCAGTCCTCTCACGACCATTATCATCAAAATCGATTGTAAGCTTGGTAAACCATTCCAATGTTGTTCTATCAATATGTATTTTAGATGCACCTTTTGAGCTATCTAATCTAACAGACTTATAACTGCTTTTGGTAACCATATTAGGCATTAATACAAGTTCGTTAAGTCGAACTGTTACAAACAAAAAATCAACCCAATTATTTTTTGCGAAATTAAAATATGTAGCGCTTTCATTACCTAAATCAACATTGAAGATCATCGGGTTCTCATTTGGTGCCGAGCATGTAAGCCCTACCCTATTTTGTTGGGCAACCAATGAATTAGGCAGCAAAGATAAGAGGAAAATGGGAATTAGATATTTCATTTGAGCTCTCCTTGGACTTACTCTTTTAAAATATATCTTTAAAATATTGCAGCCCACGTATGCAATTTTTATAGACATTCAGCCCTGTATATTGCGACTTTCTTAGAAAATGGTCCACCTTTGTGAGAGGTCCAAATTACCTCCTTGTCTGCCATATTAAATGAAAAGATATCTGTGTAATTATCATGGAAGGCTCCAACCCTTAAAATATCTCCAACAGTCGATAAAAGAATTACTGTAGCCCCATCATTACCATATCCATTATCACCAAGAGCATCGCCGAACAAAATATCTAAATCTTCTCCGGCGGTAACTAAGGATATTTTTCCATTGCTTATACCATCATCAGCCCACTCTGATGCAGCTGGATGAAATATTTCGTCTTGAAAAAAATAACCATTTCCCTTAGAAGCTCCGCATTTAGCTACAAACTCAACTTGGGCAGAACTAGAGAAAGGAAATAAAAGTAATAAGGTAAAAAATATATTAGGCGAATATTTATAAAGATGAATTAACATACTTTCCTCACCTCTAAATGAGTGGTTTAAGAAAATTACAACTTACTTTTATCATATAAGGTTTTCTCTACTTTAGCAGCATGCCTATTCTAATTTAATGGCAAGATGACCGACGTATTGACTCAAGCACATTATTGGAGAAGCTAATTTGTGCATAGATAATTTGAGAGAGTAAGAAGCTAAGTTCCTTGTCTTCTTTAAACTTATTAAGCTTAAATGCTTCCTTATTTCTTAGCATCACCTTTAATATCTGCTGATATGTATCAAGCAGCACAGAATATCTAATTGCCAATCGTCGGCTGCTTTCATTCCTAACTCTAACCAGTTTACTAATGCTGCTCCCAAATTTTTTAACATATCCGCCAAACTTAATTTCATTTATTAGATTTTCAATTTTTCTAACGAAGAATAGGCTATTAAAGGCAAGTTTTTTTTGGTCAGACTGCTGACATTCAACGCCCTCCATTAAAGTCGGCATAACTACAGTATTGCACTTTTGAAGTAGCGAGAAAGCTGGGTCAGAAAACCAATCGCTATAACAGATACTATAGTCGTCATTTTTGATATGCCTTTTTGTCTCGAGGCAAAATTTACCAAGTTCTATTCTTTTTGGATTATCCAGTCTTGCAGCAATGTACATACCTTCTTGAGCAATAGTTTTTGCTAAGAAAAGATTTTCAAAATATTCAGTCTCATTAGTCTTGTCTAAAACTTTATGCCCTTTTATGCCCAGCCAATATGCATGGTTTATAGTGTATAAAGCCATGAAGTAGTAGAGCCTATTCTTAATTGCATTTTGAACTGCTTCTTCAGGCAGCGACATGAGCAGCCTCCCTGAGCGAAAACCCGATACTCCAACTGTAAGCCTGCTTAATAAATTTTTGTGCGTGTGGGGATAGATATCTGCAATTAGGGACAACCCCTACCCTTCCTAAATCTAGTCGGTCCGCATCCCAACATGTCTGAATAGTCGCATCTGAACTCATCTCTCCATTGGAGTGACCAACGAGAGCGTTAGTTAATTGCTCGAACTGATTGTTTGATACTTTAAAAAACTGATTCCTAAGCTTAACGGCCAGCTTAGCAGCCCGAATTCCATGGTCGGGGTCTGCCCATTCGTCTTCCCTGCAGCTGTCATGAAGTAAAGCGAAGAGCCTGACAACCTCAAGGTCAGCTCCTGCCTCTGCGCCTACTAATCGCCCATTTCTCAGAACACGCGCCCAATGTCCGGCCCCGTGAACCCCATTCCAGTCCAACACGAAATTGGTTCTAACAAATCGCAAAAGGCCAGTAAGGTCTAATCTTTGAAACTGATTATTATTTAGGCAATTATTAATGATTTTACCTCCAGATTACTCTTTCTATTTAGAATCTTAGTGTTAAACTCTCTTTAAAGCTTATATAAAGCGTTTTAAGGGCATTTTATTAATTATAGCATATATTTGTCTAATTTTTTATTTATCTCTTATATCGATTTATATGGCTTCTGAGAGCCTTTTGCATAAAAAGCTTAAATTCCTTATCAAATAGTAGCTTAAACCGTATTTGTGGGAAATATTTACAAGTATTGGAGTTTAGTAAGAACTTGTCCCGGGTAATGAGAGAGACAAAAAACTCTAGTAAACAACTGAAAGAGAACTCAAATGACCACTATTTCACAAGGAAATGACTTAAAAGCAGCTACAACCGCTACCCCTAATACCTATAAAGCAGGTAGCTGTACTTCTATAACAACCACCCCTAAATCTACAACAACATCTTCTACCGGTATTAAAAAGACTAATAAAGAAGGAAAGCGATTTGATTGGTTCCCGATATATAAAAATGAAGACCTAGAGTGCTTGGTACAAGAACTACAAGAAGAAGCATTAAAGAATTACAAAGTGTCCCTACAAGGAGCAACTGCAAGTACCCGCTCAAAAGAGGTTAAAGATATTAGCAGGCAGCTTATTTCAGCCCTTTTTATGGTTTGTGACGAAGCAGAATGGCGCAAAGAAGAGATTAAACCCGTCTCATTTCCTTTATCCAAAGGCGCATATAGTAAAAAGGCACCCCAAAAAATATCTTTCTCATATAGGTATAGTAAGGAGGTTGCAGAAGCAGCTATTAATTTAGGCTGGGTAAATAAGGTCAAAGGGATAGATGGACGTTATACCCGACTTTACCCAACAGAACTCTTTAAAAGTAAAGTTCAGCCGCAACTACTGACTTGGTTAGAACAAGAACCACTTCCAGCTGATTTACTCATACGGATGAAAGATGTTGTCAGAGATTCTGACGGCCAAATTATCTATACGCGAAAAGGAAAGCCAAAAAAGGTTGGAATCCCCTTAAAACATGATGAGCGTCTAGAAAGCTGGACGAAAGACTTAAGAGCGTACAACAAGTATCTCTCCAAGCAATGCATTTCGCTAGATGTGACAGACGAACAACTAGGCATCATCGAAGCTAAGATCAGCAATAAAAGTAGCAAGACTGAATTGAATCCACGAAATGTCCAACTTTACCGTTCATTTAGCATGAATAACTATAACTATGGTGGGAGGTTGTATGGAGGCTTTTGGCAAACAGTGCCTCCAGCTTTTAGACCGCATATTTTGATAAACAATAAGCGTACTGGAGAATTAGACTATTCTGGTATGTCTATCATCATAATTTATGCATTGTTGGACAAAGAATTTAATAGTAGCCGCGATCCTTATGATATTGGTTTGGAAGGATACAGCTCTGATGACCCCAGAAGGGATATAGTTAAAAAAATCCTCCTCGCATTGATTAATGATATGCATGGTACCTACAGGATAAAACTAAAGGATTTACGACTACTGGGATTGACAGAATTTGAACTAATGAGGCGCTTCAAAAAATACTTGCCAGAAATTGTTGATATATTCCACTCTGATTACGGATTAAGGGCACAATATGAGGATAGCGAGATAGTTATGAAGATGCTCAAGTATGCACAAAGAGAGGACATACCAATTCTACCGATCCATGACTCTTTTATTGCACCCTTTGGTAGTGTGCTTGCTGCCCTTCAAATTATGATGAAAAAGACATTGCGGGAATCACTGGGTGTGGAATGTAATATTACGTTATCACCCACCCGAACTAACAAAGAGTTTGGACTTGAGGACCATGAAGTCATTAGTACAGGCCAAGACCCCAAAAATGTCATTGTTAACGCTTCGGATTGTTTTGATTCTTGGATAAGCAGGTATGATGAGAACCAGAAAATGAAAAAGTATTACGGCTCATATGAGAGATTAAAATATTTATGACCACTTACTACATTAAGCAGTTAGCAATACTCGGATGCGCTTACATTGCCTTTTTTATCCTTGCCTATACCCCCTTAGGCTGGGTCCTCGCCGGGCAATCGATGCCGTATTGGCTTCTTGAAATCAAGTTGATTGTGATTGTTTTATTAGGCCTCTACCTGATAATACGATCAGTACTGAAAATGAGAAATAAAGGAAAAGAACTAGGTAAGATGTCATGGCCCTATAGCCTGTTGACTGTAGCAATAGGAGTGTTACTTTTGATGATGACTTCTACCTTCTCTTACTTATTAGGATTTAGTTACTAATCGTTATATTAGTACTAATTTCGAAACGCCTTACATAAAAAATAACCAAAGTACATTTCAGCAAGGGAGACTAAGGCCCAGAAAGGGCCATATACTGTAGCCCAGAATATGGCACCTATGATGATGGCTATATTTGCAGCCTTTTTAGATAGGAAGATACCACCTACAAAACCCGCTAATGTGAATAAAATAAAATAAGATACCATTCGAAATAGCTTCCACTAAACAAATTTTCACATCCTTGCCGAGATTCAATCAAGCGAGAAATTATAAGTAGTTTCCATTCTCTGAGAGATAACTGGTTTGCCATTTTCTGTTGCAGGCTTAAATGTGGAATCTCTAAGGGCCTTATCAGCAGCCTGTGCAAACATATTGTTGGAGGCTTCGATTACTCTAACAGCCCCCGGTTTTCCGTTTATAAATACTAAAAATGAGAGAGTTGCGTATCCCTCTATATTACGCGCCAACGCTCTCTTTGGATAAACAGGCAGTTTTCTTTCAACCCATTCAGGTTCAACGCTAATTGACTCAGATTCTTGGCTTGTTTCCTCACTTTCAACAGGGAGAGGATTTTTTGTTTCCTCGATTGTATCTAGAGGCAGGTCAGTAATTGATGGACTAGGGCTTGAGGTTAAACCCATAGCCTCGTTAGCTGTTAACTCCGATTTAAAATTAGAGTTTTGTAACAGAGAATTGAAGTTATCTTCTGATATTCTTCGATTTCTCCAATATCTTGTTGAAAAATAGTCGAACCTATCAAGTGATAATGAATCGTCATAATAATAATTGTAAGCAAATCTGCAATTAGCCCTTGTATCCGTTTCGTACTGATCTCCAATCTGATCCAAAGACGCATTAAGCATTTCAAATTCTGGATATGTGAATTCTTGTCCTAGACTATAGATTTCAAATAATTTTTTGGCATCTGCTGCATCATATAACTCACCATACTTATCAAAATAATTGGGCAAGTCATTTATATCAATATTTATAAGAGTTAGTTTTTCGTTTTGAAGGTAGACAGTTGCAACTGGATATGACTTCCCAATATCTACGGGACCATCATAAGTACATATACTAGTGTCACCCTTCTGCTCGCTAGGGGGAGAATCGCTCTCCTCCTCGGGAATAAGGGCAACAAAATTTTGACGCTCAGAAGTAAGCTTCGTCCAATCTGGATCAAGATTGGGAAGACCAATAAATGATTGGACCAGTGGTGATTGTGCTATTTGCTCTAAGTTATCACTTTCGCAAAGGGCACCACATCGATTTATTACTTCTGAGAGCTCATCAACTTGGGTGTTTTTTCTGATCAGAAATAAGAGAATAACAAAAAGGATGATGAGCATTATTTCTGCCAAAGAAAGGCCTAATGCGTAACCTTTCCTATTGGCATTTTGCAAATCATCTGTAGAAATAACTTTTTTCATCTATCAAATATTTTTGCGATGAGACTTTTTTTATTATTTATGCGATCGGCAGCTTGCTGAATTGAATTAAGCAATCTGTTGATTTGAGTATTATCGGGTATATGCATATTGGTTAACTCCCGATTAATTTCCTTTAGACTTTTATTTATTACATAGAATTCATTTCGCATTTCACGCGACAAATCATCAAATGTCTCTTTAAAGGGGGCTTGTTGAACATCAACGTTGTTGATCTTATTAACGAGATTGTTTACGGAGTTAACGTAATTTGTTTCTAGCGCATTAATTTTGGCCAGAGAGTTGTTTATCATGGCCTCAACATTAGCCGGTGCTTTTTCATATATTTCAGAGATATTTTTTTCCGTAGTTTGAATTACGTCAATCATGCGATTATTTGCAGATTCGCTAACTGAGGCCACACTTGCAAGAGACGTCCTGACCTCTTCTGCTTTCTTTCTAAGATCATTATGAACAACCTCTTCAATTTCATCTGGAGATGTTCTCCACAATGAAAAAAACATCCTTAGGAACAGACCCCAAATAGTTGTTGCAAGACCAACCCCCAAATCACCGATTATTGACATCAACTGGTCACCTGATTTATCCGAAGAATCTACGCTGTATCTATACAAAGCGATAGCCAGCGTGATGACTGTAAATAGGAATCCTAAGAAGTAAAAATTATCAGATGCGGCATTAATAGAAAGCTTTGTCTGCTTAAATTTTAGAACTGCAAAAGCATACAAACATAAAAGGAGGCATAAAATTACGGCTACAAAAACTGCGTCCCATCCAAGTGAGAAGCGACCAAAAATTTGGATCGCAACTCCTACTCCAAAAAATCCTGCAAATATAATTGCGTCTGGCGCATCATTTGTTTGGTCAAGAAAAGAATATTTAGTAGCCATCATAGACCGCCCGAAATTCTTTCAATCGTCAAATTTATATGAGGCGATGAAGCAGAGTTAATTCCCAATATCATATGCGACCAAAAACTTGCCCAATCTGAATTTTGAACATTTGAATATCTTGGTCTCATAATCGCCAGAATATTAATATTGTGTTGCGCATTTGATCTAAATATAGGGCGCTGACTTAAAATATTATTTTGATTTCTCATGTATTCGTTTTCGTACCATGCTGGCCTGTACATACTAAGAACTGAAGAGTTCTCGATCATATCGGATACCACATAGATATCTTGGGCAGCAACCATTCTTTCATCATCCGATTGGATAAAACGTAATGCATCAAGAATCGGCGAGGAATCTTGCACTGTATTATTATCTATCGTACTGATGGCTTGTGATGTGAGAAATTGCGGTATTAATGCTAATTGTTGCTGTCGTAAAGGTGAATCAAGCCAACTATCTGAATCTGGAATACAGTAATAATTTATAGATTGGCCTCCGTTAATAATACTAAGTCGCTTAGTTCCGCTATCTTGACTGGATTCAACTGAGTAAAATCTTATGAGGTCGTTGGTATTTAGATTTCGTATTATTTGTTCAATACGAAAAGAGACTTCTTGAAGTTGTGATTCTACTAATGGCTCGGTTGTATCCAGTAAAAAAGAGTATTGCTTATCAATAAAACTTTTATCTATCGGGCAACCAGTTATTAAGTCCCTCTCTACAGGCTCTTCATAAACAGCAAATAGAAAAGCCATTCCTAAAACTGCCATCAAACATATTCCAAGGAAAATATATTTGGATAAGCTATCGTCACCCCTTTTTTTCTTATTTCTTGCCATTAAGAAATCTCCAGCGGCTGATTATCGCCCAAAACATTTTCAGAGGTTTTTATACTAGTTATTAGCTGAGTGTATTCGGCATGTAATTTTTCAGAAAAGTCTTTAACTCTACCTATCAAGGCTTTTTCATCAGGGTTTTTTTCTTCTATTCCAATCTCAGGCACAATCGCCAATTTGAAAGGTAAAGGTTTTTCAAAGTAAGAAGGCGTATCTGAGGTTCTAAATTTTTGGTTTTCCATTTGATATTGACGACATAGTAAATTGAAGACATTTTCAATATTGTTTATTGCCTCTTTGCAGGCCTCTCTTGAGGCTGTAATTTCAGCAATTACCCTTGGAGCATCTTTAAAACTTGCGGTCATCAGGGCGCCTAAATCATCTATTTCTCGAACCCCACCCTCCCTAAGTTCATTGAGTTCATCTAAAGTTTCTTCTATGTCGGCCTCATAAGAATCAAATGCATCCTTAAATTTTTCGCTAAGTTCTAAATAATTGGGGTAGACATCTTTATAAGTAAAGCCATCATAAAAAGAAATTATTGCGCAAAATAATCCGACTATTATTAAAGACCAAGAGAGCAACCCCGTTATGCCTATTGGGTTTTCTAACAGGTTTGCCCAAGCCATGTTAATCAGATTATCTTGCTCTTGAATATTTTGAAAAATGTCTGCAATACTGGTCGCCGGAGCTGCCGTGAAATCTATTGCGGCACTTCGATAATGCCCCATCCCCAAATTGAAAAATACGATAACAAACAGCAAGCCAGCAAGTATTACCCATCCCGCGATTTTGAAATTTTGATATTCCGAAGGGTTGTAGTTAACCCATTTAACGAATTTTGAAAAATAAAATGGGATACCGCAATTAATGAGGCAATAAACGACTGCAATCGTAATTGTAGTAGTTGTATTACCACCCTCTCTGGTTAGAAAAAATGTTACCGCTGTTTCAAGAAAGAATGCCAAAAGTAGGATTAAATAAACATTCCATTGATTTTTTTTGATTGGCTGCCTATGTTTTAGAGAATGATATTCCCTAAATTTTTTTAGTTCTTTGGCATAATTCACTAAGTCACTGCTTGTTTCATATAGCGTTCCTGCTATTGACTTGCCCTTCCCTATTACCTCATCGACTAACTTGTTTTCTTGGTTTGTTATCAGGTTCAAATCCCAGAGTTGAGTGAATTCTGAATACCTTGATTTAGCAATTTCTAGATGCGCTAGGTACGTATCTATATAGTTCTTTTGATGTTTTTCTATTTCTGTCTGTATGCTTAATTCTGTTGCTGATAGTTGCGTTGCATCACTTTTTGGCAAATCATGCTCACCATCATTTTTTCCTTTCTCATCAATTTTAAGATTATCCGCAATTGTTTGATGATGTATTGGCGGAAATCTTTCACTGGTTAACGTAGCTAGCGACCGGCTACCTCTTGCCCAGTTGCCGAATTTCTTTTTTAAATCTTTTACATTGAATTCTGACATCTTAATTACATCTTTCTTCTATTATTCGATTAATTGCTAGCTGCTCACTTTGGTCAAATACCAAGCCGTATTCGTTCTTAATTCTCTTCCAAAGTTGCACATATTCACAATGATATTTGACATTAGGAGGCATCCAGTTTGCTGGATCACTATCTCCTTTTGAACGGTTTGCTGATTTATCTACTGCTAATAAAAAGCCTGTATTAGTGATGTCGTTAGCGAACATCTGCTTTTTTGATCTTGTCCATTCATCAGCTCCACTCCTATGTGCTTCTGCTAATGGAACAACATGATCAATATCTAAATCTTGCGGGTTATTGTAAAACTGACCTGTGTAGGGGTCGTACCACCTACCTTGTACAACACTGCAGCCATTCCCTGACATTATAGGAGTTACCAGAGATGTCGCTTGCAGAACCTCATGTCGAGTATTTATGCAATCGCCATCTGCATCTCTCCAAGAAGACAAATAATCTTCCCTACGATAGCTAGAAGAAGAGATTGGTGATTCATCAGCTGCAGTTGAAGCCTCTGCTTGTTGCCTTGAAGAGAAACTTTTACCCGCTAGAGGGCCTTGATGGCAGTGATAGGTTTGATCTTTGTTCTGATTATGACAGCCGGCGCTATTTAGCCTTCCGCCATGAGCAAAAGACACGGAGGATAAGACAGAGAAAAAAAGTACAGAAATAACCTTCACCGATAATACGGCTTTATTATTATAAATATCAGTAACATAAAACATATTTCTAATATTTTATTTAAGCATTTGTGATAGCTATTTACTAATATATCGGAAGGTAGAAATTATCGCCACATCGTGAAGAAATGAAACTTATAAGATACGACGACCATAGATAGAGACTTTGGTTATTTGAATCAGCCCATGTTGTTATGACTAGTTAACAAGACAATTAGACTGATATGTCTCACGACTACTATATACAGTACTCCTCCCCCTATGGCCTCCTCCCCCGGGGTATAAATAAGGATTCAGGGCTAGGCACAGTGTCACATAGGTAATGTGGCCGCTTAGATATGAAACATGGTTTTTATGAAATCCAGCATTTGTTAGTCTTATACAAAGTTAAACAGCACCCCGAGTCATGCGTGAAAAACCTACTTTTCCTACTATTGCTGCCCGCCTTAGCATTTGGTCAGAATATTAAAACTATACAGTTTTCCGATGGAATTTATGTCGGCGAGTTGAGGGATAACAAATTAAACGGGCAAGGAACATTTACCTTTGCTAATGGCGATATTTATGTCGGCGAATTCAGGGATGACAAGCGTCACGGGCAAGGAACATACACCTTTGCTAATGGCCATATTTATGTCGGCGAATTCAGGGATGGCAAATTCAACGGGCAAGGAACATTAACCTATGCTGATGGCAGTACTTATGTCGGCGAACACAGGGATGGCAAATTCAACGGGCAAGGAACATACACCTATGCTGATGGCAGTACTTATGTCGGCGAACACAGGGATGACATGCGTCACGGGCAAGGAACATACACCTATGCTGATGGCAGTACTTATGTCGGCGAATTCAGGGATGGCAAATTCAACGGGCAAGGAACATTTACCTTTGCTAATGGCGATATTTATGTCGGCGAATTCAGGGATGACAAGCGTCACGGG
>Ga0181585_10004516_pt1 | contig 12154 bp, 9 predicted proteins | sample 071ome_29_FD_132469 | JGI IMG/M metagenome (GOLD analysis project Ga0181585, IMG submission 132469) | Coastal salt marsh microbial communities from the Groves Creek Marsh, Skidaway Island, Georgia - 071407BT metaG (megahit assembly) | ecosystem: Environmental > Aquatic > Marine > Intertidal zone... | reverse complement strand
TTTCCGCGCAGGCTATGGGAAGGAAAAGACGAGGCGACGCAGCGTTATTATGCGCGTCCCAACGCGATTACGCGCCTCTTACAAGACCATTTCTAATTTTCACAGAGGTGGTTGTGCGCGTGCGCTATCGAGTAGATCTGTGCCCGTTGAGTTCATCGCGCAGATCGCGCGCGTCTGTGCTCGCTGCCGCTGCAAAATCCTCGCCTGAAGAGGCAAAGATAATCCCGCGTGAAGAGTTGATAAGAACCCCCGCTCCCTTTTGGTCTTGCCCGTTGGACACGGCCTCTTCAGCGCTGCCGCCCTGTGCGCCAACTCCGGGAATGAGCAGCGGCATATCGGGCGCCAGTGCACGCACGCGCGCGAAGTAGTCGGGCTGCGTTGCACCGATTACCAAACCGCAGTTGCCGTGCTCGGTCCATTGCTGAACGCGGGCAATGACCTCTTCGTACAGCGGCCGGGTCCCCAGCGCTTTCTTCTCGAAATCGTCGGCACCTTTATTGGAGGTTAGGCAGACGATAAAGGTGGCTTTTTCTGTGTAAGAGAGAAACGGAGCCACGCAGTCTTCGCCCATATACGGCGTGACTGTGAGACCATCAGCTCCGAGACCCTCGAAAAACATCTGTGCGTATTGCTGTGCCGTATTGCCTATGTCGCCAACCTTAGCGTCAACTAAAACGGGAATATGCGAGGGGATGTGTTCGATGGTGGCGCGCAGTGTCTCCCAGCCTGCAGCGCCGAGTGCACCGTAAAAAGCATAGTTGGGTTTATAGCAGCAAACCAGATCTGCGGTTGCATCGATAATGTGCTTGTTGAAGTAGAGTACGGGATTGTCTTTGGAACGGGTGCAGTCGGGCAGTTTACTGAGTTCGGAGTCGAGGCCGACGCATAGCAGCGAATTATTCTGCTGTGTCGCCTGGTGCAGCTTGCTCTGAAAGCTCAACGGTATTTTCCTCCGGTAGCGTATCGCGATGGGGTACGTCGATGTAAAGTGAATCGATAAAGGTGCTGTCTATGACGACGGGTTGAGGCCCAAGGAGAATGTGCACGCGACATTCGCGCAAAAAATCACCGTCTATATCGGCCATCACAACTAGCGTGGCATCAAAGTTTTCAAGCACTATATCGCTCTTGTATAGACCCGAAATACCTGCTGCCTTAACAACAAAAGGATTGGCATTTTCGCCGCCTATGCGGTCGGAGCGCATCGCTTGCTTGCGATCTTTTCCGTAGCCCACCAGACCGTATTCAGCTACGTAGTTGGAATCGGAAGATGCTGCACTGTAAATGATGCGTTCATCCCGGGCGACAATGCGCGGCGACATACTGGGTTGAAGGTCGAGGCCGCGTGCGTCAACGACCAGTCCCGTATACGGTTTGGGTGGGACGTATGCAGCTGGAGGGGCGTCCGGCGGTGCCTCTGCTAATACATTGCCCGACAGAGAATCACCTGGAGCCGGTGCGTATCGAGCTGGGTTGGGAAGCGCATAGCTGACCGACATATCAGGGGATGGAGCTTCTGGTAGAATTGCAGAGGAAAACTCGCCGCGCAGAGGCAGCTCTAAGGCGAGGCGATACGCTCCATCCTCACTTTGGCTTTGCGAGCCTGTGCGGACGCGCGCGCCGCGTATGAGACCTTGGATACGCACGCTGATAGAGTCATTCTCTACCATAAAGTTTTGCACGCGCGTTTCTGAATTCACCTGTACTTGGCCCACCATCTCGAGCAGGTTTCGATAGGCCACGACCTTGGCTCCACGAAACCCCATTAGGCGTTTCTGCACGGGGTTGCTGATGTGCTCGGGTGTTGCGGCGCTACCGTAGACGACGAGCACCTGTTCGCTCCAGTCGACAAACCCCTCTATGTAGTCACCGCTTGCGGTTTGTAAGCCGAGCGGCTCCTCGACGTTCTGAGCGTGGAGCGAAGTCTGCAGAAGCAGGACAAGAATAGGAACTATGCTTTTCATACGGTTGATAATACGTGTTGCATGAGGTCTGGAAAAGAGAAAAATAAGAAGGCCCGAAGCTTTGAGCATCGGGCCTTCTTATTAATTGGAGTGGGTCTATAAGCCGAGTTCTGTCTACGCGCCTAGTGAGGCGCGCTGTGCGAGCATTTATCTGGGACGACAGTTACCTATCGCCTCGTTGCAGCCTACCCGGGAATGATAGTGAGGCGGACCACCTCTCTTCCCCTATTTGGCCTTGCTCCGGATGAGGTTTACCGAGCCGTCAATGTCGCCATCGACGCGGTGAGCTCTTACCTCGCCATTTCACCCTTACCTGCGCAAGCGCAGGCGGTATCTTTCTGTTGCACTTTCTGTGGGGTCACCCCCCCTGGGCGTTACCCAGCATCCCGTCCTGTGGAGCTCGGACTTTCCTCACGTCTAATGCGTATGATTAGATCGCGCGTTCGCCCGACCCACTCCAAATACGTGCGGCTTATTCTGAATCGTCGTCCCATACCATGATAGCGCCACAGTTTTCGCAGTTGATAATGCGTTCACAGCGACGCACTTCGCTGCGCTGCTGAGGGGGGAGCTGACGGAAACACGTGCCGCAGGACCCCTTGCGCACTGCAGAGACGCGCTTAGAGCGCGGCCCACGGCGGCGTTCATAAATCGTCAGGAGGCGTTTCTCGATTGTCCCTGCGACTTCGGTGCGCTTCGCCTCTACGCCATCGACCAATTCCTGCATGGAGTCGAGCTGTTTTTGCAGCTCGTCAATGCGTTCCTGCTGCGCCTGACGAGTTTCTTCGAATGCGTTCTTCTCGCCCTCGATGCCCTCTTCTAGGTTTTGAATAGACTCAAGAGAAGTCAGCAAGAGGCTCTCGTGCTCGGCCAATGCGGTCTTGCAGGCTTCTATTTCCATCTGTAGCGCATCGTACTCTTTGTTGTTGGTCACGACGGAAAAGCGCTCTTCGTGCTCTTTTAAATTGGCCTTAGCACTCTCTATGTCGAGCTCGCTCTGGCGCTGCTTTCTTTCCCACTCTGCTTTCTCTGCTTCCATCTCTTGCATAGCCTGACCGGCTGCGTCGATTTCGGCTTGGCGCTCATCTATTTCGGCGGGATACTTGTCTTTGGACTCTTCGAGAGACTCCAGTTCTTTATCCACTTCTTGGAGCTTTAGAAGCTGCAGTAAACCTTCTCTCATGGGTGACTCCTCGTCTCCTCTCCATGCCGCATATTCCCGGAATGAATCGATGGTCGGGAAAGAAAAAGTGCACCGGAGCGGTGCACTGGAAAACCGTATGCGCTATGTGTATACGACGAATGCAGGTTGCAAGCAATATGCCTGCGTTGTACCGAAGCGACAGATTGATTTACAACAGATCGAATTCATAGGAGCCCGCAGTAGATCGCAGACGCCGTATCACTAGACGCCTCGGTGCATAAGTATATGCAGATAATAACGGTTCAAAATGGTTTATGGTCAAGATTGTCACAGGAGATCTCGCGCCGCATTGGCCACGTGTTCTGCAGTGATTCCGTATTTCTCTAACAGGTCTTCGTTGGCAGCCGACTCACCGAAGGTGTCGCGTATGCCTACGCGGCGCATGGGGGTGGGTTGTCGTTCGCCAAGTGCTTCGGCGACGGCTCCGCCCAAGCCGCCTATGATCGTGTGATCTTCAGCGGTGACAACGCGGCCCGTGCGCGCGGCCGCCTCGGCTATAGCTTCTGCGTCTAGCGGCTTAATCGTGGGAACGTGCACTACGTGTGCCGAGACGCCGCTTTCCGCAAGTAGATCAGCTGCCTGCAAACAGCGCACCGTCTGGGCGCCCGTCGAAAAGATAGTTACATCAGAGCCTTCGCGAACGACAATGGCTCGTCCGATCTCGAAGGTGTAGTCGGATGGGAAGACGACGGTTTCCGGGTCGCGCGTCAAGCGTATATATACAGGTCCGTCGCTGTCATTGGCTGCGATCATGGCCGCTTTCACTTCTACGGCATCGGCCGGAGACAGGACGGTCATATTCGGCATAGCGCGCATGACGGAGAGATCGGAGACCTCTTGGTGTGTCTTGCCCGTTTTGCCCGTTAGCAGGCCCGAATAAGCCCCGGCAATTTTAACCGGTAGGTTGGGCTGTGCAACGACGACGCGGAGCTGGTCGAGATCTCGGTTAACTAAAAAGCAGGCGAAGCTGCTCAGCCATGGAACGAGGCCGCAGGAAGCCATGCCAGCAGCAACGCCCATCATGTTTTGCTCCGCGATACCCATTTGCAGAAAGCGCTCCGGACGTTCACGCGATATTTTGTCTGCTTTGGTCGAGTTGGCTAAGTCGCCGTCGAGCACGTAGACGCGTTCATCCCGGTCTATTAGCTCGACCAGCGTACCGCCGAATGCATCTCTCTGTGCGGCGAGTGCGTCGCCAACGGTCAGTGGAAGGTGAAGAGTTGTCATGCGAGTGCGGCCTCCTGAGCAGCCAGTTCTTCCTGTGCCTGTTTGAGGTCGTCGTCCGTAACGGGTTTTGAATGCCAGTTAAAGTCGTCTTCCATATACGAGATGCCCTTCCCCTTGGTCGTATGGGCAATGATGATGGTGGGGCCGTCGTGGTAGTTTTTGGCCTGACTGCAGGCATCGATAAACTGCTCCATATCGTGCCCGTCAATCGAGATCGTGTTCCAACCGAAGGCCTGCCAGCGGGCTTCTGGATTTTCCTGTGGCGGTTTGCGCGCCAGTTCCCCATAGCCTGTTTCAGTCGCCCAGCCATATTGCTGTAAGCCGTTGAGATCTAGGATCGCCGTTAAGTTATTGGTCCTATAGCGCCCTGCCACAAGTGCGGCCTCCCATACTTGGCCTTCCTGTGAGTCGCCGTCTCCAAGCATCACATAGGTGTGAAACGATTTGTCTTTTAGGCGAGCAGCCAAGGCCATGCCCAGCCCCGGAGACAGTCCTTGGCCGAGCGAACCGGAAGACATGTCTATGCCGGGCAGCATATCCATAGCGGGATGTCCTTGCAGGCGAGAGTCGATCGCGTCAAATGTCTTGAGTTCTTCAAGGGGAAAGTAGCCGCGTAGCGCCAGGGCCGAATAGAGGCCGATGGACGAATGACCTTTCGACAGAATAAAGCGATCTCGATCAGCTTTATGCGGGTCCGATGGATCTATGTTGAGCACTTCGAAATAGAGCGCGATAAGCATGTCGGCGGCCGACATGGGGCCGCCTAGGTGGCCGGCACCTGCATGATGTACCGACTCGACAACGAGGCGACGCAGATGAATAGCCTGGCGCTTGAGTTCCGTCAGACGTTCGGGTGTGAGAGACATCAAATACGCTCCTTTTACGCAGGGCAGGCTCACTTTGAGCGACTGCCAGACCGCAAATTAGCAATGTAAACAGGTGCAAGTAAACTACGTGCTCCGACAGGCGAAGTCCAGATTAGAGTGTGTTAAGATCTCCATGGGATTGGCACGTCTAATTCGTCTGCGCAATCCTCTAGCCGTTTGAGTTCTTCTTTACCGACTGGAACTCCGCTCTGTCGGTATTCGTTTTCACAGCGATGCTCAATGCCTCCGGGCAACGTTGTTTCGTTGTATCCAGCGACGGGAATCATCTCTTTTGCAGCGAGATGGCTGAGTTCGTCTACTCCGCGTCGCACCTGGTCTACCGGCGCAAACAGTCCTAAGTCCATGACGACGATCAGTCCACCTAGGCGGGCTCTGGGCCATTGCTCGGCAATTTCCTCGGCGCGCGGATCGGCTTGGCCAACAAATGCACCGCCCAATAGGGTGCCGATCGCCGTATATCCCATGCTCTTGAAGAATGCAGCCGGTATTTGTGATTCCAGCGCCTCGAACTCCTCGCCCCGCTGATAGTCGGCCAGTATACATGTTGCGCCATCTAATATGACGGGTGCTCCTTCATGGCCCGGAAAGCCGAAGCACAGGGGAGGATTGCCGTAGTTTGCAGCGCGCTTGCCCTCGTTACTGCTGTAGTATTGTGGGTAGGCTCCTTGTACGGAGTAGGCGGTGCAGCCTTCTTCCATGGCGCGTCGCACGTAGTGCCCCGCCGAGCCGTAGTGTCCAATGCCGCGTGCCGCACCGACGGCGATTCCCTTTTCTTTGGCTTTCTCTATGGCCATCTCTGTAGCTAGCATAGTTGGTGCGTAGCCCAAGCCGCCGTCTCCATCGATAAAGACAGCCGTATCTGTTTCTTTCACGATTGTTATGTCTGGATTGGGATTAACACCTCCCTCGCGAATTGTTCTACAGTATCCATACAGGGCGCGCGTGCCGTGTGAACGCACGCCGCGTAGGTCTGAGTTACTCAGTAGATGCGCTAGCTGTTGTGCATGCGCTTCGGGCATGCCAGCCGCTTTTAAGCAGGATGTGCTCAGCGTGCGCAGTTGTTCGACTGGAATGTATTGAAATTCGTCAGGTGGTCTGTTCATTTCCAAGCTCCTATCGGCATGAGATGTCGGAAAATGTAGCTGATATAGGGACTGCGATCCAGTTGAATGGCGTATTTTTGTAGAGGTTTATCCCGTGGAGCGGTTCGATTATATCGTCACCTCTTTCGTAGAGGCCGTCCAATGAGGACTTAATTGACAAACCCTATCTATTGTGTAATCTTGGCGGGGTATATATTGCAGTTCAAAAAGAACGGTGCGCCGATGGCGCAGGATGGAGTCCGGACGCATGGAAGCCATGACAAGCGGCAGTGATACAACTATTGAAGTGCCCAAAGTAATTGATCAAGAGCAGGTCGACTTTTTTGTAGAGAACGGCTATGTCACCGTTCCCGACGTGATCGACGCGGATGAACTGGATGAACTGAAGGCAGATATCGTCAAAGTCGCACGAGGGCAGTATCCGTGCGATAACATAGAGCCCATTTCCGAAGCCGTCGACGATACCGAAGTGTTGAGGTCCATCTTGTGTATTCATCAGCCTCACTTTGTGAGTCCGGTTATTGAGAAGTATGTGCGCCATCCCAAAATCTGCGGCATTTTGAGTCAAATTACTGCGGCCCACCTGCCTTGGTGGGATGGTAGCGTCAAGTGCATGCAGTCGATGTATTTTGTTAAGCCACCGCAGTTTCAAGGGCAGGCTTGGCACCAAGACGAGGTTTATATTCCGACGCGTGATCGCTCTCTGATTGGCGCATGGATTGCCGTTGACGATGCGACGGAGGAGAATGGGTGCCTGTGGATTATTCCCGGTTCACATAAGACGGGATATCTGTACCCTCAGCGCGAGCATGAGAGACCTGAGGAGTTTGACTTTGCACCAGAGAGCTACGGGTTTGACGAGAGCGTGGAAGTGCCTGTAGAGGTCAAAGCCGGGACTTTAGTTTTTTTCAACGGTTACTTATTACACCGATCGCGCAAGAATTGCAGCGACGTATATCGCCGTGTATTGGTAAATCACTACTGCAATGCGTGGAGTTTGCTGCCGTGGAGCCTGGAAGAGGGGGAGCGCGTTGCCAATGCTGATCGCCGCAACGTTTTGCCCGTATCTGGGGTAGATCCATATGCTTGGAAAGGATACCAGAATCCTCCCCAGAACGTGCATTTACGCCAGTGCAAGGCGATTCGTGATATGGAGGAAGATGGCTAACGGATGTTAGTTAATACGCAGTGCTGATCCGTGTGCTGTGGTGTGATAATATAGATGCTACAATAAAACCGCCGGAGCAGATGCTCCGGCGGTTTTTACATGGTGGGCGATACTGGATTTGAACCAGTGACCTCCGGTATGTGAGACCGGCGCTCTAACCAACTGAGCTAATCGCCCTCACTACGCCATTATGGTGGGCCCAGTAGGACTTGAACCTACGACCAACGGATTATGAGTCCGTCGCTCTAACCAACTGAGCTATAGGCCCGTAAAATCAGAGACAAAATGTAGATGTTTTGCTGTGCGGGTCAAGAGGTTTGTGCTTCAGCATGATGCTGTCGCTGTCTATTGAGCTCCACCAATTCACCGCTCAGACGCAACACTTCGCCGTCGTCGCCCGACTGTTCGGCCTGTGCGAGCGCCTGACGAGTAGTCATGATGCGTCGCTGTAAGGCATTCCGCTGAAAAAAAGACAGAGATTGCTTCCACTGCTCGTCCACCTGTTCTTCGGAAAAGCCAAACATCGCACATTCGGAAACCAAGCGTCCGAGGTGCTCCTCTTGTACGTGGTCCATTAGGAGGGACAGGTCGATGGCGTTTGCCTCGGGGAAATGATCGTACAGTGTCTGAAGAAGCGTGCGGCACGCAGTAGATTCTAAACCTTCAACGTCTAGCTGATCTGATGCGGCGCGTATATACTGGGGATAATGGAGAAGAAGACCAATAAACTCGCGTTCACGACGGGGCGGTTCTGGAATATGATTTTCGGTCTTTGCGGGTTCTGCTGATGGCGTTCGCGCAGTGCGCTGCTGTCTTTGAACGACGTGATGCATTTCTTGTCGCAGTGCACCTTCGTCTACCGACAGACGTTGGGCGACTTCCCGCATCATGAGATCGCGTCGAACGGCATCCCGCAGGCGCGCCAAGAGTGGCTTGAGCGTTTCTATCGCCTGCGATTTACCCTGCACGCTGTTCAGATCGTGCTGCTTGCTAATCTGATTGAGATAGAAGTCGAGCGCCGACTGCCCATTTTCGGCCAGCGCTAGTAGTGCGTCCGTTCCTTCTGTTTGCACAAAGGTGTCTGGATCGTGCTCGCTCGGGAGTGATACGATGCGTGCGTCTGCGCCGCTCCCCAGCGCAATTTCTACGCCGCGCATGGCTGCATTCGATCCCGCGGCATCGCCGTCAAATAGCAGCACTATCTTATGGGCATAGCGAGCTAGCGCGCGGCAGTGGTCTTCGGTTAGCGCCGTTCCGGAAGTTGCTACCACATTCTCAATGCCGGCTTGAACCATGCTGAGCAAATCCATATATCCTTCGACGACAATGACCGTGTCGCTTCGCCGTATGGCATCCCGCGTGTGGGATAGCCCGTATAAGACTTGGCCCTTATGGTAAATGGCGGTTTCTGGAGAGTTGAGATACTTGGGTTCTTGTTCAGGCTGCAGGGCACGCGCACCGAAGCCTATGGTGCGATTGGACAGGTTGTTGATAGCGAAGGTGGCCCGGTCGCGAAACCGATCGTAGTAGCCGTTGCCGCTTTGTCTCTGCAGCGCTAGCCCCGCGCGTTCCAACGCCTGTGGGTTGAGTCCTCGTCGGCCAGCGACCTTCAGCAGGCCGTCCCATTCGGCGGGAGCATAACCCAACTCAAATCGCTCGATAGTTTCATCACTCAGGCGGCGATCTCTTAAATAGGTCAGAGCATTTTGCCCCGCCGAATCGTTGAGGAGCATGTGGTGGTAGTATTTATTCGCCAATTCATTGGCTCGATATATCTCGTCCGATGCTTCGCTGTGAGCGCGGCTCTGGGCATCATGCTGAGGGAGGGAAATACTTGCTCGTTGTGCTAGGAATGTGACGGCTTCAACAAAGCTGACGCGGTCGATCTCTTGAATGAATTTGAAAACATTGCCTCCGGCACCGCAGCCGAAACAGTGATAAATTTGTCGCTCGGGACTCACGCTAAAAGAGGGTGAGTTTTCGTTGTGAAACGGGCAGAGGCCAAATAGATTGCGCCCTTTTTTACTCAGCTGAACATGCTCTCCGACAACGTCGGCTATATCTGTGGCATCGCGAATGCGTTGGAGTATGTCTTCTGGAATGCGAGGCATGCGTTATAACGTGCTTTCTAGTGGTGTGTGATGCGGTAAGATATTTTGCTCTTTGCATGTGGTCAAGCAGTCTACAAGCACCCACGGGACGTAACCGTCACGTGGGATGAATATGACATAGAATTTAATATGCATGACAGGCGAAATGCTCTTTTTGTCTGTTTTTGGTGGTGGTTTTATCTCCTCATGGTTTCGATTTGAAACGCCGTTGTGCATTGCGTTGAAGTGAGGGAGAGATAGGGCTATTTAATTTTAGAAATCGCTTGACTCCATTTTTTATTATTATACATTTTACCTCGACTCTCTATTGGCCCACCGTCGTAGGAGTCCAGACATTGAAAGCAAACGTTTACTACTTGCTCCTCCTTCGAGGACAAGACCAGCAAGCTGCTGCGTGTTTCCAGTTCTGGCTGGGAATAGAGCGGCAGCATCGATTAGGAGGATATCGGACATGTCGAGAGGCAAAAAAGTGTTTTTCTCGGGCTTAGTCCTTATGGGACTGGGTTCATTCCTTATGCATGCGGCTCCTGTAGAGGCCCATGATCATCTCGTCACCTCAGATGCAGTTGCGGGCGAGGACAATCTTGCTCCACATCCCGTCGGTGAGGTGAGCGTTGAAGCAGACCTCGGTGCTGTCAGCGTAGACGTTTACTGGACGCTGGCCGATGATGATTTCGTTCGTCAGGCCCCCACGACGGGAGATCTTTCCTCCGGCGGTGGTTTTGTCAATGTAAACGACGTTGCTGGTTACGTAGTTTGGCGTAGCGTAGTTGGCGAAGAGCCCGAAGAACTGGCCGTTGTCGGTTCAGGCGAGACTTTCTACACGGATGACACGGTATCAGCCGGCCTCTCCTACTCCTACCTCGTGACGGCGATCGACGCCAGCGGTAATGAGAGCGAAGCCGTTGAGTCGACGATTGTCAACTTGGGACCGCCTCCTGCTGGGGGTAAGCCAGACGTACCACCGGGCTCTGTGATCAGCAAGATTGCTAAGCTTAAAGTAGCCGGTGACTTGGTCGTTCCTCCGTTTGTCGTTGAAGAGGTTGTAGTTCTTCCGCCCCCGGCTGCACCGACTGTTGAAGAGGTTGAGGTTTACCTAGGAGAAGTCGAAGCCGAGCAGCAAGAAGTTTTGGGCGCTCTGGAACCCGAACAGCGCGATGCCGCTCTGGCGATACGTAGTTCGATCGCTAATGCTGCCGGTATTGATGAACGCCGAATCATCATCTTGGGCGTCCGTTCGGGCAGTATCATAGTTGACTTCGAGATTATTGATCTGGGCGATGCGGAAGAAGAAGTTTCGGCCGAAGAGGCTGTGGCAGACTTGGAAGCCACCATTGAGAGCAATCCAGAGACCTTCGCAGAAGATCCAGCGTTGGCGAGCGTTGCAGACAACATCGGTGCGGTAGAAGAAGTTGCCAGCACTAATGCTACTTCAGTCGCTTTCGGTGTGGTTGCCGCAGATGACTTTGACTTTGAGATCTTCACCTTCACTAACACGGGAACAGACGCCGAAGCGATCCTGACCGTCTCGACGACGCTCACGGGTGAGGGCTACTCAGTCTCTCCCGCCTCTTTGAGCTTGGCCGTAGGTGAGACGGGCGAGATCGAGCTTGTGTTTGACGCCTCGACGGTAAGTAATGTGAACGGCGACTACCCGGGTTTACTTGAGATCAGCACGAACGACCCGAATCAGCGTGCCACTGACGTCGGTCTCTCCGCTTCAATCGAAGACGGTTTGGACGAAGGTAGTCTGGTTGTAAGCGGTGCGGTGCCTGCTAACTTTGGCAGCGTCATTGTTGGCACGAGCCGGATTCGCGAGGTTGAAATCACCAACGCCGGCGACTTGACCCTTTCTGGTGACGTCGTGGTCGAAGGCGACGTTGCCTTCTCTGCTGACGTAGAGAGCTTCTCACTGGCCGGGGGCGAAGTTCAGGTGGTCACGGTCACGTTTACGCCAACGCTCGCTGAGGCAGCTGCAGGCGAACTCGTTATCACCAGCGACGACGCTGACAATCCGGAAGTAATTGTTGCCCTGTCAGGTACGGGCGCTGAGGCTGGTGATCAGCAGATCCTCGTCGATGCGGACGGAGTGCAGATCTTTGGTGACATCGATGGAAACGGCACCGTCGACTTGACGACTTTTTTCAGTTCGCCGACAACTTCGGTCTGGCCTCACCGGATCCGGTAGCCGACTTTGACGGAAACGGCGTAGTCGACTTCGACGATTTCTTCCTCTTTGCTGACAACTTCGGCAAGTCGGGCACATACGTCAGCGCTGGCTAATGCCTGCGCTGTGAGCTGATTCGCCTTCGGGGAATAGCTTCAGAACGCGTTTAAACGGGCAGCGTATCGCATTTTCTGCGACACGCTGCCCGTTTTTTTATGCCCGTGTCTACTTGACTCGCGATTGCCAAATCACTTAGATTGCTGCACGCTCCTACCTTTTAATCTCTGAATCAACCAATGGAGGTGAAGCCATGTTGAAGAGAG
>Ga0181585_10004512_pt1 | contig 12158 bp, 7 predicted proteins | sample 071ome_29_FD_132469 | JGI IMG/M metagenome (GOLD analysis project Ga0181585, IMG submission 132469) | Coastal salt marsh microbial communities from the Groves Creek Marsh, Skidaway Island, Georgia - 071407BT metaG (megahit assembly) | ecosystem: Environmental > Aquatic > Marine > Intertidal zone... | reverse complement strand
TAATGTCTAGTTGTACCTGTTACCATTAAATCTGCATCTCCTGCTTCAACTACGCAGGCTGCAAAAATATTTCTGTCATCATTTACCATACGTAAACAATCTCTCATTTTATAGCCTTTCCTTTGTAATTTATTATATAATATTTCTGCATATTTTTTTACTAAATTTTCATTAGTTGAAATATTTATTATATTTAGATCATCTTTAGATAAATGCAGTTCTTCTAGATTGTTTTCTAATTCATTCTGCCTATCTGATCTTGTTATTAAGCTTGCTTTACCATAAGAGGAATCTTGCCAAATTTTTGCGCTAGCTACTATATTTTTATTTTCGCCTTCTGCAAAAACAACTCTAGTAGGGATATTTCTAACCTTACCAAAAATTAAATTTAAACTATTAGCAGTTGGATTTAAGCGACCATTTAGCTCAGCTTTATATGCATCCCAATCATCTATTTTTTTACGCGCAACTCCACTTTCTATAGCAGCTTTTGCAACTGCTGCAGGAATATGTGATATTAATCTTGGATCAAAAGGCACTGGAATAATATATTCTGGTCCATAGGTCATTTTACGCCCAGAATAAGCGCTAGAAACCTCAGCAGGAACAGGTTCTCTAGCTAAGTCCGCAAGGGCATAGGCTGCTGCAAGTTTCATTTCATCATTAATTGCTGTAGCATGAACATCAAGAGCGCCACGGAAAATATATGGAAATCCTAATACATTATTAACCTGATTTTGATAATCTGATCTTCCAGTAGCAATTATTGCATCTGGTCTAACTTCTCTTGCATCTTCTGGTTTAATTTCTGGATCAGGATTAGCCATAGCAAAAATAATAGGATTTTTTGCCATTTTTTTTACCATTTCTTTATTAATGGCATCTTTTACAGATAAACCTAAAAATACGTCAGCATCTGTTAAAGCATCTTCAAGTGATCTTTTATCTGTTTCCACAGCATGTTTGATTTTCCATTCATTCATACTTGTTTCTCTTCCTTTGTATATTACGCCGGTACGATCACATAAATAGCAATTTTCATCTTTAACTCCTAATTTTTTTATAAGCTCTAAACAAGCAATTCCTGCGGAACCAGCACCATTAACAACTACTGATAAATCTTCAATTTTTTTACCAGCAATATCCGCTGCATTAATAATTCCTGCCGCTGTAATTATTGCTGTTCCATGTTGGTCATCATGAAATACAGGTACATTACAAATCTCTTTTAATTTTTTTTCTATTATAAAACATTCAGGAGCTTTGATATCTTCAAGATTTATACCACCATATGTATCTGCGATATTTTTAACGGTATTGACAAATTCATCAATATCTTCTGTTGAAACTTCAACATCAATTGAATCAATATCGGCAAATCTTTTAAATAAAACAGATTTACCTTCCATAACAGGCTTTGAAGCTAAAGCACCTAAATTACCAAGGCCTAAAACCGCTGTTCCATTTGAAATTACGGCTACAAAATTTCCTTTTGAAGTATAATCATATGCTGTTTCTGGATCCTTATGAATTTCCCTACAAGGTACAGCTACACCTGGAGAATATGCAAGAGATAAATCTCTTTGAGTAGTAAGAGGCTTTGAAGCAACTACTTTTATTTTTCCGGGAGTACCATTACTGTGAAAATCTAATGCATCTTGGTCTGTTAGTTTGTTAACATGTGCTTTTGTTTTATTATCCGCCATTTTATATCTGTAAATCTTAATTTAAGCGCTGATAATACAGGCAATATAGATTTTATCAAGATATTTACCAAGCAATTTAAGAGCTAGTAATTTACAATTAGGTCAAGAGTAATTATTTTCTTGACCAAAAAAATAAAAAATGGATTTAGTCTCAGTTATTATACCTAATTACAATAGAAAATTAATCATTGATAAAGCCATTAAGTCGGTATTAGAGCAAAGTTATAATAATATTGAAATCATTATAATTGACGATGGCTCTACAGATGACTCTTATGAATATTTACAAGAAAAATATCAGCAAGAAGAAAAAATAATATTACTAAAAATAACTCATTCAGGAGTAAGTAGAGCAAGAAATAAGGCTATAAAAATTGCAAAAGGTAAATGGATAGCATTTCTAGATTCTGATGATTTTTTTCATTTAGATAAAATTTCAAAACAAATTAAATATTTGCAAGAAAATCCAGATTATAAAATATGTCATTCTGAAGAAATCTGGTTTAAAAATCACGTTAGAATAAATCCAAAGAAAAAACATCTTAAGATAGGGGGGGATATTTTTAACAGGTCGGTTGAGTTATGTTCAATCTCAATTTCGACTGTAATAATTCATCAAGACATAATTAAAGATATTGGCTTATTTGATGAAAATTTACCAGCATGTGAAGATTATGATTATTGGTTAAGAGTTACTGCAAAATATAAAATTTTGTTTTTACCTGAATATTTAACAACAAAATTTGGTGGCCATGCTGATCAATTATCACAAAAATATTATGCAATGGATCGGTTTAGAATTTATGCTTTAGCAAAAATTATCGAAGCAGGAAATTTAACTATAGAACAATATGAATTTGCTAAAAATATTTTACAAAAAAAACTGAAGATTTTTTTACAAGGAGCAAAAAAACATAATAATCTAGAAGAATATAATGAATATTTCAGCAAATATGCTAAATATTTAGCAAGTTAAATTAAAAGCTAGATTTATAATAATCATTATTTTTAATTAATTCAGCATGTTTGCCAGTAGCGACAATTTTCCCTCTATGCATCACCATAATTAAATCAGCATCAATAATAGTATTTAATCTGTGAGCAATAATTAAGCATGTTCTGTCTTTCTTTAATTTTTTTAAAGCATTTTGTACCTTTTTTTCAGAAATAGGATCCAGAGCAGAAGTAGCTTCATCAAGAAGTAAGATAGGGGAGTTTTTAAGAAATGCTCGAGCTAAAACTATTCTTTGTTTTTGTCCACCTGATAATAGATTTCCTCTTGATCCTATTACAGTATCAAAACCATCTTTAAGATCCTTTATAAATTCATATGCTTCTGCATCATGAGCTGCCTTTAATAATTCAGCATCAGATATTTTTCTTTTTATGCCATAACAAATATTTGCCCTTACCGTATCATCAAATAAAAATATGTCCTGAGACACATAAGAGATTTGAGAACGTAAATCGCTAAAGCTAAAATCTTTTATATTATTACCATCTATAATTATATCTCCAGCAGAGACATCATAAAAACGTAATAACAAATTCATAATAGTAGATTTTCCGCTTCCTGATTTACCAACTAAAGCATAATTATGATTTTTTTTCAGCTCGAAAGAAATATTTTCTAGGGCATTTTCTTTTTGATTAGGATAGGCAAAGGAAATATTTTGAAATTTAATATTAGCATTTTCAATCTTAATTTTTTTAACCTTGCTTAACTGTTTCACTTGATGTTTTACATCAAAAATTTCAAAAATTCTCTTAGCAGCTGCAAGACCCATTTGTAACTGATTATTTAATTTGGTAAGACTTTTCATGGGTCTGTAGGCTGATAAAACAGCTGTAATAAATAAAAAGAAGCTTCCAGTTGAAATTGATCCTTCAATTACCATATGACCACCATACCAAATAATAATAGCCAAAGCTATGCCACCTAATGCTTCCATTAAAGGTGAGGTTAAAGAGTCTGTTTTTACTGATTTTCTATAAAGATGTTGTAATTTATCAGTTAATTTAAATAAACGCTTTTTCTCAAATTCTTCAGCATTATATGCTTTAACAACTCTAATGCCTTGAACTGCTTCATCAATTTGATTAGTAAAAATAGATAATTCTTTTTGAGTATTAGCTGAAATTTTACGCATTTTTTTGCCAAGATGGTAGACAGGGTAAATAGCTAAAGGAAAAATACAAAAAGTGATTATTGCTAATTTGGGCAAATAATAAAAAATAAGGCCTAATAAAAATATTAAGCTTAGAAATTCTCTGATAATATTAGTAAGTACTAAAGATATTGAAGAGCGCATCATATTAATATCATTAGTAAAATGCGAAATAATCTTTCCAGATGAGTTGTGAGTTAAAAAGGCTAGATCACTTTGTAAAATTTTAGCAAATAATTTTCTTTGCACATCGAGCAGAATATCATTTTCAACATTTTTAGTTAAGATATTTTGCATATAAACTGCCAAACCTCTTAAAACTGAAACTACTAATAAAGCAAAAGGCACAATCAAAAGTAATAATTCACTTTTTTCAGTGAAAATCTTATCTAAAATAGGTTTCATCATCCAAGCATGTAATGCCGTAGTTGCTGCAACAATAATCATAAAAAAAGCGGCAAGACCTAATTTAGAAAAATAAGGTTTTACAAATTCTTTGATAATTCTTTTTACTAAATATTTTGAGCTGTAATCAATCATTTTCTAACCTGACCATTACCTGTTACTTGATATTTATATGTAACTAATTGCTCAATACCAACCGGTCCTCTAGCATGCATTCTTCCAGTAGAAATTCCTATTTCTGCTCCTAAACCAAATTCTCCACCATCGGCAAATTGAGTTGAGCTATTTAGCATTACAATAGCACTATCAATTTTTTGTAAAAACTCATTTGCAGCATCTTTATTTTCTGTAATAATTGCATCTGTATGAGCAGAGCTAAATTTATTAATATGTTCTATAGCCTCACTTATATTATTAACTGTTTTAATGGAAAAAATAGCATCTAAATATTCAGTTGCAAAATCCTGTTCATTTGCAATTAAAAATTCTTTAGCAAATTCTCTGGCAGGAGCATCAGCTCTGATTTCGCATTTATTACTAAATTTTTGAGATATTAAAGGAATAATCTTAGGTAAAATATCACGATCAATAACCACTGATTCAGTTGCCCCACAAATTGCAGTACGACGCATTTTAGCATTAAAAAGGATATTAATAGCTTTTTCTAAATCAGCATCTTTATGAATATAGCTATGGCAATTGCCATCTAAATGCTTAAAAATTGGAATTGAAGTTTTGCTGCTAACCATCTCAATTAAATTTTTTCCTCCTCTTGGGATTATAACATCAATACCTGTTTTTAAAGCAAGCATTTCCGATAATAATTCTCGATCACTATTTGGTAAAATCTGTACAATATCTTGCGTTAAATCAAATTCTAAAAGAGCTTGATTTAAAAACTTCATAATTGCTAGAGAGCTATTAAAGCTATCGCTTCCTGGTCTTAAAATTGCAACATTTCCTGATTTTAAGCATAAACCCCAAGCATCAATAGTAACATTTGGTCTTGCTTCATAAATAATTGCAATAACTCCAAGAGGAACGGTGACTCTTTTTATTACTAAGCCATTAGGTCTTTTATCAGAATAAATAATTTTCCCAACTGGATCTGGAAATTTAGCAATTTCTGCCAAAGAATTGGCAGCAGAAATTAATCTTTCTTTATTTAAATTTAAGCGATCAATATATGCAGAGTTTTTTCCAGATTTTTTGGCAATCTCTATGTCAATTTTATTAGCTTCTAATATTTCTTTGTAATTATCAATCAATAAATCCCTTGCTTTAAGTAGAGCTGCATTTTTAAGTTTATCATCTAAGATAGCAGATATGGAAAAAGCTTTTTTTGATTTAGTAACAATATTGGCAATTATATCCTGATTCATAATTAATAAATTACATTTTCGTAATTAATTTCTCCATTATTTAAATTAGAGTTATTTTTTATATATTTTTCATAATTTTCTTCTTTAAATATTTCAAATATTATATCTTTTTTTAAGGTTGAAGGTAATGGTGCTTTACCAGTATTGCGGTCTATTTTTACAAATTTAAGGCCAGAAGGAATCTTAAAAGGGCGGGACTGAAAATCTTTTAATGATTCTCGCATAATATCAACAAAAATCGGCACAGCAACAGAAGAGCCAGTTTCATTCAATCCCAAGGATTTAGGGGCATCAAACCCAGCCCAAACTCCTACAACAAGATCAGGCGAAAATCCAACAAACCAGGTATCATAACTATCATTAGTAGTTCCAGTTTTACCAGCCACTGGTTTAGGTAGATTTCTTGCTCTCCATGCGGTTCCTCTTTGTACCACTCCTTCTAAAAATGAAGTCATTTGATAGGCTGTTTTGGAATCGGTAAGAACTTCTCTATTATCATTTAATTCAGGTATTAAAATTTGATCTTCATTTAACTCTCTATCTATATTACAATTTTCGCATAATCTATTATCTTTTCTAAATATAGTTTGCCCATTTTTATCTTGTACTTTTTCAACTGCATATGGAGTTATTTTTTTGCCTCCATTAGCAATCATAGCATAAGCAGTTGTGATTCTTAATAAGTTTGATTCCTCTGCACCTAAAACTAGGGCATAATTACTTACTGGTTCATCGCTAATGCCATATCTTTTTACAACGTCAGCGATTTTATCTAATCCAACCATTTCTGCAAGACGAACTGTAACAACATTTCTTGATTTTTCTAATCCTAATCTAAGAGGGGTAGGGCCATAAAATCTATTAGAGTAATTCATAGGAATCCAGTAAGTTCCATCTTCTTTTTTCATTCTAACCTCATCATCAATGATAATTTGATTAGGCATAAAATTATTTTCAAGTGCTGCAAGATATATAAATGGTTTTATAATAGATCCAGGTTGTCTAACAGCTTGCACAGCTCTATTAAATTCTGTTTTACTATCATTATACCCACCAACCATTGCCAATATTGCTCCATTATGAGGATTCATTGCAACCACAGCGCCGTTTATTTCAGGTATCTGTCTTAATAGATAGTTATTTTCTTGTTTTTGTTTTTTTTCAACATATATAACATCTCCAATTTCCAAAACATCAGATATCTCCTCAACATCAATTAAAATATTTTCATATTTTTCAGTTATCTCATTATATTTCGCATCTGGTTTTTTAGCCCATTTAAGATCTTTTAATGTAATGGCTCCGTTTTTTTTATCATTTATAATAATATTAGCAGCTTCATCTAAAATTTCTGTTACTACTGCTAATTGCCAATTTTTATCTATATAATAATCAGGCTCTGAGACTTTAGAGAGTTCTTCAAGATAATAATCAAACAGAAGATTATTATCTTCTTCAGAATTATTTATATTATTTTCTTTATTATCATTATAAGGAGTTATTTTGGCAATCGCACCCCTATAACCATGTCTTTGATCATAACGATGCAAGCCATTTCTTAGAGCTTTAAAAGAGATATTTTGGATATTTGGATTTAATGTACCATGAATAACTAGGCCATTTTCAGTAAGTTTCTTTTCGCTATAAATATCAGTTATTTCTTTGCGCACAAACTCGCCAAATGATCCAGCTTGAACTAAGTTACCAGAATTTCTTTTAATTAATTTTATAGGAGATGATAATGCAAGCTCAGCTTCTGAACGCGAAATCTTTTTTTCATCATACATTCTTCTTATAACCCAGTTTCTTCTTGAAATAGCACCATCATAATTTTTTCTAGGATCTAAAGAGGTTGGAGCCTTTGGTAAGGCTGCTAAAAATGCTGCCTCTGCGATTGATAATTCATCAAGGGGCTTATTAAAATAATTTAATGCAGCCGCTACTATTCCATATGATCTATAGCCAAGATAGATTTCATTTAAATAAATCTCTAAAACTCTTTCTTTGGACAAGGTTTTTGAAATTCTAACAGCCAAAATAGCTTCTTTAATCTTTCTAGTTATTGTGCGTTCTTTCGTAAGTAAGATATTCTTAACAACTTGCTGGGTAATTGTAGATGCCCCAATAAAATTTCTGCCTTCTTTAAATCTAGTAACATTTTGCCATACAGCCCTAATAATAGCGGAAACATCTATGCCAGAATGATAGTAAAAATTACTATCTTCAGCTGTTAGAAAAGCTTCTTGTATATGTTTTGGTATATATTGTAATTCAATAAATGAACGTTTTTGAAGGGCATATTCATCAATTAGCTCACCATCTTCAGCATATAATCTGCTTGTTATTGGAGATTCATAAGCAGATAACATCTCATGATCAGGTAAGGTTTTGCCGAAGTAAAAAAAAGCGGTTCCAGCTGCTAATAAGGCAAACATAAAGAGCCATACTATAATTTTAAATAATAGCCATAATTTATTTTTTATTCCGCTCATCAAATTTTTCTATAGCAAGATTATAAATTTCTTTTTTTGTTATATTGCTAATTTCACTTAAGAATTTACTAAGATCCTTAACTGATAAATATTTGCTACCAATTTCGATAACCTTTATTAAGTCATTTGTAAAGGTAACATTTTTTTTATCGATGTCATTATAAAGCAAAATAACAAATTCTCCTTTTAAATTTTTATTTTGTAATTGTGAATATATATCCTCGGTTCGAGAAAAAATCTTTTCTTCATGCAATTTTGTTAATTCGCGAACTACGCAAATCTCCTTGCCTTTAAAAATATCTGCAAGAGCTTCTAGTAGAAATAATACTCTATTGGCTGCTTCAAAAAATATAAAACATGTTTTTTGTGCTTTTAATTCATTTAGATAATTTCTTAAGCTCTCATTTTTTCTAGGAGGAAAGCCTAAAAAAGTAAAATTATCAGTAGGTAAGGGAGAACATGATAAGGCTGTGGTAATAGAGCTTGGACCGGGAATAGGGTAAATATTTAAATTATTATCATAAATATCTCTAACTAACTTATATCCTGGATCAGAAATTAATGGCGTACCAGCGTCACTAACCAGCCCAACTGAATGACCATTCTTGATTAAATCTATGATTTCTTTTCTTTTGTTATTAGATGATTGTTCATTATAAATTTTAATTGATCTGTTATGATTGAGATATGATAAAATTTTAATAGTTTTGCTAGAATCTTCAGCATAAATATAGTCCAGATTTATCAATAAATTAGCAGCTCTAATTGATAAATCTTCCATATTACCAATAGGAGTAGCAATTATGTAAAGTCCAAAAAGAGGTTTGCTTTCTAATATTTTGTGATTTATAAGCGAATCACTATTCATTTTTTTGTATTATGAAATTAAAAAACTTAACTATATGCATTATTCTGTTTTTTACAACTTCATGTATAGATAGCACAAATGAATATAATGAGAATAAAATAATTCAACTTCCTCCAAGGATCGAAAAGCAAATAATTAAAGAAAAATTCTCTGATCTACCTTTTGAAAGCAAAAAAGAAATTAAAATTGCCATGTTACTTCCTTTAACAGATCAACATGCAAAATTAGGTAAAGATCTTTATAATGCTGCTAAATTAGCTTTATATGATCATGGAGATCCAAGAATAGTTATATATCCAATAGACACTAAAGGTAGCAGTTTTGGAGCTATTAGCGCAGTAAAAGAAGCGATTGAAAAAAATATTAACATAATCATAGGACCTGTATTTTCAGCAAATGTTAAAGCAATAAAACCGCTTGCAGAAGAAAATAAACTTACAATATTTACTTTTTCAAATGATACTAATATTGCAGAAGAAAATATCTATGTTTTAGGTTTAGGAGTAGAGCAGCAAGTAGATAGAGTAGTGCAATATGCAAAAAATCAGGGTTATGAATATTTTGCTTCAATTGCTCCTGCAAACCAATATGGCTCAAAAATAGCTTTTCAATTAAGAGAATCTGCCGGAACTAGTGATAAAACACTTAAAACAGAATTCTATAATAATGAAAAAGATTTAGACTCCAACGTAAGAAGAGTTGTAAAAACTCTCTCTGAAAGTCCAGTAAACGAAGAAGGAGTTGCGATATTTCAAGAAGATATTACAGAGCAAAAATTAATATTTGAACAAGAAAGGGAGTCTATAAGTGATAATGATATCTTAGAAGAAAAAGATAAGTTTTTTAAAGAAACACGAGATATAGATGATTATAAAAGGGCTATAGTCATAGGTGAGGGGTCAACAAAATTAAATGATATAGCTAAAATATTAACAAAAAGAAATTTATCCAAAGATATTAAACTGCTTGGATTGTCAGTATGGGACAAAAATCACTCCTTAAATAATCCTATATATGAAAATTCATGGTATGCAGATTATGCAAAAGAGAATATAAAAATATTTGAAAGTCATTTTTATGAAAATTTTGATTATGATCCGCCAAGAATTTCAATTTTGTCATATGATATAGTCTCAGTAATTTCTGCATTAGCATCATATCATGATGAAAATGACGAATTTACATTGCAAGCTATTAATAATCCTGTCGGTTTTTCAGGTGTTTCAGGTGTTTTTAGGTTTAGAGAAGATGGTGTTGTAGAAAGACTGCTTGAAGTTTATGAAGTTATAAACCATTACGGTAATAGTTTAGATCCCGCGCCTTTTCAATTTGAAGTTGAAGAAAATACTAAATTTTAACTTGCAATAGACTAATAATTCGAATAGAAAATATTCTAAATATTAGTAATTATTTGGAGGAAAAATGGAAGTTAAATTTTCAAAGCTAAGCTTACCAAGCAGAGGGGTAGCAGTAATTTTAATAACTAAAGAAAATCTCAATTCAGAGAATCTTGCTAAATTCACTAGAAAGTCACCAGTGAAATTTTCAGCTGATTATGGTCAAATTATACCAACTTCTCAACCAGATGAGCATGATTTAGATTTAGTAATATTAGTAGGTCTTGGGCAAGCAAGCAAAATATCAGAAAATAAAATGCGTAATTTAGGAGGGAAAATAACCAGTTTTTTTCAACAAAATAAATTAGAGCAAGCATCTATTATCATAGACGAAATTGAAAATACAATTGTCGAAACTGGGCAAATAGCAGCAGAAATTGCTTACGGCATGAATTTAAAAAATTATCGTTTTGATAAATATTTATCTGAAGAAAAAAAAAGAAAATCTAGCAAAATCACTAAGTTAGATTTTAGACTTGAGCAGTCAGATCAAGCTATGAAGCTATATGACGAATATAGCAAAATCGCAGAGAATGTATATTTTGCCCGTGATTTAATCTCAGAGCCAGCTAATATATTGACAACAGAGGCATATGCAAAAATATGTAAATCACTAGAATCCTTAGGATTAAAAGTAGATGTTTTAGGAGAAAAAGAGATGAAAAAGCTTGGTATGCATAGCCTATTAGCAGTAGGGCAAGCAAGCATTACCGAGTCACAATTAGTTATTTTAGAATGGCGAGGAGACGCAGATAAAGATAAAGCTCCACTAGCTTTTGTTGGGAAAGGAGTTGTATTTGACACTGGAGGAATATCATTAAAACCAAGCTTGAATATGGATGCTATGAAAGCAGATATGGGAGGGTCAGCAGCAGTTGTTGGACTTATGAGAACTCTTGCAACAAGAAATGCAAAGGTAAATGCTATTGGAGTTATTGGCTTAGTTGAAAATATGCCAGGTGGAAACGCTCAAAGACCAGGAGATATAGTTACTTCTATGTCAGGGCAAACAATAGAATGTTTAAATACAGATGCAGAAGGTAGAATGGTATTGGCAGATGCTTTATATTATGCTAAAACTAAATATAACCCAGAATTAATTATTGATCTTGCTACATTAACAGGAGCAATAGTAGTAACCTTAGCAGATGTTTATTCAGGTTTATTTTCAAATGATGATAATCTTTCAGAAAAGCTAATAGCAGCTGGTAAGGCAACGGATGAAAAATTATGGCGTCTTCCCCTTGGTAAAGAATTTGACGAAATGATAAATACCCCAAATGCTGATATGAAAAATATCGGAAATGGAAGAGGCGCAGGAAGTATAACAGCTGCCCAATTCCTACAAAGATTTATTGGCGATACTCCATGGGCTCATCTAGATATAGCAGGTACATCAATGAAAGATAGACCAACAGATATTTCAGCAAAAGGAGCGACTGCATTTGGTGTTAGGTTGTTGAATAAGTTTGTAAAAACCAATTATGCATAATTTTTAAATTTTAAATTGATCTTTTGGCGGCTTTTTCACAATATTTTCTCATTAATATTAATATATTAATTTAAAAATATAATTAAAAATCCATCCAAAATCTCTAATTTAAATAGCGGGGTGTTTGGCGGCTTTTTTACAATATTTTCTCGTTAATATTAATATATTAAATTTAAAAATATAATTAAAAATCCATCCAAAATCTCTAATTTAAATAGCGGGGTGTTTGGCGGCTTTTTTACAATATT
>Ga0181585_10004509_pt1 | contig 12166 bp, 1 predicted proteins | sample 071ome_29_FD_132469 | JGI IMG/M metagenome (GOLD analysis project Ga0181585, IMG submission 132469) | Coastal salt marsh microbial communities from the Groves Creek Marsh, Skidaway Island, Georgia - 071407BT metaG (megahit assembly) | ecosystem: Environmental > Aquatic > Marine > Intertidal zone... | reverse complement strand
TATTGTTTCTGTGCAGAACTTAATTGTGTTAGAATGAGCCGCGGGGAAATATTCTTAGCGTGAGTGTGCTGGTTTTTTACAAAAGTTGGAATATATTTTCCGGCAACGACTAATCCCTGAGTTTGCGGGCAACTAGTTGATGAAGATATAATCTTTTTCTCAGAATAACAAGTATTACTTGAATCAATTTGCAAAAGTTTTATATTTAAATTTAACGAAAAATTATTATTTACTAATTGTTTGGTGGAAATGTATCTATTAGCACTTAGTTTCGGTTTTAAATCATATTGGTTAAACAAATATCTATTATTATCATCATCATTTACAACTTCTGCGTATCGTTCAAAACTTAGATGATCACTACCACGGAGTGTAGAAAACTCGGATGAACCTATTGACTCGATACTTTTTACTTCAATATCAAGGAAATTTTCGTTTTTTGTTTCATATTCAAATGACTTTTTTAATATCAAATTCGCAATTTTTGTTTTAACATCACTATAATTATCTGTATCTGTTCTATCAAATGATATATCTTTATATTCATTAGTATTTAAACCGTTACGGACTATTGGAGAATTCCAAATGTCGTGTAAGTTTTGTATGAATGTATTTCTTTGTATGCCATCGGTTGTTGATTGTTTATCATTCAATGACGGATAATTATCGGAAAGATTATTATCAGAATGTGTGACGATAAGTTCTTCAACTTTCAATAAATTCATTTCCCGATAGACATCAATTAAATTAGAATAATTCTTATTCGTTGCCTCATTTATTTTACTAACAAAGAATTCATTTATAGGTGCATTTTCTGTTAGTGAGGTTAAATTTTGGGTAGAACTGGTGTATATTTCTGTATTTAATTCATCAAAAACTATTTTTGGATTATTTTTTCTTGTATTGGTTGTGTTGAGTGTGAGAATATCAAAAACGTCTTTTGAGTCGATAGTGGCACTGGAAAAGAAATGTTGGCCGTCAACACCTGTACTTCCCTTCATTCTTATGATAACATCTCGGGGTCTTACAACTTGATTTTCTGAAAATCTATGAATCGGATATTTATTGTCTTCATTCGCATATGATCCTTTGTTTTTTTGTTCTATTTGTTTTCCTGCTTTTATAAATGGTTCAAAACTATCTAATCTGTCAGATGTCCATTTATCATTCCAATTTTGCGATTCACTTTCTTTCTCTGCATATTGAAGTATTGCAATTTCTTTCCATCCACGTTGTCTTGTTTTTTTAAATTCAAATAAATTAAAATCTTCATCAGGTAAATTAAATTTATTGAGTTGATTTTGATCTTCATAAGATGCAATATCCCAAAGCCATGGCTCTAAAACTATATTAATTAAAATTTTTGATTCAAAAAATTTATCTTCTTTACACTTTTCAACATCTAAATATTTTTCTGCTTCTTATATAAATGTATTTTTAAATGAATTGTATCTATTCCAAAAAGTTTCTGTGTATTGGATATAAGGTGCTTCTTTATATGTAGAATAATCAATTAAGATAAAATCAAAAAGTGGATGACTTGTATCAGTGAGTGACTCTCGTATGTTTCCAAGATCGTTTCGTGTGTCATAAAAAGAAATAGGAGACGGAGATGGACTCGGTGTTGCTAAACTAGATTCTTCATTTAAATCTATTGAAGATACAATTGCTTCTAATTTATTGTCTCCAAAAGATGCACGTGGATTTATAGAATAAAACCCACGGGGGTCGGTAACAGAATACTCTTTTTTAACAAGTCTCTTATCGTTTTTTTCGTGTTGTTGTTAAAAAGAATTTCCAGGCAATGCATAAAAGTATTTATTGTCATTACCATATAAATTGACAATTGGTACTATATCATCTGTTGACTTCAGATTACCAGTTCCTATGTTATATGTATCTTTACATCCGATAGTAGAATATAAAATCAGTGTACCATCTTCACTTATTTTGACTTTTGGTATAAATGGATTTCGTTTTGCACCTGTTTGCTTTATAGCTTCATCACCATCCCACCTTTCACCCGGTACGAAAATTAAATTTTGAAAAATTAAATCATCTCCATAGGTAGTCTGAAGATTTGGGTGGAGGAGAGACATATCCACTTTATTTGATTCAAATCCCAAATCAAATTCACGACAAATTCTACAATTAAATGGAATTATAGATGCGTATTTATGTGACATCCAGGGTGGAATATTGTATCCACCACCAGGTACATTTCCGACTTCCCACATTTCTAAATTGTTTATAAAATTAACTTCACCCGTTTGGTTGATTTCGTATCCTAATTTTTTTGGTGGATTTATTTTATTGAATACCTCCAACTCACTTGATCTTCTAACATCAGAAGATACTGGTGAGGAAATACCATTTTCGGTTTTGTAATTCCAAATTAGATTATTAGATTCATCTGTTTTACTTAATAAATTTTTATGTTCATATTTTTGTTGAGAATGATTATATTCAAAAACATAAATACTATTTTGCATAGATCTTTTATAGTCGTATTTTCCTTTGTATCTATGATATGCAGGATAATTTGCAACGACAATATGTTCTGCATTAGAACTGATGTCCACCGATGCACCAAATCGGTTTCCCTCAATTATTGTAAAATCTGTATGTAACGATTGTTTTTCTTGCTCTGAACTTATGTTCGTACAAGTTTTTTCTGAATAATTTGCAGGTGGTTTTATATGAGCAATCTCTGATACATTAGAAGTTGCATCGAGATTATATACACGAACTTCTCCAACTGATTCAAATGTTCCATTTTCATTAGAATGATTAGCATCGGGATCAGATATAGCAAATTTTGGAGAATATTTATCATGTTTATCAATTGATAAACCCAACGGCAATATATCTTTTTTTTCGTTTAAGCAGGATTCGTTTGTATTGTTATTTTCCATTATATATTTTCTATATCAAATTGTATTGGGTCTTCTATATCATCATGCAGTTCAATTGACTTGTATCTTTCTAAATAAATAGTAGTTTTGTAACTATAAGTTTCATGATATATCGAAGTCTTTGAGTATACATCTACTCCTCTAATTCCGGCTACAAAAAGATGTATACCAGAATAATTCATTTCAACTTGCATTCCAAATCTACCAAGATTATTATCATCATTAAGAGTTTGAATTATATTTAATCCGTGTCTGTCGTACTTGTATATGTATACACATCCATTTTTTAATGTCGAAGGACATCCAACTGCAATAAAAGAATAAATTTTATTTATGTCAGTTGATGATGGTTTATAATTACTACAAGCAACCGAGTAACCAAATAAACTAATGTTTTCAAACTCGTTTTGTTTATATTCAGGAAGTGAATTGTATATAGCAACAACACCCTCTCTGTTGCTTCCTTCGGACTGATACCAACTCTCAACTAAATCAGTATGACCTCCCCAACCTACTGCTAGAATTTTTCCAGTTTTATTGAGTTTTACAACCGTTCCAAGTGTATAGGCTTCAAACTCTCTGTTACAATCCGAGTCATCTTCACATTCTATTTCCAGTTCAAGATGTTTGTAATAAACTTGAACCCATTTTTTGCTTGCGTGATTGTAATCAAATATTCTTACTTTTTTTCCAAAATGTGTTGAAGCAACTATTCGGGTTCCGTCACCCGTGATACTCACAGAGTGACCAAATCCTTCTCCTCCGTAAAAATTTAGTACAGCCTCACTTATATCTTTATGTTTCCACAATTCACCCACTAGTTCCTGACCAAATTGTTGCCATTTATTAAGATTAGTATTTAATTTAAAAACACGAACACGACCAAATCTTCTAGTTGCAGCCATTCTATGATCATGTTTTTCGTATAACATAGTAAAATTAACTTCTCCAAATACTACTTTCGTTCCGTCATCGTTTATATCTATTGAATATCGTTTACATGAAGTTAAAGAGTTGCCATTCTCTGCAAAATTAGAATTAGACTCAATTGCATTCCCAACCGGAGTCCATTTATTTTCATTAAATTTATATACAATAGCAATTCCTACTCTGTCACGTCGTGTTTCATATGGTGCAACCACCAATGTGTCACCACTTTTATTAAGTTTAATACTACCTCCTAAGTTCCCAACTTGAACTCCCTCATAATAATCATCAGTTGCTACCACTTCACCACTACGATTATATGATGAAGATACATCAGCATCTCCATGAGAATTCCATTTTAAATCAGCATTATACTTAAATACCTTCGCAATTACACTCGTCTGAGATGGGTGGTTTGGAATTCCTACCGCAATTATATTTCCGTCATGATTTATGCTTACAGAAGTCCCAAATTGTGCACCCCATCGATAAAAATCAGATTCTCTATGCCATATCCAATCGTCCGGAATATCATAAATTATTTCTTGCTCAAAAGCATAATTAGTACCATCGAAACGATATATCATAATCATACCGTTTTTTGCAATATTAACTATAGGAAAACCAACTACTATTACTTCTCCATTTCCACTTATTGCAACAGGCATCCGTGTAAAACTACCGTTGATAGCATGGGCGGGATATCCATGCCTATCTTTCCAGTCTTTTAAAGGATATATCTTCATGACTTCCTCCCACTTTCCATCTGATGATGTTCTTTTGCGAACATTTATCATAGACCAATCAGAATGATGACCGTGAGGAGCACTAAATACCATAATATTACCATCTTCACTTAAATCAACTAGTTCACCATATTGACCATATTGATCTTTCTGCGTGAATGGGTTTGTGATTTTACTACCAACGCCCGTGATTTGCTGAAATGGTTGGGGGTAAGTATCAAATATTATGGGTTGAAATGGTTCTTTGTTAACCAAGTCAGGATGTTTAATTTCTGTTATTTTTTGATATTTTTCACTAACATTTCTCAAATATAGTGTTACTTTTCCAGTATTGATATATCTACTACCAAATCCAGCATTTATTGAAGTTTCAGCTTCGTATTCTCTTTGACGAACAGTGCGTGTAGAATCTGTATAATAATCAAATAGATCTCCTCGTTTGGTATATTTATCAGTCTTATATGCTTCTGGTTCTTCGGTATTGTTTTCAAAATAGTAAGGTTCACTTGTAACAATTATTTTTTGTTCTTCATCGGATGTAGATACATATTCATTTCTTTTAAAATTTAAATTAGATAATACACGATTGTCTGGTGATAGTAATTCAGACGAATCACATTGTGAGTTATTATATGTATAATTTTCTACTCCACCACGACCACTTAAAATCAAAGATGCATTTGATACAGAAGTTGCAAACGGAGTGGGAGATGGTGTGGGTGTAGGAATCGGAGTTTGTGTTGGTGTAGGTGTTTGGGTTGGTGTTTGAGTTGGTGTTTGAGTTGGTGTAGGTGTTTGGGTTGGTGTGGGTGTTTGGGTTGGTGTGGGTGTTTGGGTTGGTGTAGGTGTTTGGGTTGGTGTCTGTGTTGGAGTTGGTGTGGGTGTAGGTTCATAAGGCACACCAAACAATGGAAATCTGTTAAGTTGCGTTTGAACTCCTATCCATCTTTGTCTTTTATTGATGTGTTCACGTAGTAGTGCCAAATCATATTTGAATACATACAAGTAAAAGTCGGTTGTTGTATTCGTCGTATCGGTATCCCAAAACCAATCTGGAGAAACTGGAATAAATTTAAATGTTTCATAACCACGTCTCCATGGTTTTGGTGTAGAATTATCACTTGGAATATCCGGTACATATGTATTATTTTTTAATTTAAGTCGTTTGTAATTTATTTTTATATTTTCATCAAATTCAACACTATCTTCCAAATAAAATTCAAGATCCTTATTTGATACCATGTTTACAAGTTCATTGAAATCATTGTACAAATCTACTGAATTTGGTAGCAAAAGTTTATTATTTTCCAACTGATGAAAATCACCGTAGTATTCAGGTACCGCAACTGGAATATATTCCGCTCCCTCTGTTGATAATTTGTTTTCTTTATACGGTGAAATATAAACAGGTAAATAAGGTGCAACGCTTGATTTGGGTTTTTCGGGTGAAAACATAATTTCATTTTCATTCGTTATAGTCAAATCATTTTGCGTATCTTTAGCGGTTGGTAATAATATGTTACTTATTGCCAGACATTTACTTGGACCTCCTTGATATGGTCTGTATTTTTTATCTGGATTCCAACTTAAGTGTATGTCTGTAAGATCATAATTATACATTGCTTCACTATCTGAAATAAATCCAAAAGATAATTTGTCAAAATATTCGAGAGTAGGAGTTGGAGTTTGGGTTGGTGTTTGAGTTGGAGTTTGGGTTGGAGTTTGGGTTGGAGTTGGTGTTGGTGCTAATTCTGCATATTCGACGTCATCAATAATTTCAATTACAATGTCTGTTCCGTGATTATATTTCAATGGATATCTTAATTTAATACCACCTGCTTCGTTTACATTGCTATCGATTACATTTAAAGTTTGTTGTTTTGAGTTTTTGGCCAAAAACGGACCCACCTCGATGACTTCATTATATTCTTCAAATGGAGTTCCTTTTGCAATTACAATTTTTGTTCCAGATTCAAATAATGACTCTTGAGATTTTTGTATTTTTATTTGTGTTTCACCGGCATTTGCAGATTCTACTAAATTAGAAGAAAATGGAGTTGGAGTTGGAGTTGGTGTTTTAGGCAAAACCCTAAAATTTAATAATTGTGAGTCTGCCTCAATTCCAAACTCATCAATTGCTACCACTTTGAGTCTATAATGCCCTGCCCACTGAATTACCTTAATTGTTTGTTCTGCATATTTATTTTCCGAAATTTGTTGATCGAACGAACTATCGATTTCAACATAATTCATATATTCTTCGGATTCGGTATCTATTTGATATGCGTGGGAATATTTCCATCGTCTTGTTCCTTTTACTCTTACGGTAAAAGTAACCTCGGCATCATTATAGTCATCTCCATCATAATCATAATTTACATCAATATTTAATATTTCAATTTTTACATCAATTGGAGTTGGAGTTGGTGCATCAATTGGTGTCGGTGTATTTTTCTCAACCGTCCAGGAAGTAAACGAAGGAATTAACCACGAATCCTTCGATGTGCTTCCATCAAACGATGCAACTGCAAGTGGTTGAAGACTATCTTCTAAAATTGCACCTCCGTTCGTTTCATCTTTACAATCTTCGCAGTTTTTATCAAACATATAAATTTCTAAATTAAATTTAGTTTGTTTAAAAATAGCAGGAATTTGTTCATAAATTGTATTGATTCGTACATCGTGTATTTCTAACAAAGCATCTTCTCTTAATTCGGTCGGACATTTATCTATAAAAAATCCATTGTTTAATGTATTACGACCATTTCCATCCAAAAGAGGTTTGAATGACTCAAGATATAAATTGTATCCTGATACTGATCTATATTCTGACTCTGAACTAGTATTAGTTCTCGACCACAATTCTATTTCGTCAGTTGATGGATTTCTTGTGTAAATTTCAACTTGTAATTTTGATCCAAAATTTGAAATTTGTCCTGTTTCATACTCTGAACATTCGTTTCCGGACTTGTCGTGTGAGGCAAACTCAAATAGTGTAGGAACTGGAGTTGGATCAGTTGACCAAATAGTTTCGTTTTCAATATCTGTGATTTTACACAACAATGCTGAATTTTGGTTAGAGAAATTTAAGACAGGTAGTGTAGGTGTCGGTGTTTTTGATGGAACATATTGATAGTATGTTGCCTCTCCACGATTTCCGAAAAAGTCTACAAGTGTTACATAAATTTCATAAACTCTATCTTGTGTGAATGTAGTAGTAACATTGCTAGAATCACTTGTAAATGTTAATCCATCTACAACAACTTCAACTAAATCCCAACCTCCTGTATATTCCCAGTCCCAAGACACCATCAATTTTTTGCTAATAATTGAAATTTTGGCAGAAATATTTTTTGGTTTAGAATCAAATGTCATTGTGATTTTATCAGAAATCTTTGAATCTCCGTAAGCACTTTCTGCAACTAATTGCATATCATATACCCCAAATGGAATATTATTTCCTAAATAATGTTTTACATCATAATAACTAATTTTTCCTGTATAACTAGATTTAGATTTTCCAGGTACTTCGTCGGGATCAATTAATATATCAATCAAACCACTTGGTAAATAATTTTCATTTTCTTTGTGGGTTTGAACAATTTTTAAATAATATTTGATATCAGAATTTTGCTCTGTGTATACAAACCTAAACATATCCATGTAATTCATCAATTCATTAGACGAATCATCTAATTTGAAGTCCGATGGTATAACAACCGGTATTTCACTTGGCATAACATTTAAGATTTTTGATTCTTCTAAAACAATTGTCTTGGTCGTATCATCATAATCATTTCCACGATCAACTGAAGTGGAAATTGTGATAACAAAATAATTTCGTTCATTATCATTTAATTGTACATTTTGCAATGACCAATCAATCGTTGTCCCTGTGACCTCTTGTGAAAATATTTCAGAGTTCTCAAGTGCATCGTTATTTTGATTTGTTTTATTAATTTCAATTTTATATTTTGTTGCTGATGCAACTGCATTCCATGAAATATTTACCAAATCGTTTGTTGTTTTATATACAGCTAAATTTTCAGTCACTTGAAATTTTGGAGTTAATGAATCAGTAACTTTTAAATCAAATATATTACTTGTTAAACTTTCATTAGCCAATGATGTCAAACCTAATACATCTTTAAAAACAAAAACAGAACCTTTGTTATTATACGATGTTCCATAACACCTCCATTCGTTTGAATTTCCACCTATATTTAAATTGTGAGAAACAGAGATAACTCGTTGTGGAGTTACTTCATCCACATGATAAAACTTAGAAAATGTATGCTTGTAATCGCAATTGGTAGATGAATATGTAAAATCAAGTTCCTGTATAAAAATTAAATCATTTACTTCAATTAAAGCATTGTCGTTTTCCGTAGAAAACGATGAAGTTTGCTTTTTCGTTTCAAATCTTAATTTATTGACATCATAAAGTGCAGATTCACCTGTTGCCTGTAAAACTCCACTTATATTAAAATCCGATAAAAATAGTTCTATATCATTGGGATCACTTGTAAATTTTACATCCGACCATGATTCTTCTAAAGTCAAGAACTCTACTTTTGTAACATCCATTACCAACGAATCTGTATTCAAATACACATCCCATAGTTCTATCCATTCTTCTGGAAATAGTCCAGTTTCGTTGTCTCTAACTTTATACTTTATTTCCCATCCCAGAAGACTACAATATACTCTTACATCAATGTCATTTGTTTTTCCTTTTGGAACTAACGGAGAATATATAGGAAAACCCCACTCGTCCCAATCCGATATAATATAAACAATTGGAAGTTTTAAATTATCGTATGCATAATTTATTACATACTTCATGAATATTAATCGTGGTATGGGTCCACCATTATTATTATAATAAGTATAATCCCAGTTGTTTGTATCAATCCAAGGTTTTCTGACTGATACGGTGTCCAAAGTTTCAGAACCAATAGTTGATCCATAAATTCCTCTTACTTTTAGTGTATAATCGGTATTGGGTGTTACATTTTCTAATAAATAATTTGTGTTTAGTCCTACATTCTGCCAATTAGATGTTCCATCAGTTTCAATCTTTATCTCAAATGAAGATAAATCTGTTTCACAATCCGATTTCCATTCCCACAAAATTTTGTTGTTGTATGAATAATCATTTTTATTGACAATAGATACCGTGTGATTTTGAGTACACAATTCAGAAATCGGAGTTGGATAATTATTATCTGCTATAATCGCAACAGTTGCACCTGCATCGTGGTTATATTTAAGTGGAAATTTTAATATCAACGAACCAAACTCTATAATTTCGTTGAATTCTTGATTTGGAGTACCAAAATCTATTACTATTTTGTCATTTAATTGAAATGATTGCTGACTTTCAGCTGAAATTGGTAGCACCGTTTCTCCAATTTTGGTTCGTTGAGTAAGTGTGGTAATTACATCAACAGGTGTAGGAGTATATTCACATACATTTCCCCAACGAGGTCTATTTGTAAATCCTGCATTTATTGCAAATTCAACAGGTTCACTTGTAATTAAATTTACACACCATTTATCAAAGTCAATGTGTGAATTTGTCAAAAGACTACAATAAGCAAACATTCCTTTCATGTCGGACTCATATTGTACTCCAGTTACATTAGAAACATCCCAGTTTGTAACATTTAAGTATGCAAGTTTGGCACAATTATAAAATGTAGATGCAAAGTCTATACATTTTGTAAGTTTCCAATTATCGGTATTTAAACTGACCAACTCTCTACATTGACTAAATGTGTTTGTCATTTTTACCACATTACCGACATCCCAGTTTGAAACATCTAATGTTTTTAAATTTTGACACCATGAAAATGTTTGACTCATACTTGTTACATTAGATACATCCCAGTTTGAAACATCAATGTGTGTAATTGCCTTACATCGTGTAAACATACTACCAATATTTGTAATATTTGATGTATTGAACTCTGATACATCTATTGATTGTACACTCTCTGCCATATAAAACATAAATTCGGCACTCGTTAGTGTAGACATTCCTTTTACGGTTGCCGAAGTAAGTAATTTATTTGTTTCAATTGCAGATGACTCAAAACTTCCGTATCTTATTAGGTCTCCTGTGATTCTTATAACTCGTTTTTTGGCAGAATCCCAAGTTAAAGAATAAATACCCGAGTGAGCATTTGTTAAATTATGTATACAATCAACCCCACACTCAATTGTAACTCCACCAGTTCCAACTTCCATTATTGGAAGATTTACTACACTTGCAGATGAATATATTAACTCTATGTAATCAGTTGAATCGTATGGTGTTAATGTACGTGTAGGTGTTGGTGTGTGCGTTGGTGTAGGAGTTGGCAACGGCAACGGAGTAGGTGTTGGAGTTGTGCCATCGTATGATTCAACTACCAAATCGTTTATTGTGTGGTCAAACTCAAGTGGTTCTGTTAATTTAATTACATTACCACTAATTGATTGCACAGTTTTTGTTTCTTCTCGGGTCGTGTTCCTAGAAATTTTTATTTTAACAATATCACCATCCGGATCATACCAACCCCACCACTGAGAACCATTATTAACTACAATTTCTGAATCTCCGGCGTTTGCGTTTTGTGTCAGTTTATCAATTGAAATACCGGTTACAATTGCACTAACCCCACCATCGAACGAGTCCCATCCATCTTCTTTTCTGTTCACACAAACACTCAAACACTTACCAGGTAATTCTTTTATTTTGGTAGGTTCGGTTACATTAGTATATTCACTCTGTTCACCTAACCCAAGTGCATCGTTTCTATTAGAACCATATACATAAAGTTCACCTTTATCAGAAATCAATGTTCTAACTGTATGACCCATGGAACCGTTTATCCATTTTACATTCGAGTCTACTTTAAATAAATAATATCCGTCTGAGTTTGGATAAAAAGTTTGATACAAATCACCATTTGAATCAATTACTTGTACATCACGCACACCTGGAATAATTTTTACCCAATCGGTTTTAGTTAAAATCTCTCCTTGGTCATTTTTTACTTTCATCTCAGATGGAGAAAAGTTATGATCTCCGTGACAATACCAAATTCCCATATTTGCACATTCACCAGTAGCACATTGTCCGTGACTATTTTCACCCCAAGCATAAATTCTACCATTAGTTTTCAAACCGTAACTTGTGTTTGCCCAAGTATAAACAGAATCCCAATCTGTATCCTCACCCACTCGTAGTAATGATTCAAGTTCCCAATGTGTGTCATCTAAATTTCCTACACCAAGTGCTCCTCTGTAATTTGATCCTGTTGACCACAATGTTCCATCGGTTTTAACAGCGAATAAAGCACGATTATTACAAGCAATTGTTTTAATTGACTTACCCAATAAAGTTAGTTTATCTTCACCTACAAATATTACATCTTCACCTAACAACCAAACATGACCTATTCCATTGAGATTATTATTTGCATCCAATAAGTAAATTGTAGGACCCCAAAAAGTACTCGTAGCAAATTCTTTGAATTTATTTCCACCGTGTAAAACTTGAAAATCTCTAATGTTTATCAGTTTATTATT
>Ga0181585_10004501_pt1 | contig 12179 bp, 12 predicted proteins | sample 071ome_29_FD_132469 | JGI IMG/M metagenome (GOLD analysis project Ga0181585, IMG submission 132469) | Coastal salt marsh microbial communities from the Groves Creek Marsh, Skidaway Island, Georgia - 071407BT metaG (megahit assembly) | ecosystem: Environmental > Aquatic > Marine > Intertidal... | reverse complement strand
AGTGCCGTAAAAGCGAAATCAAGTGGCTCTAGGGCTGCTGAGGGCTCTAGGGCTGCTGAGGGCTCTAGTTCTGACACGTTCAAAAGCAGCACCCTTGCCCCTGTACAACGACAAACTCTTGAATTTCTGAGAAATTTTCTCGCCGAGAATGGATACGGTCCAACCCTCAAGGATATCGCCCACCACATAGGAGTCAAATCACTCTCTACTGCACACTTTCACCTGGAGCGATTGGAGAATAAGGGATTCATCCGCCGAGGGGATGACGGCATGATTGAACTTATTGATATTTCTACTCCTCAACTCGCTCCGACCTCAGTTCCACTTGTCGGAACGATTGCAGCTGGGTTACCGATAGAAGCAATTGAAAATACAACGATGGTAGAAATTCCAGCCAGTATGATTGATAGCCGTGGAGAAGTTTACTGTTTGGAGGTAAGCGGTGACTCAATGATCGATGCTCATATTTGTGACGGAGACTTAGTAGTTATCAAAAAACAAGAATATGCAGAGAATGGTCAGATAGTAGTTGCCTTACTAGAAGATGGTTCTGCAACACTTAAAACGTATCGACGGCTCAAGAGTGGAAAAGTAATGCTGATTCCAGCCAACGCATCAATGAATCCAATGACGCTCGATGATGTTGCCGTACAGGGACGCCTGATCGGAGTGATTCGAGAACTTCACTAGCATTAATCAGTTAGATTATCATCCATTGTAGGCTTATTACTCGTCATGACCCCATATATGAAACGGAAAGTGAAGGAACCATCAACAGCGTACATTGCGATTATTTAAAGATATCAAGGAGACGACTTCCATGAGCGGAGTCCTCTCACATCGAGAAGGAAAGTAAAATGCCAAAAACAAACAATAACAACGACAAAGACAAGGGCCTTGAAGCAGCTCTGGGCCAACTGGAAAAAAAGTATGGTAAAGGCGCCATCATGAACCTCGCAAGTGACGCCATCGAGGAGCTCGAGTCTATACCTACTGGGAGCCTCGGACTGGATATTGCTCTCGGTGCCGGCGGACTTCCAAAAGGTCGGATCTGTGAAGTCTATGGGCCAGAATCATCAGGGAAGACGACTCTCGCACTCCATCTCGCCGCCGAATGTCAACGGCAGGGAGGCACCGTTGTATTTATAGACGCTGAACATGCCCTCGATGTCTCTTATGCTCGAAAACTAGGTGTCGATACAAGCAAGCTTTTAGTTAGCCAACCTGACTGCGGGGAACAGGCACTTGAAATCTGTGAAGCCCTTATTAGTTCAGGGTCTGTAGACCTCGTTGTAATCGATTCCGTAGCGGCTCTTGTTCCTAGAGCAGAGATAGATGGCGAAATGACTGATCAGCAAATGGGTCTTCATGCCAGGCTTATGAGTAAAGGTCTCCGCAAACTTACTGGACTCACTGCCAAGTCCAATGCCACCATCCTCTTCATTAATCAGATAAGAATGAAAATCGGTGTCATGTTTGGCTCACCAGAAACCACAACAGGAGGAAATGCCTTAAAGTTTTATTCCTCCGTTCGATTAGACATTCGACGAATCGGCGCTATTAAAGATAACGCTGAAGTCACTGGAAACCGAACAAGAGTGAAGGTTGTAAAGAATAAGATTGCTCCACCATTTAGAGAAGCTGAATTTGATATCATCTTCAATGAAGGTATTAGTCAAAATGGAGAGCTCCTTGATCTTGGTTCTCAACATGGCATCGTTGATAAAGCCGGAGCGTGGTACTCGTATAAAGGAGAAAGGCTAGGTCAAGGAAGAGAAGGCGCAAAGCTTTTTCTAAAAGAAAATCCAGAGGTAGCAACAGAAATTCGCGGTTTGATTCTCAGCACTCTTGGAATCACTGGTGGCGCCGAAACTGAAGAGGTGGCAACTGAAGCGAATAGTGAATCGAAAAAAGAGAAGAAAGCACCAAAGCTTCAAGAGGTATCAAAGGCAGCAGCTTCGGCTTAAGCTAAAGGAACTCTCATATCCAGAGAAGGCACCGCAGGGCATATTTTGAAAGAACCAACTCCCTGCAGTGCCTTCTCCGCTAATAATTAAGCACCTTTCTCACGCACAGGAGTCAGCATGACTTTCGCTAACTGCATTCCCTGGCAGCTACGAATACGCGTTGTAAACTGCAAGACCCCCTTGAAGAACCGATATCGCTCTGCGTAGTGAAGATTCCTCCAAGACAAACGCAAGCCGAATTTCCGACCTCCCCTTTCCAGGCAAAGCATAAAAGCCCTGCGCGGGCGCAACAAACAACGTCTGCCCATCTTGCTCGTATTCTTGTAGGAGAAACCGTGCGAAATGTTCTGCATCCTCAACAGGGAGCTTCGCAAGCAGATAGAATGCTCCCTGAGCTCTCGAGCAGAATACTCCCTCGATATTCTCAAGCGCATGGATCATGCAATCCCTGCGGTTTTCATAGGTCTTCCGGGCATCATGAAGATAGCTCGCCGGCACTTCTTTCAGCATGTGAATAGCAGCTAACTGCTCTATCGTCGGAGCAGAGAGTCGAGCCTGTGCAAGATATAGAATTTTCTCGCGTAGGTCTGGTGAAGGAATATACAGCGCTCCTATTCTCGCTCCACATAGACTAAATCTCTTTGAAAGACTATCAAGCACCACCAGATGAGGATCATCGCTCGCTAATGAAATACCTGAACTTGGCTCTCGTCCATCAAATACAAGCTCCCGATAGGTCTCATCGAGAATGAGAAACAGATTATGCCGACGGCATAACTCAAGAAGTCTAGTGAGCTCACTCGTGTCATAGAGAACCCCCGTTGGGTTGTTTGGATTGCAAAGAAGAATCGCCCGTGTACGCGACGTTAAGTGTTTTGTAATGATTGCATCATCAGGAATTGCAAACTCTTCCTCAAAACTGCTCTCTAGCGATATAAGTCGAACTCCAGTCTGAGCAGCGAAGCCAAGATAGTTCGCATAAGTAGGGTCGAATGTCAGAACCTCATCTCCAGGATCGCAGCAAGCAGTAAATAAAAAAACTAAACCCTCACTTGCTCCCATGGTAATTAAATAACGCTCTGGGGAAGTATCCACGTCTAAAATGGTATTGACCCACCTCGCCCACTCTGCCCGAAGTTCGTAAAGCCCCTCTGATGGTGCATAAGAAATATGTGAACTGGCAAATCGCGCAACCCCGTCAGAAAAAGCCTGAGGACAGCGCACATCGGGCTGACCAATATTGAGATAAAATGGGGTAACTCCTTTTTGCTCAGCAGCACTCGCCAAATAACTCAGCCGACGAATAGGCGATGGTGGGGTATTACATGACCGCAAAGAAATGTGTACCATATCTCAACCTTACGAACGTTATACTAAAATATGACTCACCGAGAGCACCGAACATCTTCACGACACGTAACATCGAAGCAAACGTTTGCCTCTCGAGATGTGGAACGCATCTTGAGCAGGTACTCAGTCGGCTTTCGAAAGCCAATTCCCCTTCATACCACAAACTCGTTTCACACAGCGCTTGCAGCCTATGAAAGCAGTGGGAAGTCTTCTCTGATTTTAGATGCAGGTTGCGGGACAGGAGTCAGCACAGAATTTTTAGCCCGCACATTTCCAAAAAGCTTCGTCCTTGGGGTTGATAAGTCAGCGAAAAGACTCGAACAAGGGGCTAATAGTCGGAATCTGACGGAAGAAATTCCAAGAGATGGCGGCTCGTCTATTCCCTCAAATTTTGCGATCTTTCGAGCCGAACTAATGGCATTTTTGCAACTCGCCTATGAATATCAACTTCATTTTGATTCGATATTTTTCCTCTATCCCAATCCATGGCCCAAAAAATCTCATATGAAACGGAGAGTTCACCTATGGCCTGTAGCGCCTCTCTTTCCAAAATTGACGGCTCAGATCGTATGTCGGACGAATTGGCCAACGTTTGCTATAGAGTTTGCGCGGTCCATGCGAATTCTTGGCTTTTCTGAGATTTATGTCGAAAGAAATTATTCAGTAGACATTCCTCTGAGTCTTTTCGAGAAAAAATACGTAGAAAGCGGACATAAAATTACTAATGTAAAGGGATACCGAATACCTAATACTCCTTAATGCGCCCAATACTCCAGATTTTCTGCTTTTCAGCCGACCTTTCATTTCAGAGAGCTAACTTATTGGTACCGTGGCGATTCCCTTCCTAGGAGAAGCCTCCTCCAGTAGGAGAAGCGTCAAGATTACTCCCGTGCGAGTACCACTTCGTAGCGAGACCATCATGAGCTATCCCACTCCCTCCCCCGAATCAAACTTTACTCACTCAGTCCTCAATGCACTCCGAGCCGCAATGAATGGAGAAGATACGAGGCTACTGACCCGAACTCTTCTGAAATTGCCTGCGGAAACTGCGGTAAGTATAGAGAATACAACTAGACATCTCCCCTATATCGAGGAATTACTCAGCGGGTTTCAACAAGAAGAAACTATCATTATCTGCTTTGATGAAACTGATTCTTTGATTCGAGACCTGTATGAAGGTCAAATAAACTTATTGCAATCAAAAGCTCGTCATGCAAAACGGCTACTAACCGTTCTCGCCCATCGATCTGAGGGATTCGAGCAGGCCGCTCGCGAATTGGCTGCATTCTATGTAAGCCACTTTCGAGCGAGAGAAAGCTATATCAACGGATTACTTTACTATGCAGATAGTTTTGGTCTCAAAGAAATGTATGAGCACTGGCACTCACACCTGGTCGGAACGCTTGATCTGATTGAAGATTCTAAAGAACTCCTGGTCGAGGTTTCAGACATTGAGGAGTTTTCAGCGTATCTTCTCCAGCGCATATATGACTCATGCGTTCTGATTCCTGCTAGCCTTCAGTGCCAGGCACACGATATGCGTCACATCCTCTCACTCAACAAGGATCACTTCTCATTTGATGATGCGAATCTCTTTTCTGAGGAGGAGAAAAGTGAATGGATTCAGCTAGGCCTTAATGCAGAACAAGCGGGTTATTGGAGAGCATATGATATCTCTCCCCTAGAGTTTTCTGACTGGATCTCTTTAGGATTCTTCGAGGCACGCATAGCTGGAGCATGGAAAGCTCGTGGTTTTGACCCAGAAGCAGCTCACTTATGGGCAATACAAGGATTCGATGCGTCAGAGGCGTTTCTCTGTCGATATGGGGGGATTACGTCTCCTGAAGAAGCAGAAAGAATGCGGAGTGAACTTCACTAAATATTCATCAATTTCCACTACACTGCACCGCTTTAGAACGATTCATCCGGGAACGAGTAAAGGGCGTAATAAGGCACAAAAGTGATAATGTCAAAAGCCCTAAGGCAAGTGGCTTCGTGAAGAAAAACTCTATACCTCCCATTAAAATCGAACGGCGAAAGTTTGTTTCAAGAAGCGATCCTAATACGAGTCCTAAAATAATTGGAGCAGCAGGTATCCCTTGACGCTTTGCGAGCCAGCCTAATCCTCCTGCAATCAGGCATACCCAACAATCAATCATCGCATTCCGAATGGTGAAACTACCGGTCATCGCAAGGCATAAAATAATGGGATAGAGAACCTTTGGAGAGATGCGAGTAACAGCAACAAAAAGTGTATTTCCATACATACCGCATAAAAATATCATGACATTCGCTAATAACACTGCGATAAAAATTCCATATACTAATCGTGGCTCTGTGGTCATTAACTCAGGTCCGACAGCCAGACCATGAAGAGCAAGTGCTCCCAACAAGACAGCATCCGTAGCACTTCCTGGAATTCCCAAAGAAACAAGGGGCACCAAAGCACCGCCTACTGAACTACTATTTGCTGCCTCACTCGCTATTACTCCGGTCAGTGCACCGTCTCCATATTCCTCTTTATCCTTGGCATAAGTCGCTGCCTGACCATAGGCGAGAAATGAAGCAACGGCACTCCCTGCACCAGGAATGACACCGATGAAAGTGCCCATAACTGAAGACTGAAAAAGGGGGCGGAGGATCAGCCGCCTGTTATCCCAGATAGATCTTACCTGTGATACCACTCGCTCAAGCCGTGCCGGAGCGGCTAGGACTAATTGATTTTCTTCAATTCTGGAGAAAATTTCCCCTAAAGCAAAGAAACCGATCATTACTGGTATGAAAGATACCCCATCGTATAACTCAATCAGTCCAAACGTCATTCGCTCCTGGCCAGTAATTGGATCCGTTCCAATTGTGCTCAATAAAAGTCCAAATGAAAGTGCGATGAAAGCCTTGCTCATTGAACCCTTATGAAATCCAATAACGGTGCAAAGCCCGAGGAGAGCGAGTGCAAAATATTCTGCCGGACCAAACATAAGCCCCACCTTGGCTATCGGTGCCGTAAAGAGAAGCAACACAATTCCACCTATTAACCCCCCTAAAGCAGAAGAGAATACTGCATAAGAGAGCGCTTTATCTGCCAGCCCTTTCTTGGTTAAAACATATCCATCCATGGCAGTAACGACCGATGACGGGGTTCCAGGGGCATTAAGAAGGATTGCTGTTATCGAGCCACCATAATTACTCGCCTGATACACTGCGACGAAAAACACGAAGGCTACTTCTGGCTCCATACGAAAGCTCAACGGGACTAAGAGCGCTACTCCCATAGAAGGACTTAAGCCAGGTGTCGCTCCGATAAGAATCCCGAGGAAGACTCCTAACAAAACAAATAGAAATCCAGAGAGCGAAAAAACAACGTCGATACCACCAATGAGACCTGATACGTCTACCATAACTGATACATACCCTCGGGCAACGGAACTCGCAGTAGAAGCTTAAAAACCACCTCTAACGTAAAGAGCCATCCAGTAATTGCAGCAAGATAATACCACCATGAACGCTCTCCCAGTGCAAAAAGACCTAAAAAGAGCAGCCATAGTGATGCCACCACAAAGCCAACATACGCCGTAATGCATAACGTTATGGTCACGCCAATCAGTAGCAGCACCACACTCTTGGCTCCTGTAGAATCGCGAATCATGACCATATTTTTTTGGGGGTTATTCATCGCTCCTCGAAACATGGCTATGACCATCGCGAATCCCATAAGAAGCGGCATCATCAGCGCACTCGCAACACCCGCTGTGTCATGCCTCAGCATCTCAACCACTGGGAAAAGCGCAAATGCGAAGAGACTGGCCCACAAAATACAGGAAGCGACTGGTATTTTCTTCAATCCGCATTCTCCTTGTGAAGTCTTTTTAGAACATCCACTGTTTTATCCTCTTGGAAGCGTATTAAGGAGTTTGGCATCCCTTTCTATTTGCAGGGCTACCAAATCATCAAAAGGCTTCCCACTCTCAAAAATCACCTCGGCTCCTGATTGCTCGATAAAATTCCGCCATACGACAGACTCTGTTGATTTCTTAATGAGACCTAATATCTGCTCACGGATACTATTGGGGGTATCATGATGAATGGCTAAGCCTCTCCATAAACTTGAACCCGTTAGCTCTCCTACTCCGCTTTCCTCTAACGTTACTGCCGCTGGAAATTGTGGAAGACGCTTTGGGGAAGCGACCGCTAAAATCTGAAGATCATTCCTTCCCATAACATCTTGAGGATTACCGACATAAACATCTGCATGTCCTCCGAGAAGAGCCCCAATTGCCTCCCCACCACTCTTGTATGGAATCCATGTGCCACGTGAACCGATAGCATTCCAAAATCGTACCGCAAATAAATGGTCAGTTCCGCCAATAGCTGGCCCTACCCACAAGACTCGTGATTCAGGCTCTCTCATCACATTTTTCAGATCGTCTAGCTTCAGGTACCTTCCCTGACGCTTCACAATCAAACACTCGTAGTCATCAACGAGCCTGACGAGCATGGCGAGCTTATGTAACTGTTGCGTCCTCTTACTCTGGACAGCCTTAGAGATCACAGAGCTGGTAAGAGCAAAGATCGTATGGCCATCGGCTGGCTGACGGAGCACATACTGAATCGCAACCAATCCCCCCGCTCCGCTTTTATTCTCCACAATAACTGGAGTGCTGATTCCTTCACTTTCTAAACTCTCTTCTATAATTTGGGCTAGTTTTCGAATTGTTACATCAATCAATCCTCCTGGGTTCGTATAAACGACGAAACGTATTGGTTTCGTCGGATATTGTTCCGCTTGCCCAAGATGAGGAAGTACAAAAAAGAGCATCGCCACAAAAATGAACGTCGACGCCTTTCGATGCGTTTTGAAATAATGGGATTTGCGCTCGGTATTCTCTCGCATGAAATCAAAATCTAGCGTTATCAATTGGAGTAGAATCTCGACACAGATCCTTCGTAATATTCTTTTGATGCGCCTCCAGTGTGCCTCCGCCAATCTCTAGCAACTTCGCATCTCTCCATAACCTCTCAACGACATACTCTCCGACATATCCATAACCACCAAGCACTTGAATCGCTCGATCTGCAATTCGCTTTCCCACTGGCGCTGCAAAGAGCTTTACTCCATCCGAATCAAGTCGTGCACCCGAAGCATTGAGATCCAGTGTTCGGGCTACCTGGTAAACATACGAACGCGCTGCCTGAAATTCTGCAAAACTATCACCGATATACTGCTGGATTTGACCGAATTGACTGATTTCTTTGCCAAATGCTTTTCGTTCAGACGCATAGCGAACCATAACCTGCAATGCTCTTCGAGCAATGCCGAGACTCATTGCCGCCAGCCCTAATCGTTCTATTTCAAGATTCCGCATCATGTGCAACAACGCTTCTCCTTCATTCCCAACGAGGGCATCTGAAGCGAGCTGGCAATCATCAAAGCAGAGTTCTGCGGTATTTGAAGCTCGCATTCCTAGCTTCTCAGTAATACGCTGCCCAACCGAAAAGCCTTTCAGGCCACCTTCAACAATGAAGCTTGATAGAGCGATTCTACCTTGCTGATCTTCACCCGTTTTCGCGTACACAAAGAGAACATCACAAGGAGTCTTCTGCTGATCGATAACACCATTTGTGATCCACATTTTCCGTCCATTCAGAACGTAACCATCCTCAGAACGCTGCGCTAACGTTCGCATACCAAGAACGTCGGTGCCTGCTTCTGGCTCCGACATGGCCATCGCACCAATCCATTCACCAGAACACAATTTCGGAAGATACTTCTTTTTTTGCTCAGCACTTCCATTGATTCCAATATTATTCACGCAGAGCAACGAGTGCGCGAGAAAGGCGAGACACAATCCAGGGTCTGAAGCGGATAATTCCTCATGTGCCATAACAATGGAGAGTGGGCTCAAGCCCGAACCACCAAACTCTTCATCTACAGACGCTCCAAGCAGCCCGATATCTCCGAGCTTACGAAAGAGTTCAATATTGAAGCTCTCTTTCATATCCGCGTTTTGCGCCTGAGGCTCTACTTCTCGCTTCACAAACTCACGAACGGTTTCCTGAAGCATGCGCTCTTCTTCTGAAAACATCATAACTCTCGACTCCAGTTCATTCGGACCAAATGCTAGCATGAAGCATTATAACCGTCGAGAAACTAGGAAATCCTAGTAGACATTTTGCCATAGACCGCGCCCAGAACTTAAGTGTCCAAGATTATCTTCCGACTCTACCTCTCAGGAGCAGTCACAATGAGGGTACTGATAGTAGAAGATGACCCTACTACGGGGCATCTGATGAAATATGTCGTAGGTCGACATGCGGAGTACGACCATGCCGTTGATGGTGAAGAAGCGTTCGATAAGTTCTGCGATGCATTTGAAGCCAACGAGCCATTCGATCTCGTCTTTCTTGACCTCATGCTTCCCGTTGCTGACGGACAAGAGGTTCTTCAAGCGATTCGCGCATACGAGGAACAAAATGGCATCATTCAGACTGAGGGAGTTCCGGTGGTTATCACCTCTGCCCTAGAAGACAATTCAGAGGTGTACCAAGCCATGGCTGCTGGGGCGATTGACTATCTGATGAAGCCCGTAAAAACCGAGAAATTGATTGAACTCCTGCAACGAGTTGAGCGGAGTGTAGTCTCAAAGCCCCCAGGTGAAACTCTAGCAAGTCCTTCGACAAATGAATTCACGATGAGCGGAGAAAAACCCAAAACAAAAACACCCGATGCCCCAACAGAGGGCTATGAAGAGTTTTGAATATCCCCTGAACCCTAGTTAAAAAGGGCTAGAACTTAGACCTCGCCTGACTCAAAAACTCAGAGTAGACCACGCCCTCTATCTGAAGGGGAGTCCGATACCGTGGGATGGTCGATTCAGAACGCCCGCACGCATTTAAAGCACAACACGATGCTTAACAGTACCACTGGCAATGTTCGTTCTGATACAGTCCGAAGACCGAAATGGTGCAGGGGGGACTTTCGGTTCCCCCCCACCAAAGCGCCTACCCACTCAAGGGCAGGGCAAGCTTACTAAGCAGCTTCCTGTGCTGAGTAAGGAGCTTGGAAATCGCGATCCATTACTGTCTTTCGACCATCCTTACGAGCATTTTCGATAGCCTCGTTGCAAAGCGTCTGAACAATCTCTGTTAAACGAGCTGGAACGTTTCCAGACGTATTCATACCAGCTGCATCCTTGATGTAGTTCTTTAGCTTCGAAACTACTACTAGTACTTCCTTATCACTCATGGGTTTGCCTCCGTGATTCTCAATTTAGGTGGTAGAGAATTACCTGACACTGAAAGAGAAAGAAATAGGCTTGGCCTAAATAGCTGAAATCACGAGCATGATAATTATCTTTTTCGGCTCTTCTGCGATAAAATGGCACCTCATCCGCCTCCGAACCCCAAGAACCAACAAAGAAGGAGGTGGTATTCGAAAGTCCTGCCAATCGTGCTACACGTTGGAGGATCATGAAAAAGGACCTCATCGCAATCTATTCAGCTGAAGGCGTATCTGCTGGGCACTCCCCAGATGGTAATTTACTGCATCATCTTCAAAGCGGAAAACCACAACTCAGTGAGCTTATTGAAGAGCAAGGAGTGGTCTACAAAGCTGCACAGGTAAATGAATCACTCAATAGTGAGATGCAAGAATGGGCAAGTCATTCGAAACTCCGCTTACGGGCGGACCGGGTTGCACAACTCGGAGCATTCGCTACCCATAAAACCATAAGAAACTTCCATGATTCACTTCAGCATATTCCTAACATCTCTCTGTTGGTGGGCAGCTCACGTGGCCCGACCTCCAGCTTGGAATCAGCAATGAAGAACTTCCTCTCCAACGGAAGAGTATCTGCGCTTACTTCTCCAACAACGACACTTGGAGCGCTGGTCTCATGCATTAGTGGAGAGAATATCGTACCGATGAAATCTTTCGGACTCTCTGCAACGTGTACTTCTGGTCTAGCTGCCATCATTCAGGGAGCTGCTCTTTTGAACTCTGGTCAAGTGGATGTTTGTATCGCAGTGGGAACAGAAGCCCCTTTGACCCCCTTTACTCACGCTGCTTTACGGGCTGCTAATGTGCTTACTTCCAATTGGAATCAACCCTTTCCATGCATGCCGCTGAGCACAAATTACCCAGAAAACAGTGGCATGATGCTCGGAGAAGGCGCTGCTTCATTCCTCTTAGCAAAAAACGATCAGCCACATTTTAGTACTCAACCTCTGGCGATTATCAGTGGATTTGCAACTGCTATTGAAACTACGCCCTCCCCCACTGGTATCACTCTCGAGGGTCAAGGACTGCAGCAGCCGATGAAAGAAGCGATGAATATGAGCGGGGGAATTATTCCAGACGTTATTCTGTGTCACGCACCTGGGACTATCACGGGCGATACTGCGGAAGTAAACGCTATTGAGAAAACGTTTCATCAAGAGACTCTACCCGCAATTTATTCCCCCAAATGGCTGCTTGGTCATACGCTCGGAGCCTCGGGTTCACTCTCGCTACTCCTTGGACTTGAACTCCTAAGAAGCGAAGAGCTCCCTATTTTGCCCTATGATTCACCACATAATAAGAGAATTATGGCTAAGTCTGGGAGGATCAGGAATATAATGATAAATTCAAGCGGATTCGGAGGGTTCAATACCTCTATCATGATCTCGAAGTATTGACGTTACGAGGCAGGTAGTGATGGGGTAATAGACATCGCGTATTCTCAGGAGAGCATTTATGAGCATTCAATCAGGAACAGGAGAACGAGATAACAATTGCATGAGTGCGAATGGCGAACAGAGCAAAGAGCTTATTCGGCATGATTGGACTCGCGATGAAATTCAAGCACTATATGATACTCCATTTCT
>Ga0181585_10004495_pt1 | contig 12189 bp, 12 predicted proteins | sample 071ome_29_FD_132469 | JGI IMG/M metagenome (GOLD analysis project Ga0181585, IMG submission 132469) | Coastal salt marsh microbial communities from the Groves Creek Marsh, Skidaway Island, Georgia - 071407BT metaG (megahit assembly) | ecosystem: Environmental > Aquatic > Marine > Intertidal... | reverse complement strand
GCAGCGCACTAGAAGAAATCCCTGCAGTCTCGAACGCGCAAGTGAGCCTTGGAACGGAAACCGCTTATGTCGAGTTCTCCGAGTCGGAAGTTTCCAAAGTTGATTTGCGCGAAGCGGTAACAGGTGCCGGGTACTCGATTCTCGGATTTGCTGACGAGGATGAGTCGGTATTCGGGGATCGAGACCAGGAAGCTCGCATCAAGGAGATTCGTGAAACTCGAGACCGAATGATCATCAGCGTGGCAGTGTCCGCATTCATCATGTTTGCGATGAACTACCAGTCGGTCGATTCGCTGAAGAACCTTTCGCCAACACTGGTGAACGTTCTATTCCTAGTTCTCGCCACTCCGGTTCAGTTCTGGGCAGGTAAAAGGTTCTACAAATCTGCGTGGAGTGCCGCGCGCTTACGAACTTCGAACATGAACACGCTCGTCGCGATAGGAACCTCGACAGCGTACTTCTACAGTCTTGCCGTTACTGCTCTGCGACCGGCGTTCGCCGATTCACTCCTTTTCTCTGGTGCCGATGTTGGCGGTGCGCACGCAACAGGAACATATTTTGATGTTTCCACGGCAATAATTGGGTTGATCCTGCTTGGAAGGTGGCTCGAAGCGAGAGCACGCAGTCGAACGTCCGATGCAATCAAGAATCTCATCTCTCTACAACCCGCAACTGCAATGGTGGTTAGAGGTGGAACTCCGGTCGAACTCGAGCTCGATGAAGTAGAAGTTGGTGATGAAATCCTGTTGAGACCTGGCGAACGAGTGCCAGTCGACGGTGAGATTGCAGAAGGGACGACCACCATTGACGAGTCGATGCTTACAGGGGAGCCACTTCCCGCTTCCAAATCTGCTGGAGATTCCGTCTACACAGGGACCGTAAATGGGACCGGATCAGTCAAATTCGCAGCGGTTGCTGTTGGCAGGTCAACTGTTCTCGCTTCAATTGTTCGTTCTGTTCAACAGGCACAGGCGTCAAGAGCTCCGATCGAACAATTTGTAGACAAAGTAACTGCCCGTTTCGTTCCTGCTGTTCTAATTACAGCAGTGACCACTTTCGCCACCTGGTCGTTCCTCGCGCCAGAGCCTGCTGTGATCAACGCGCTTCTCATGACCGTCGCGGTGCTTGTTATCGCATGCCCGTGTGCTCTCGGACTTGCAACACCTACTGCAATCATGGTTGGAATGGGTAGAGGAGCTGCATCCGGGATTCTGATTCGCAACGCAGAAGCCCTGGAACGATCGCACCGAGTCGATACAGCCGTATTCGACAAGACTGGGACCCTGACGCAGGGCACTCCGGGTGTAACGGATATTGAAACTTCTGAAGGTGTTGATCCAAACGAATTAGTCGCGTTAGCTGCGTCTCTCGAAGTAAGGTCTGAACACCCGCTCGGAGTTGCGATTGTCGAGAGTGCCCGTACATCTGGTCTTGATATTAGTGACGCAGAAGACCTTGAAATTGTACCTGGAAAGGGTCTTTCAGGAATCGTTCACGGCGAAACAGTTCGAGTTGGAAGACCAAACTGGGTGCTGGGTGGCGTATCGACATTTACCGAGGAAATCAAGCAGCTTTCTGATCTTGGACGCACGGTGATCGCTGTGAGTAAAAACGAATCACCAATCGGAATCATTGCTCTTTCAGATCCAATCAAGCCCGAATCGTTGAGCGCCATACGAAGGCTGAACGATATGGGCATCGAAACAGTCATGCTCACCGGTGATAACCGTAGGACCGCTGAAGCTGTCGCTCACGAACTTGGAATTTCTTCGGTCGTCGCGGAAGTTCTTCCGGATCAGAAAGCATCGGAAATCACAAAACTTCAATCAAACAATCGAACTGTCGTAATGGTCGGGGACGGAATTAACGATGCCCCGGCACTAGCGTCGGCCGACGTAGGTATCGCAATAGGTACAGGCACCGATATTGCGATCGAGGCAGCTGATGTCACCATATCGGCGGGTGACCCGGGATCTGTTCGCGAGTTACTCAAACTCAGTAAGAGCACGATGAGAACTGTAAAACAGAACTTGTTTTGGGCGTTTTTCTATAACGTGATGCTAATTCCAATCGCCGCTGGCATTTTGTATCCGGTGTTTAGCGATGGTTCGGCACCTGCAGTCCTCAGCCCGCTAATTGGCGACTACGGATTTCTGAATCCGGTGGTTGCAGCAGGTGCAATGGCAATTAGCTCCGTGACCGTGGTTACAAACTCACTTCGATTAGGAAAGTCGATCAATTTTTCTCGAAGCAGCAACCTGAGCCCTCCCAGTGAACATCAAACTGGGCAGGGAATTGAAGCAAACTAGTCGATAACTGGAGAACAGTATGAAAATCCCGTTTCTTAGCAACAAATCTGAGTCAGCAATCGACCCTGTTTGCAGCATGACCGTCGACACCGGCAATCCTCCTGGTGGAGTTGCTACACACGAAGGTGAGCCTTACTACTTCTGTGGCCCAGGTTGCCGGGTAGCGTTCGAAAAGGATCCTGAAGGATATCTGTCGGGTGAAAAGTCGATTGAAATGTAGGAGTCGTGAGCGAGATCGAAACAACATTTCCGATAACGCAACTCTCGACGTACGATAAATATCACCGACTCAGTCACTTACACCGGAATACCGCATGCCAACCACTGAACCTGCTCCAGCAGATGGAATTGCAATCGTTTACACACATCCCACATGTGGCTATTGCGATCTGCTGAAAGAGGATTTAGCTTCCGACAACATCCAGTTCCGAGAGATTGATGTATCCAAAGAACCCGAGAAATGGTCAGAGGTTGAGCGGTTATCCGGTGGAGACAAAATCACTCCGGTGATGGTCACAGCTAGCGGCGAAATAGAAATCGGCTACAAGGGTATCGGCTGCAACTACGGCTAACGATTTCTGTTTGAGAGCCCGATTCTGATGTTGACTATTACGGGTTCCCAGACCTATCCTCAATAGATACGGTCCCGTGGTGTAGCGGCCTAACACGCCTCCCTGTCAAGGAGGAGATCGGCAGTTCGAATCTGCTCGGGATCGCCAGCAAACTTAAATAAAAACCCCAGGCAACAAGTCTGGGGTTTTTATTTAAGCACTGACTTCGCGTGAAACTTACGATCTTTCCACCACTCACGGATAAGTCCAGTAATCAACACCGCTCCACCGCCACCCAGAATTGCATAGATCGGCAACACAGGGATCCTGTACCTGGGAGCTCTCCCCATAAATCCTGTGACGATCACGATGTACGCGATCGAAAGAGTCAGAATGGCGAGTGTAGCGCGTTGATCGCGGCGCACAAGCGCGAAGAGCCCGGCGATAATTAATAGGTACTCCAACATTAATTTGATGATCACAACGGGTAGAACAAAATACTCACTTTGCACATCACATAAGTTTCGAGAAATTCGTTGTGAGAATGTTTCTGCATTGTGCGGGGTTCCTACCACCGGGCGGTCCTGATTAAACAGCACGTACAAGTACGAGCTTTTCTCAGTACCGATAGCGAACGAAATCAGTCCCTGAACGTACAGCACAATAAAATCTACGGGGTACTCGATGATGGTTTCTGTTCCCGCTTCGCGTCGTTGCCGACTGAGATCGAAAGGATTTGAATTACCTTCCACGTTCGATGATGGATAGACCTGCTCAGCTGCGGTATAAAAATCGACTCCGTCGCCTCTCGCTTTCGCCTTGACTGCAGACTGATAAAACACACTGGCGCTAATAGTCGATAGTGAGTAGTGACCGTATTCGTTGTAATTGCGTAATTGGAACGGGGAGATCACTACTACAACGCCGGCGATCAAAGTGATCGACAACACGAACTTTCGAGAGAACGCCCTGTGTTGAAACATCACAACCAAAACCGGTACCACGAAGAGAAATTGCGAAACCGACCTAACAATTGTGGCGAGACCAAGAAGCACTCCAGCCAAAAAGAAAATTCGGATCGAATCACTGTCTTTAGCCTTTATCATCGCGACGAGGAATCCGAGGAACAGGAAGGCAAATAGCGTTTCGGTGAAAAGATATCTTGTCGCCCATGCGAGCGCGATTGCCGATGCCATGAACAACCCGGCAGCCCAGTTGCCTGCAACTTTTGAGTCGAAGACCGAACGTGTGACGACGTACACCATCGGGATCATCGCAAGATTCAGAACCGTTTGCACCGCGAGAACCAACCAGATGCTGTTGTTCGAAAAATAGTAAATAGCGGTGAGGAAATATGGGTAACCCATCGTACGATTCGCAGCAGGATTCGTTTCCGACAACGGAGTACCTTCTAGGAAACCGACGGACATCGTGTGGTAAACCAGAGCGTCGCCATCTAAGATCACTTCGTTGATGACCCTGTCGCTCCATGGCTGCCCACCTACATACGCAACTACTCGGGTAATAACCGCGACGACCAGTATCCAAAACAGCCACGGATTATGTTCACGCAAATTTCTAACCGTAGAAAACTGCTTGGCAGACCAGGTCAGGATTGTCACGATCAGTTGTCCTCACACCATGTAGCGCAGATCGTTACAAGATTGATGTGCGCTCACTTAATAATTCTGAAATTTTCCGGTGCTTCAGTCCCAGGCAACACCGCATCCCAACCTTGGATCCTGAATTGCACCATCAGTCGCAACACGTGAACTATGTACGTGAGTCTGTTCAGTCCCTTTAACTGTTCGTAGTCGGCGTAGCGTTTCCATATCGGTATCGCTTTGACCGGTTCGTCCAATTCGCCTGACACGAACTGCAGGTGCCCGTCGATATGGTAGGTGTCAGTCAACGCATCCAGATTTACCCGCGAGAGAAATTCTTTGGAGTACATGACGAACCCGGTATGCCATTCCTTCCTATTGTGGCCTGTCACCGCGCTCTCGATGGCACTTAAGGTTTTGATGATCCAGTAAGTCATTCGAGGTGTCTCTTCCTCATCCGGGAATGAGGATTTATCGCGATACCCGTATACCAGTCCCGCCGGATCATCCAGGTGCGGTTCAATCAACCCCAGTAACGCAGGCGGATACTGACCATCACCGTGCAACATAAGAACTCGGTCAACTACTTCTGAACTAACGACGAGTTTGTAAACGAGCTTTTGTGATCCTGAGTAACCGAGATTTTTTTCCGGTTGTATGACCTGTATTGGACCTGGCCAACGCCCGGATTCTCGAGCAGATTCGATTTCACTCAGAGTATTGTCGGTGCTGCAGTTATCGACGACGAGTATCTCCGCCATGTCCCAGAAACGCGCTGGAATCTCGTCGATAACTGACACTACATACCTACCGCAGTTGTACGCAGGTATATAGATGAGCAGCTTCTTCGAAAACGCTATTCGTGAGTTAGTTTCTGTACTCAAATCGAAAAAGGACTCTCAAATTGGCCAAAGGGTTCAAACAATCGATCGCGTTCAGATAATGAGGGACCAGAAACTGCCCAGTCGATACCTGCGCTGTTCCACAAAATACCGGCATCGTGCTCGGGTGAATAAACGGTTGATACGTTGTAAGCGACTGTGGCGTCTGTAATTGAGTAGAACCCGTGCGCCATCCCTTTTGGGATGTAGATCATGTTTGCTTTCTCGGCTGACAGTTCTAGTGTGATGCTCCTACCGAACGTTGGAGAATCGCGCCGGATATCCAAAACTGCGTCCAGTATTCGGCCGGATGTGCAATACACAAGCTTGTTGTGATCCATGGGCGGTGTTTGAAAATGGAGTCCTCTCAATACTCCCGCCGCGGACATTGAGTAATACTGCTCTGGGAACTCAGTTTCGAGGGAAAGTTCGTTGAAAGTATTAGCGTGAAATGTTTTGACGAACCTGCCTCTAGAATCCCCTCGAACAATCGGCTGAATTTCAAAGCAACCAGGTAAAGCTGTTTGAATTTGGTCAAACATTCGAGTCAACCAATCTGCGAATACCTTCTTCTAGAGGTACTTCAGGGGTCCAATCGGGTAGTGCCATACCGCGCGACCAAACACTCATAACTTCTCTTGTTCGGTAGGCTCTGCCGCCCCACTCGATCGGCAGTTTCGCGCCAATCACAGACTCGAACGTTTCAACAAGTTGCTTAAGAGAAATAGGCGAACCCGTCCCAACGGAGAACGTTTCCTCGGACTCATCCATACCCGAGTCAAATCGATTCATGGCCGTAACAAAAGCGCTTGCTACGTCACTAATAAACACGAGATCGATTTCTTGCTCACCCGGCGACATTGCGAGCGAGTCCCCAGAAGTCCTGAGCCTTTCGAGAAGCGCGAACAGTTTTCCACGGTGATCGTCCGGGCCATACGTATCAAAGAGTTCCAGGTTGATGACGCGAAGACCGTGAACTTCGATGTAGTACGTCAAAATCGATCTAAATGCCTGTTTTGTAGCTGCGTACAAATTGACCGGGTTGTAATTCTCATCTGAGTAGTGCTGCCAGGATGTCCCCGTATTGACGAGTTGAATAACCCCGTTCGCAATCATCGCCTCGACAACTTGAGTCGAAAATAGTACGTTCGACGCTATGAGTGATTCGACGTCACCGCGCTGATGTTCACCCAGAAACAACGACGCGAGGTGCAATACGGTGGTGGGGTTGGAATCCTCAACGACTTTGATCAAGCCTTCCGTGGAACCATCATGGCGATGAACGGTGACGCGGTCCAACGACCTCCCAAGTATGCTCGCGTCGCTCGAGTTGCGGAGCAAGACGTGCACGTCATGACCGTCAGCAAGTAAGCGGGCAACGAGATGTTTGCCAACGAATCCAGTCGAGCCGGTTACCAGGACATTCATCACCACCCCGCAATGAATTCGTGGAACGATTCGACAACAAAATCCAACATCTCACCGGTTAGACCAGGGTACGTTCCGATCCAGAACGTGTTGTTCATTACATATTCTGAGTTCGGTAGATCTCCCACCTGTCGTTTTTCAACATCCGAGTACGCCGGTTGATTAATCAAGTTTCCACCGAAAAGCAACCGAGTTGCGATCTTCCGACTCTCAAGAAACGCAACCAAGTCCTTCCTCTGAAAAGGTGCATCGTTCGCTACGGAAATAGGGAATCCAAACCAACTCGGGGCGCTACCAGGAGTCGCTGAGGGTAGAACCAGGAACTCACCCAGGTCAGATAAACCTTCAGCAAGCGTGTCGAAATTTCTTACTCGGGCATCAGTGAATTTCGTCAGTTTTTGCATCTGGGCTACGCCGACTGCAGCTTGCATGTCAGTCATTTTAAGGTTGTAGCCAACGTGGTCATAAATGTACTTGTGATCGTATCCGTAAGGCAGATCACCCAACTGCCAATCGAACCTGCGCCCACATGTATCGTCCTCGCCGGGTTCGCACCAACAGTCTCGACCCCATTCTCTAAAAGACTCGATCAATGGTTTTAACGCCGGGTTATTCGCGAATACAGCTCCACCTTCTCCAGTTGTGATGTGGTGCGCTGGATAAAAACTCGAAGTCGATAAATGACCGAAGCTTCCCGTTCGTTTGCCGCTAAACTCCGAACCGAGGGCGTCACAGTTGTCTTCAACAACGTACAAATCATGCTTTTCCGCAAAACTCATCACGGAATCAAGATCAAATGGATTCCCCAGGGTGTGCGCCAACATAATCGCTCGTGTTCTGGGTGAGACGGCTTCGTCGAGAGCAGCAGTGTCAATGTTGTAGGTGGGGACATCTACATCCACGAATACCGGAACCAGCCTGTTCTGAATTATTGGATTGACCGTGGTCGGAAACCCGGCTGCTAGCGTTATCACTTCATCTCCTGGTGACAGCCGACGATCATTCAGGCGGTGCGAAGTTAGGGTGGTCAAAGCAAGTAAATTTGCCGACGAGCCTGAATTGACCAGGAACGAGTGCCGAACTCCTACGAACTTCGCCAGTTCGCGTTCGAGTCGCGCAGCATAGCGACCCGTGGTCAACCAGAAATCAAGTGATGCATCGACGAGATGAAGGATGTCGTCCTCATCGAACACTTTGCCAGAAACAGGAATTGGTGTGCTTCCAGGAACGAATGGTGAGTCCGAGAATTCTTCCCTGTAATGATCGGAAACTAACTCAAGAATCTTATGCCTGCTCGAATTGGCAGCACTAGACATCCGATTTAGCCTCTAGAAAATCTCTGTACCAGTTGATCGACTCAGCAAGCCCCGAGCGAAGATCATTGGAAGGCGTCCAGCCAAGTACATCTTTGGCTTTTCTTGACGAAAGATACTGAGAATGGATTTCGGCGGTTGCTGTACCAAGCACAGTTGGCTCGATGTCGTGTGCTTCCATCAAATCCTGAATTTCTGAAACCAATTCCAGGACGCTTATCGGTTTATCGTTTCCAAAGTTAAACGCCTCACCTTGAACCGCATCATCCCGCAGTGCCTCAGCGAGAGTCAAGTAAGCGCTCACGGCATCTTTTACATAAAGGTAGTCCCTGATGAACGTGCCATCACTTCGAATAATTGGTGACTTGTGGTCTAAAAACGCTCTGATCGCGGTGGGAACGATACGACTCCAATTTAGATCACCACCACCAAAAATATTCCCACAGCGCGCAATTGCGACAGGAAGGTCATAGGTTTCGTAGTAAGAGCGTGCAATAAGGTCCGCACATGTTTTGGATACGTCGTATGGATGACGACCGATAAGCGGTGCATCTTCCGAATAAGGTAGTTCCTCGTGCGATCCGTATGCCTTGTCGCTCGAAGCGATGACAACACTCTGAACCAAGTCTGAGTGCAGCCTGCACGCCTCCAGCAAGTTATAAGTCCCCCTTATGTTCGTCTCAAATGTCGCTAGTGGCGATCTCAGCGCGGCACCAACTATCGCCTGGGCTCCAAGGTGAATCACAGTGTTGACACCGTGCTCGTTGATCGCCCGCTCGACGGTTCTGAAATCTTCCAGGTTTCCGTTTACAACCGTAACGTGATTTATGGTGCCTGAACGGAATAGCTCTGATTCGGGGTCCGCGTCTTGAACCAAGGCCACGACATGCGCGTCTCGTTCGACGAGTTCCTTACAGAGCCATGAACCGACAATTCCCGTTGCACCAGTGACCAGGACAGGATGATCTGTCCATTTGCCCGAATCAGTCATCCCAAACCTTCCACGGTGCTTTTCCGTCGTCCCACAAAGCACGGAGCGTTTGTAAGTCTCTGAGCGTATCCATCGGTTGCCAGTAATCGTCGTGTTTATAAGCGACTAGTTGATTGTCTTTAGCAAGATTCTCCAATGGCTCACGCTCAAGGTAAGTCTCATCTCCTGCAATGTAATCGACTACCTGCGGTTCGAACACAAAGTAGCCACCATTGATCCAACCTTCGCCAAGTTGCGGTTTTTCGGCGAAACCAGTGACCTGGTTTCCGTCGAATGTCAGAGCTCCAAATCTTGCTGGTGGCCTCACGGCAGTCACAGTCGCCAATTTACCGTGCGCTCGATGAAACTCAAGTAGCTCGCTAATGTCGATGTTTGCTACTCCGTCACCGTAAGTCATCATCGTCGTGGTTGGCTCACCATTCATCAACATTCTTCTGAGGCGTCCACCGGTTTGGGTGTCGGTGCCTGTATCCAGTAAATCAACGTTCCACTGTTCGTCTAGCCCATCGTGCCAGTCAACTGCATGATCTTGTCCGAGTGAAACGCTCAAACTCCTATTCAACAATCTGTAATCAAGGAAGAATCGCTTGATCATTTCGCCCTTGTACCCGAGTGCGACAGCGAAGTCTGAGTGCCCGTAATGCGAATAGGTTTTCATGATGTGCCAAAGAATTGGGCGACTGCCAATCTCAACCATCGGCTTTGGTCGAGTTTCGGTCTCCTCGGACAATCGGGTTCCATATCCACCTGCAAGAATGATGGTCTTCATCGTTGATCCCTAAGCCAATCCTGCGTTAAGAACGACTGCGACGCCTAAACCGATAATGAAGATACCTACCCAGTGCTGTAGCGACGCGCTTTCATCGAGGAAGATCATCGAAAGAATGGGTAGGAATATATAGAGCGAAGCCAGAAACGGATACGCCACGCTCAAATTCAATCGCGACAGCACCACAAGCCAACCGACATTAGAAATTGCGTAAACAGGAACGGCGGCAAGTATCGCCGGCGTGGTTACGAGATCACCAACCAGCTTCGCGGGAGTGCGAATCGTCTGACCGTTAATTTCGCCGACCTCGTTCATCCCGATTTTCAACAAAATGTGGGCAGTTGCAGCGGTGGCGGCAACAAGAATGATTATTAGAAATGAAAGCAATCGCGCACCCGGAGATGTTCACAGTTCCTGATTGAACTGTGGGTATTCGACCGCCAGTTTAGAAGTTGCCCAAATGCCTGTGTCGCCGAAGTTCACACGTTGAACAAGTAGATCCCCAGCAAACTCAAATGAAAACCCCAGGCAATACGTCTGGGGTTTTTTGTTGTCTGTGACTAAGACGAGATCATTCTCCGCCGTACTCTGCGTAGCCTGTTACGAGTTGAGTTCCGTGGAGATGGCTGCCATCTCGGTGGTGAGGTGAAGCCAGAATGCTGAGTACTTCGACCTTGGTCTGATGGTTGTCGGAGATAACCTCAAACTCTTCGTCGCAGCTCGTGGCACCGCAAGATCCCGTCCAGTACGACGCTCTTCTGTCTGTCTCGCTCAAACGTAACGTTGTCATGAAACCGAACCTCCCAACTAACCATGAGAGGTTACCTTATCAAAGTAAGTAAACGTTTACAAACAAACCTACCACATCGTGAATGTTGTTCAAAAGGAGCTGCAAACTGGGCACAACGATCGATCAATGACCGTGTTTGCACACCAGTTCCCCGTATGTACAATCCCGCCGAGCTAACTACAAGCACTCGGAGATTACATACCCGTGGCCACGATCAAGCAGCGACTAAAAGCCGGTGAAGTTCTTGTTGGAACCGGTGGGAATATCTGGACCGACAACACCGTTCTCGCAGATGGCGGCTACGACTTCATATTTCTCGACACACAGCACACACCAGTCGAGATAAAGCAACTAAAACCAGCGTTCGACCAAATCAATCCAACTGACGCGACTCCGATCGTTCGTGTAGCGGGTAACGACTATCACCAGATCATTTCGGCTCTGGATATGGGTGCAAGAGGAATCATCGTTCCGATGGTCAGTTCTCGCGAGGAAGCCGAAAACATGGTCAACGCTTGTCTGTACTCGCCGCTTGGTGACAGAAGCAACTCAGGCGTTCGGGGCGTTTGGGGCAAGGAGTTTCCGAACTACCGGGATTATCTCGACTATGTGAACGAAGAGTTGCTCATCATCCCGATGATCGAAACTAAACGAGCCATCGAGAACATTGACGACATTCTCAGCGTCGACGGCATCGACGTTTACCTGATCGGTCCCAGCGATCTTTCAATTGAGCTTGGTGTTCCACTGGACTGGATGTCAGACGAGTACCAGCGAGGTCTGGATCAGATTGTCGAAGGCTGTGTTCGAAACGGTGTTGTTCCTGGCATGTACTTCATTCCACCAGGACTCGATCCAAACTTCTTCATCGACAAAGGCTTCAAGTTCTTCACCTGGGCATGGCAACCGCACGCAGCTGAAGGAATCAAGTCGGGACTATCGACGCTCAAGCGCGGCTAGCGAGTTCAAACCAGCGTCTGGCGCTGTTTCCTAGTACGACCATTCGATTAACTTTCGACGGACCGTCGACGTAGTCACTCACCAGGGACCAGGCTTCGTCCGGGATCGACTCACGGTCGAACGCAGGCAGAATCAGTTCTGCTGCGTATTGCTGCGTGAGTTTGTGGTTCGCAGTAATCGCTGCCATAAGAGAGCCATCGCGTTGTCCAACCATGAACGATTCGACGATCGCTTCAAGCAGTCGTGGCCAATGAGCAAGGTGTCGCCAAAGCGTGGCAATTGGAGAATCAGAGCCGTCTGAACCCAGGTGCTTGATCTCTTCTAGGAGTTGCCAGGTCGGTGGATCGATCTCAGCTCGCTCTAGTAGCCGAGGTATCTCAGGCCACTCAATCGGTTCGAAACTGCCATTCGAACTTTGAGTTGTGGTGTCTTCGCAATTCACCAGAGCAGAAAGAGCGATGAAGTTGAGTTCATTCGACCTGTTATAAGCGACAAAAACCGAGTCAACAGCTAAAATCTGATCGTCTGGTAAACCTGTAGCAAGCTCTGAGAGTTCACCCGGTATCGGCGGCAAATGCAGTCGCTCGTCACTC
>Ga0181585_10004484_pt1 | contig 12208 bp, 9 predicted proteins | sample 071ome_29_FD_132469 | JGI IMG/M metagenome (GOLD analysis project Ga0181585, IMG submission 132469) | Coastal salt marsh microbial communities from the Groves Creek Marsh, Skidaway Island, Georgia - 071407BT metaG (megahit assembly) | ecosystem: Environmental > Aquatic > Marine > Intertidal zone... | reverse complement strand
GAAGAGAAGGTCGGTGACGACGAAACCGACGTCGGTGGTGGCGTCCCCCAAGACGGTACCGGCGACAGAGGCGGTTGTAGAGACCACGGAGGCGATCGGAGAAGATCGGAACGATGAAGCCGACTCTTCGCTTGCGAAGCGCGCGCGAGCGCCGCCGGTCGAGGACAATGCGTCGACCTCTAGTGATTCCTCCGGTGACGATTCCGCGGTGAAGATTGTTTCCGTGCAACACCGTCCGATCGGTACGTCTGCGAGCGAAGGCGAAGCTTTGGGACCCGAGGCTTCATCCGCCGACTCCATTGCCAATGACGCCGAATCGGCGTTTGAGGAACACACGCGTGAGTGCGAGGAGGAGCAGCGTCGTGTAGAGGAATGCGTCCTGGAGAAGGGACACCACAACGACGAACAGTACCTCCCAGCACACGAAGAACATCCCAACTACAAAATAGTTCGAGCCGTTCGAGAGGCGAACGCTTTGATGCACGACGTGCACGCTCGCCGCACTGAAGTGAATCAAGAATTCGCCGAGGCGCTCAGATACCGCAAGCAAGTCATTCACATGGCTGCCGAACACGGCATCCCGGTCGCACCAATTCGGGAAATCAAGGAAACGTTCGATCAGGAAGAGTTGCCCGCGCTCGGTGTGACTGCCCGCGAGAAGGCAAACAAAGCGGCGCGCTCCGCCTTGTCGGCGACGAAAAAGTTTGTACACTTTGCGACGCCGCACGTCCAAACGGCGAGTTCCAAAGCGTTCGAATTCACCAAGGATGCCGCTGGTAAAGCCAAGACGGCGGTGAATGAGCGCTTAAAGGATGTAAAAGCGAAGCAGGCTTCCGGAGAACTTCGCGCTCCAACGATGGACGAAGCCGTCGCGGCGGCCAAATCAACATCCAGACAAGCCCTCGGTGCGGTCATTCACGCCTACGACCGCATTGCCGGTCACATCCGAGAACTCAAACCATGACGCACGCGTTCAAACTAATCCTCACGCATTTGTACAGTAGGTACCATTCAGAAAACGTTTAATGTAAACCGAAGACGAGCGTCCACGACGTCCCTCACAAGTCGGCACGATGCACGCGGTCGCCCGACCCACGATCGACATCTCCACGAGTCGAGCGATGCGACGCGCGACGACGACGACACCTTCGTCTTCACCCACGACATCGACCGCGCCTCCGATTTCTCTCGCATCCGTGCGCGTCGTCGTCTGGGACGTCGACGGAACGCTCGCCGATAGCACCAGTTTAGGCTTCGATTCAACCAACCAAGTCTTGCGCTCGCGCGGTCTCCCAGCCATCGACCGGGACGAGTACTTGCTTGGAACAAAGTACACGACCCCGCGTCGGCTGGCGTGGCACGCGACGAAGGATGCGGATCACGAGTGCGGACGAGAACTCGGCGACGCGTTTGATGCGTTGTACGTAGAGCTCGTCTCGCGAGAGACGTGCGGATTTTATCCGGGAATCATGGACGTCGTGCGGAGATTGAAGGGCCGAGGGACCCGGCAGGCGGTGCTGAGCAATGCGTGCGGGGCGTACGCGAGGCGAGTGATCGCGGCGAACGGAGTGGAGGATGTGATGGAGGCGTGTTACGGCGCGGATGACGTCTCGCGAGCGAAACCAGCGCCAGACGGAGTGATTAAGATTATGCACGAGCTTCGCGTGGATGATGGTGAGACGCTCGCGTACATAGGCGATGCGCCAAGTGATGGCGCGGCTGCGCTCGCGGCGGGGTGCCTGGCGATAGGTGTCAATTGGGGATCGCACGATTTGCGTTCTGCTGAAAATGCGGCGAATTTTCACGTCGTGTACGATTCGCCCGACGAGCTCGAGGCAGCCTTGTTCATGTAAACCCGCGCGAGTACCGCGCTGTAAGTAGTGTAATTGCTAAAATTAGGTCTAACTTTGTTTGTTGTCGATGTCGTCGAATCCACCGTCGTCTAGTTCGTGGACGTCGTAGCCTTTTTATACGGGCGCTCTTCGGCGCCCGATCGAGCGCACGCGCACCTCGCCGCCGTGAAGAAGAAATCACTCAACCGGTTGAGATAAACCCGCACAACCTCCGGCACCGCCCCATCCCTAATGAGAGGCACGCAACTCCTCTCCGCCCGTCGGCACACCACCCGCGCTTGGTGTAAGAAGACGCTCGCTTTACCTCCCGACACCAATAGAAAATTCGTCAGCGCCGGAAGCTCTGCGTCGAGCTCGTCGATCCATCTCTCCAGCGTTTCCACGTGCGACGCATCGAACGACGCCCGCGTTCGCATCGTTTCAGACGATCCCGCCAACGGTGTCGCCACCGCCGACCCGATATCCAAGAGTCTGCTCTGAATCTCTTCCAACTGTTCGTCAACAAACGACGCGTCAGTCTCAACAAACTCGCGCGAACGAAGTGCAAAGCAAAGAAAAAACCATCGCGCGCACGCACCCGAACATCCAACCCATTCTTCTCATCCAAACAAAACTCCCTCGCGATCCCAACCGCGACGTTACACTCATCGACGTCCCCGAGCGCGTCAAACGTCGCGTCATCCTTGTCGCGTCTCTCCATGTTGTACAGACTCGACGTTCCCTCGTCGCCCGTTTTCGTGTAAATCTTAAACTTATTCTCACCGCTCATGACGCGCGAACCGAACCGAGACGAGCCGTGAAGGATGACGGCGAAACACCGCGCGTTTTATCGACCCGTCGTCGGCGTCCGGCGTCCGGCGTCTGACGACGCGTCGTCAGCGTCCGCGTCGGCTCTCCAGAGGCGCGCTTTCGCGAGCGAGCCCACGTGACGAAACCGACCCTATACCTAAATCGACGATTCACGATTCGCCAAATTCTTCAAAATCACCCCAGACCCCCTCACTTTACGAGTCATGACCCGTCGAATGGCGCGCCCCGAAGGGGTCCGTCTTCACGCGACGTCACGCCGCCCCTGCGTCACAACGCGTCGACGCACGACACGCGCACGATACCCACGATGCTCACCGCGCGCGCGAACATCGCGAGCACCTCCGCTTTCACCGCCTCCTCGGCGCGCGCGACGACCGCGCGCCCCGGCAGAGGCGCGCTCGTCGTCACGGCGGCATCCAAGAAGAAGGATGTGCGCCTGCAGGTCACGCTCGAGTGCACGGAACAAAAGGAATCCGGCGTCGCGGGGATGTCGAGATACATGACCCAGAAGGTAGGTTTCGCGAAACGAAGGATGGACGATCGCGCGGTGTCGGCGCCCGCGGGTTAGGGTGGACGACCGGTGACGGACGACGCCCGCGACGACGAGGTTGGACGACGCGGCCGCGGTTTCAGGGTTTGAGAGACTGACGACTTATCCTCGCTTTTCGTACGACGCAGAACCGACGCAACACGTCCCAGAGATTGGAGTTGATGAAGTACAACCCGTTCTTGAAGAAGCACACGCTTCACCGCGAATTGAAGAAGTAGGTGGTGCGGCGCGCGTGGGATAGCTAATTTTTAACGTTAACGTTACACTCTGCAAAAACGAAGCGCTCGCCGCCCGAATGAAACTCGCGTCGTCGATCGTTCATGAAGCGCGAATGCGTGGTGAATTATTACGTCGCTAGGTGTAAAAGCTTTACAAGTCTAATGCAGACACAAAAAGTCCTCGAGCAATTTAAATGGTGCGCGTCGATGCCGTCATCTTTGCACAGCCTCGACGCGAAAGAATGGCGCCCCCCTCTCGCCGTCGAGACGCGCGTTTACGCCTCGACAACCTCAGGCCAGCCGTCAATCTTGATCCCCATGTTCGCCGCGGTGCCCGCCACAACCTTCATGGCGCTCTCAACCTTGGTGCAGTTGAGATCCGGCATCTTAATCTTGGCAATTTCCTCGAGTTGCTCCTTGGTCACGCGGCCGACGACTTGCTTTTGCGGATCGGCGGCGCCAGACTTGACGCCCGCGGCCTTCTTCAACAACACGGACGCCGGCGGGGTCTTGAGGATAAAGGTGAAAGACTTATCCTCAAACACGGTGATTTCAACCGGAATAATCATACCCGGTTGGTCTTGCGTGCGCGCGTTGTATTCCTTGCAGAACATCATAATGTTCACACCCTGCGCGTCGAGTCGAACCGAGCGAAAAAGCGCGAGCGTCGTCAGTCTCTCCTTCTCCTCGAACCGAGCGGTTTCACGTCGTCGTCGACGACGACAAAGACGCGAACAACATCAACGTTCACGTTGACACCGTCGTCCTCGTCTCGCGTCCCCGCGTACCGCCGAACCGCCCCGTCTTTCTCCCGTCTTCCTCGGGTATCAAACCCTCAACTAGGTCTTTGCGCAGCACCCCCTCTCGCCCGTCGTCACCACGCCATCCACCCGACCGAGGTTGAACCGCCGGCGGAGCGCCGCCGACGACGGGGAGGTCACCGAGACGCGTCGCGAGGGGCGAAAAAAATAGTCGAGAAAAACCTGCGCACCTTGGCACCGAGCGCCGGACCGATGGGCGGCGCCGGCGACGCCTTCCCCGCCTCGATCGCGAGCTTGATGTACCCCGCAACCTTGGCCGCCATGACGACGCGACCCCGCGCGCCGGCGTTGGCGACGCACGCGTCACCGCGACCGACGACGGCGTTGGCGAAGAAGGCGTCGCGGGAGAAAACGCTCTTGGCGTCACCGAGCGCGCGAGACGCGATCGGCGTCGCCGAGGCGGCGCGACGGGAGGATGCGCGCGCGCGGGTCGAGACCGGCGCGACGCCCGTGGGCGCGGAGAGTCCGAGAGCCATGTTCTGCGTGGGCCGTCTAAAGTCTGTCTGTCTGTGCTCGTCACGGGGCGGAACGGTGTGAGCGTTCGCGCGCGGTTTACGTCGTGTGTTTCGGCGCGCTCCGGTGGGAGGTCGCGCGTCGCAGACTCCCGCGCACGATGGCGACGACGCGTCGAACGGCGCGGACGGCGTCGACGTAGGACCCCGAACCCAACCCAACCCGACCCGCTTCTGGACCACGCGCGCGTCCACGTCCGTCGTACTGTACGCGCACGAGAGCCCATGTGCGCGCGTTATCCGTCGGGACCCGAACGCGAGACATAAAGAAGAGTCCGTTTCGCCAAATCGCGGTAAAAAACTCACTCTCGCGACTAGGACGCGGGCCCGATCTGTTTGTTGTTGTGTGTGCGTCGCGTGATTGATTTTGGTTAAATGTACTCGTACGTTCTGTGTACTGTTTACACATAGATGTGCCAATATTTTTGAAACAAGTTTTTGAAAATGTGTCGCGACGAGCCGATGCCGCGGCGACGCGAGTTCGCGACGGACGGAACGGACGGAACGGACGATGTCGACGCCGCCGAGACGATCGCCGAGGAAATCTCCGTCGTCGGCGACGGCCGCCGGCGTTCCACGATCGGCGTCGAAATCACCGGGACGAGGAGGTGACGACGGTGATGCCCACCGAGCTGTTGCCGAGATTACGACGACGGGGCTGACGGACGCGAACGCGCGCGGGACGCACGCGACGCACGCGACGGCGGCGGAAGGGATCGAGAACGAAGCGCCGGTGAATGGTGGTGCGCGGGAAACGGCGGCTGGGGTGGATTTCGGGTTGATGTCACCGCCCGCGCCGAGAAGGATGAGCGACGGGCACCAGCAACAACACGCCGCGAGCCCGATGGAAGATTTGTTTTCACCGCCACCGTCGACGCGAGGAGCAAACCACCGTACATCGATCGGGGGAGGAATGACGACCCCGGCGAGAGGGGTCGGTGGACTGGCGGCAACGCCCGGGCGGTTTGGAACGCCCGGGCGGTTTGGAACGCCGCGCGCGACGCCGAGGAGCGACTTGGGACACGGAGGGAGCGCGCGAGGGACGGCGGCGAGAATGGGCGGGGACGAGGACGGGGGACTCGGACCGCTTGCACCGGAGAGTCAGCCGAGAGGGACGCCGCTGTTGCCGACGCAGGATGATTTGATGATGTCGCCGCCGATGAGCGCTGGGGATCATCTGTTGCGAGCGCAGGCGCAGAGACAAGAGTTGGCGCAGGAGACGTATATTTGGGGTACGCAAGTCAACGTCGGGGACACGCAGCTTCGTTTTAAGCGATTCTTGGAAAACTTTGAACTTCCGGATTCGTTCGGGGCGTCGTTTTACGACGAGCGAATGCGAGAAATGGAGGAGAAAGGGGAGACAAACCTGGATCTCGATTGTCAGCACTTACACGCGTACGACAGCTACCTGTACAAGCTGTTGATCAAGTACCCGCAGGAAATCATCCCGCTTTTTGACATCATGGCGAACGAGTACTTTGCAGAGAACGTTGCGCCGCCAAACGAAGAGGAGGCGAATTTGACACGAATCATCGTGAGGCCCTTCAACGCGATGGAGACCAAACCGATGCGCGACTTGAACCCGTCGGATATCGACAAGATGGTGAGCGTCCGCGGCATGGTGACGCGATGCACGTCGATCATTCCAGACTTAAAGCTCGCGTATTTTAAGTGTTTGATGTGCGGTTTCGCGCCAGATCACGTTCAAGTCGATCGAGGTCGCGTGCAAGAGCCAGCTTTGAAGTGCGCGCAATGCGGCAAACCGGGCACCATGACGCTCATTCACAACCAGTGCGTCTTTGCCAATAAGCAGACGGTGAAGATGCAAGAGACGCCGGACGCGATTCCCGAGGGAGAGACCCCACACACTGTGTCGATGTGCGTCTTCGATGACCTCGTCGACCAAGCCAAGCCTGGTGATCGCGTGGAGGTCACCGGCGTGTATCGCGCCGTGCCGATTCGCATGAGCTCGACTCGCCGAACCTTGAAGAGCGTGTACAAGACGTACTTGGACATTATCCACATTAGAAAAGATGTCGGCGCGCGCTTGCGCAATACCGCAGGCCCGGAGGATGACGAAGCGGCGAAGAACTCGGCCGCTGAGCGAGCATCGACGACGACGGCGAGCAACCAGTCTCCGCAAGAGCAGGTTGAGTTTACCCCTGCGCGACTGGCGGAGATTCAAGCGCTCGGACGGGCGCCGGATGTGTACGAACGTCTGGTTGCGTCCTTGGCGCCTTCCATCTGGGAGTTGGAAGACGTTAAGAAGGGTTTACTGTGTCAGCTGTTCGGGGCGACGAACAAAACCTTTAGCGGAACCGCTGCAAACAAGGTTCGTGGGGATATCAACGTCTTGCTCGTCGGCGATCCTGGCGTCGCCAAATCTCAGCTGTTGACGTACGTGCATCGCATCGCCCCTCGTGGTATGTACACGTCCGGTAGAGGATCATCCGCGGTTGGTCTCACGGCGTACGTCACGCGCGATCCAGAGTCTAAGGATATGGTGCTCGAATCTGGCGCGTTGGTGTTGTCGGACCGCGGTATTTGCTGCATCGACGAGTTTGACAAGATGTCCGACAGCGCGAGATCCATGCTCCACGAAGTCATGGAGCAACAAACCGTTTCGATCGCCAAGGCTGGCATCATTGCCGTGCTGAATGCGCGCACGTCTGTGCTCGCGTCCGCCAACCCGGTCGGCAGCCGCTACAATCCGAACATGTCCATGGTTGAAAACATCCAGTTGCCTCCGACGCTCCTCTCGCGTTTCGACTTGTTGTACCTTTTGTTAGATCGTCCGAACCCGGAGACAGATCGACGCTTAGCGCGTCACTTGGTGAGCTTGCACTACAAGGACCCTCCGAAAAAGAAGCGCGGGGCGATTCCTGCGGAGCTTCTAACCGATTACGTGTCATATGCGCGCGCCAACGTGCAGCCGCAAGTGAGCGATGAAGCTGCGGAGGAACTCGTCGAGGGCTACGTTGAAATGCGTAGAATGGGTGGAAGCAGAAAAGTGATCACGGCGACACCGCGTCAACTCGAGTCGCTCATTCGTCTTTCTGAGTCTTTGGCGAGAATGCGCTTGAGTGAGGCTGTCGACCGCGATGACGCCAAGGAGGCTCTTAGACTGATGCGGGTCGCCATGCAACAATCCGCGGTGGATCCGAGAACGGGTACAATTGACATGGACAAAATTTTGACGGGCCACAGTGCGAGCGATCGCCAGCATCGCAAGACTGTTGCCGAGGGCATCACTGCGTGCTTAGCCACATCGAGTGGTAAACTTAGATTGAATGAGTTGGTGAGAATGCTCGCTGAGAGAGATAGTTCCATGACATTGAGCGTGCAAGAGGTGAGAGACGCCGCCATGTTGCTCGTCGAGCAGGAAACGTGTTCGATTCGTGGCGATCTCGTCACTTTGCTCGCGTGAATCGGGAGGGGTCGAGAACAAAACCGAGTAGAGGAAAACTAGTGATTTTAATTTGCTCTTTCATCATCATTATAATCCAATGCGTGAGTCATGTGATCCTAAATCGCCTAATACAGAGCTCGCCGCTTAACGATGAACGAGCTTGTAACCAGTCCAGCAAAATGGTAATGTAATCAATTGATAGCGTACTTGCAGCCTCTAAGATGATTACGCGATGCCAGCCGGGCCACCGATAGCACTACCCGCCTTGAGTTCTCTGCCATCACCCGTGAGCACCGTGATTTCACCTTCCGCGTTAACATCCATGATGCACGACGAACCCTCCGTAATCTCACCCGTGAGCATCTTCTCGGAGAGGTTGTCTTCAAGCAAGCGCATGATGGCACGACGCAACGGACGAGCACCATAAGCCGGAGAGAAACCTTCGTCGACGAGACGATCCTTGAAGCGCTCCGTGCATTCGAGAGTAATGTCCTTCTCCTTCAGACGCTTGAACACACCATCAAGCATGATGTACGCAATCTCACGAACTTCTTGCTTGTTGAGTTGACGGAACACAATGATTTCGTCAAGACGGTTAAGGAATTCCGGTCGGAAGTAGTTCTTGAGGTCTTCCATGACTAAGCTCTTGATGCGGTTGTAGGATTGATCTTCCTGGTTGTCATCAAGTTGGAAACCCAAGCCCCCGCCACCCTTCTCGATCGCAGACGCACCAACGTTGGACGTCATGATGATAAGGGTGTTCTTGAAGTCAATAACGCGGCCCTTGGAGTCGGTCAAGCGACCATCTTCAAGGATGTGAAGCATCATGTTGAACACATCCGGGTGAGCCTTTTCAATCTCATCGAAAAGGACGAGGGTGTACGGACGACGTCTGACAGCTTCGGTGAGCTGACCACCCTCGGAGTAACCGACATAACCAGGCGGGGAACCGATGAGCTTGGAAACAGTGTGACGTTCCATGAATTCAGACATATCGAGACGAACCATGGCTTCTTCGGAGCCGAAATAGAAGGAGGAAAGGGACTTAGCAAGTTCGGACTTACCAACACCAGTCGGACCAGAGAAGATGAAGGACGCGACCGGGCGGTTCGGGTTCTTCAAGCCGGTACGGGCGCGGCGAATGGCGCGCGCGCACGCAACAACGGCTTCTTCTTGGCCAACCAAGCGCTTGTGGAGGGTCTCTTCCATGTCCATCAAGCGAGCACCTTCATCGGAAGACACCTTGTCGACCGGGATACCAGTCCAGGAGGCGACAATGTCAGCAATGTCTTGCTCCTGGACCGTCGGGCCAGACTCGTCACCAGACTCAGCCTTCGCCTTGTTCTCTTCTTGCTTGCGCTCAGTGATTTGCTTGATCTGCGCGCGAAGTTCGACTTCACGATCACGAAGGCCACCAGCGGCTTCGAAATCTTGAGCACGGATGGCGGTGTCCTTCTCCTTCATCAAAGCCTTCAATTCCTTGTCGAGCTCCTTGGCTTCCTCCGGGAGTGCAGCGTGGGAGAGGCGCACTCGAGAACCAGCTTCGTCGATAAGATCGATCGCCTTATCCGGCAAGAAACGATCAGAGATGTATTGGCTGGAGAACTTAGCCGCCGCGATCAAAGCATCATCGGAGTACTTGAGCTTGTGGTGAAGCTCGTAGCGCTCGCGCAAACCGCGGAGAATTTGGATGGTTTCGTCCACACTCGGCTCCGGAACTTGCACCGGTTGGAAACGACGCTCGAGGGCCGGGTCCTTTTCGATGTGCTTACGGTATTCATCAATGGTGGTCGCACCGATGCACTGGAGTTCGCCACGGGCAAGGGCCGGCTTCAAGATGTTCGCCGCATCGATGGCACCTTCGGCAGCGCCGGCGCCGATGAGGGTGTGGACTTCGTCAATGAAGAGGATAATGTTTTCATCGCTCTTGACTTCATCCATGAGCTTCTTGAGACGCTCTTCGAACTCACCACGGTACTTGGTACCAGCAACGAGGAGACCCATGTCAAGGGTCATCATGCGCTTGGAGTCGAGGGTATCCGGCACGTCGTTCGCCGCAATCTTTTGCGCGAGACCTTCGGCAATGGCGGACTTACCAACACCCGGTTCACCAATCAAGCACGGATTGTTCTTGGTACGGCGACCGAGAATTTGGGTAACACGAACGATTTCGTTCGCGCGGCCGATGCACGGGTCGAGCTTGCCTTCCTCAGCCTTCTTGGTAAGGTCGCTACCGAACTCTTCGAGGGTCGGCGTCTTGGAGCCGGCTTGGGCACCTTGACCGCCGCCGGCACCGGCGCCGACAGCTTCTTGAGTCTCACCAACCATGCGAATGACTTGGGAGCGGATCTTAGCCGGATCGGCATCGAGGTTCTCGAGAACTCGAGCCGCGACACCTTCACCCTCACGAAGCAAACCGAGCAACAAGTGCTCAGTACCAATGTAGTTGTGGCCGAGTTGGCGCGCTTCTTCGAGCGCGAGCTCAAGAACGCGCTTGGCACGCGGGGTGAACGGAATCTCCACCGCGACAAAGCCAGAACCACGGCCGATGATCTTTTCAACTTCAATACGAGCTTCCTTCAACGAGATACCCATCGACTTGAGCACCTTGGCGGCGATACCAGTACCTTCGCCAATCAGGCCGAGCATAATCTACGCGCGCGCGAAGACGACAAACATTAACCGTCAGTACACCGTCGCCCTCTCAAAACGTCGCCTTCCGTTCGCGCACGTGCGAACATATGACACATCTTCGTTTGCCAGCTCCGATCCACGTCGAAGCACGTCCCAAACTCGCGTCATGTTCCCTCCATCACGCGCCGTTCGCGGGTACTAAAACCTAGCCAGACAAGATGCGCGCGCGGCCTTCGCGTCGCGCCCGTCGTCGTCCGTCTCCGCTCTGTTCGCGCGCGACCAAATCCAACCCGCGATCGATCGCATTCTAAAACTTACCTGCTCGGTACCGACAAAGTTGTGGCCCAATCGTCTCGCTTCCTCCTGCGCGAGCATGACAACCTTGATGGCCTTCTCGGTGAAGCGCTGCGTTCGCGATAAAACAACCGCACCCCTCTCGCGTCAGTCTACATCATCGGACATCGTCGTCCGCGTCTCGCGCCTCCGCGTCGCGCGCGGCGAACGAAACGCGCGTCACGCGCAACGAAATTTATTGTCCCCAATTCGCTTCTCTTCGCGTCGTCAAACGCACCTCAAACATCGCCTCGACAACCAAACCCGACCGGCGTCGTCCGCCTAGGGTCGGCATCGCTCGCGCGCGCGCGCGAAGCGCGCCGCTGTTGGCGCCGCCGTACGCCGTTCTAGCGCCACCGAGCGCCACGCTCGACGTCGCACCGCGCGCCGCCATCATCGTCGGCACCGCCGCGACCGTTCTTCCGCGCGTCGAGCTCGTCGTCGCTCTCGCGCGCGCCGTCGTCGGCGTCGCGCCCACCGTCAGGGACCTCGCAAACATGCTTCAGTCCTGCTTGAAACCGGGAGTGTGACCGACCCGCGAGTGTTCCGAGCGTTTCCTTTCGAGACGCGTGCGACGAGGCGTGCGCGTGTGCGTGGAAGAAATTCGGGTGCGTTCGCAGTTTTCGCGCCGTGCGGTGTCACCCGTCGCGATGTGTCGATCGCGCGCGCGCGCTGCGGCACCGCCCGCGTCGCGCTGAATCGAGTTTCGTCCTCCGACCCCGTCGGTCGGTCAACGAGTCACGAACCAGCAAACCACCCTCGGGCACGCACACCGAGCGCAGATGACGTTGTTTCGGTGGGCGGGAAAACTTTCCAAACTCGGGCCTGGTATATCGGCGAGTCATGACTCGTAAAAAATGTCCGGTCCGGTCCGGTCCGGGGGAGGGGCAGCGGCGGACGGGCGCGCTGCTTCGATGGGCACGCTGCTGGAATGGTTGCGTTTTGGGCCTCACTGTGTGCGCATACAAGTACCGACCGACGCGTGGGGAAAAGAAGGAGTTTCGATCCCCGTCTGTGATGAAAAAATCGCGACGGATCGTCGACCGGTCGGATCTCGTATGCGTGCGT
>Ga0181585_10004474_pt1 | contig 12218 bp, 9 predicted proteins | sample 071ome_29_FD_132469 | JGI IMG/M metagenome (GOLD analysis project Ga0181585, IMG submission 132469) | Coastal salt marsh microbial communities from the Groves Creek Marsh, Skidaway Island, Georgia - 071407BT metaG (megahit assembly) | ecosystem: Environmental > Aquatic > Marine > Intertidal zone... | reverse complement strand
TTTTCTTTTATCTTGAAAAATTTTATGACCACAATTATTCAGCTGAGAAAACCAGTTTTCTAAGTGTAAATATATACTTCCTTACTTTTTTACTACTTTCTGCCTTATTCACTAAGAACGATAAGATTTCAAAAAATTTAGATTTAGTTTCTAAATTAGTTTTCTTAATTATATTTGTTAATTTAGTAACGCAAACGGGTTTTCTAAATGATTTGGGAGATTTCGATAATGGTCGTTACATGAATGAAGTCTCAGCAATATTTTTGGGAAGTAAATTACATGTAGAATTTTTTAATTTTAGTGGAGTTTTTGCTCCTTATATATTTAGATTTTTTGACCCTACTGAAATTAATTTTTTGATTAATTTTAGAATTTTTTTAAGAATTTCTTTAATTGTGTTCTCACTTTTGATTGGCTTACTTCTTTTAAACAAATCAAGTTCAAAAAAAATTGATTATTTCTATCCCTTTCTTATAAGCATATTTTTTTTAAATTCTTATTTAACTTTAAGATCCTTCTCTAAAATATTTACCTTTTTACTTATATTGATTGTATATTTATTGTTTTGCAATAAATTTTCTTATTTGACTTTGTACTTTTTATCTTTATTTTCGATTATTTACTTTATTGAATTGCCAACTTTAGCAGTTTTTATTATTTTTTCTATTTTGATTTGCCTGTATAAAGACTTCTCTTTCAAAACTAGTCTTATCTATTTGATTTTTTCTTGCTTCAACACGGCTCTTTATTTGCAAATTTCTAATGTAAGTATTTCAGAAATTTTATTAGTTCCACTTTCACTAGGTAATAATGCAATTCCATTAACTTTTAGAAACATGCCATTTTTAGGTCCATTTGACGCGCATGTTATTATTTTTTGTTTATTAATACCTTACATATTTGAAAAAAACGACAAAAAACTAAAATTTGTATTATTGACAGGTTTGTCCTTTACAGTTTATTATTCGCATAATTCTGACTCTGGCCATCTGTTGTTTACAAGTATGCTTTTAATGACTTTATTAATATCTTCTTTTTATAATTCCGAAATAAGACACAAGACCGGAAGCCTGTTTTTACTAACATTAGGGCTATTAACAATTAGCCCTAGTTTACAGATTTTACCAAATGTAAATTCTAACTTTTTTAGTGAAAGTGAATACACAGCAGAGTCTGATTACGATCAAGGAAATATAAAGTTATCTGAATTTTCAAATTTGAATAAATTCATAAATACATTAAATATTGATAAAAATAATCTTGGAGTATTAGCTCCAAATTCACATACTGCTGAATACTTATTTGAAATAAAAACTCCAGATATTCTCTCTTGGCCAGAAGAGTTAGCATTTGATGAAAAAATTTATAAGAAGTTTTGTGATAATTTTATAGATGAGGGGTACAAAACTCTTGCAGTTAAAGAATATTATTTTCATTATTATGTACCTGGATTTGAAAGCAGAGATGTTTTAATAACCAATTATCAATTTTTTAAAATTTGTGGAGTTGAATATCAACTTATTGATAATTTAGAAATTGAAAATGAAAATTGGCTATTATTACAAGCTGTTTAATATAGTTCTTTATTAAATTGATATTAATTATTTTTTAAAGTCTTTTAGTTTAAAATTTATCTATTTTTGCTGATAAACTCTCGCCAATATTCAGAATAAAAAAGATTTGATTCATTTAGTGATTTTGCATTGTTTTCATAAACATCAGAAATTTGTGTTGCTGTTAATTCATTAACTTCACTCCAGTCATCTACTAAAAACATAGGAACGTTTATTGCTTTTAAATTTAAAGAAAATTCTGTTTTTAATAATATGGGCAGAGTTTTAACAAGAAGGGACTCCCAAATCCTGTGTGTATCTACTCCATTTCCTTCTGGACACAATGAAACTTTACATTGTGCCAATTGTTTTAAATACTCTTTGTGCGTGGTTCTTCTATAAAATAAAGTTAAATCATTTTCATCCATTACAGACAAAATTTTCACTCTTTCTTTGTTTGTATTTGTATTAAATCCAATAAAAATCTTTTCTATTTTTTCATTGGGAATTTCAACATTTTTTAAATTTTTTAATTTTCCATTTGAAAACCAGTTTCTATTTTCAAATCCTATTGGTATTAAATGTATATTCTCTATTGTTCTAATATCGACAGAAGCGTTTTGTATATACCAACTAATATTTTTTTCTTTAAACACATTAACAAATTCTTCTGTTATATTTACATCAGAATTATGGGTAATAACTTTTATTCCATCTGGCAACTTATTAAGATCTCTTTTTATAAATTCTTCTATAAAATCTCCTTTTATGAATAATATGTCATTTTTTTTGACCTTGAGAGAATTAACTGTAGACGACTCATCTAATTTATGCCTGGCAAAAGATCTAAAAGTATCCCCACTAATAAAAGGTTGGCTTGAAAGTCTTAAGTATTTTTTAAAATGCCTGATGTAATTAATGTATAAAAAATAATTAATTTTTTCTAATATTTTTTTTGCTAGGTATTTAACTTTATACATATTTATGCAAATTTTTACTATGAACATGCAAATTAGCAAGTTCAAAAATTTGTTTTGAATGATTTATAAATGGTTTCTTATTTTCAAATGATACCTTGAACCCATCCTTTAAAATTTCTCTACCAACATAATGATCTATATTTATGAAATTTTTGGAAAAACGTTTATTATGAGTTCCTCCTATATACTGACCATAACTTCCAGGATCAAAAATGACATCGTTATCACTACCAGGTAAAACTTCTAAAAGTTTAAAGAATTCAGGATTTTTTATATATGCTATATTCATCAGAATCATCTCATTCAATTTTTTCCCTTGATAATACTTATTTTCATAAAAAGTACTATTTTTAAGTATTTTTAATATTTCATCACAAACTAATTCTAAATATTGCATGTTGTCAAAAAATGAATAGCTAAAATTAAGAAAAAGCTCATTTAGAGGAGTGATATTAATTTTTCCTCTATCAAATTGATTAGTTAATTCATCAAAGCTCTTGTAAATTACAACATCACAATCAAAATGTATAAATCTATTCATGTTTATATATTTTGCTGCTTCATATAAGTAAAAAATCCTATACAAAGATGTTTCCCAAAGTAAATTTTTTTCATTGCGGAAGTAGTTAATTTCTTTTATCTCATTTAAATGATTTGAATTTAGATCGTTGATATTTATATGAATAATATCATTTCTTTCTAATTGATAATCACCACAAAAATATATCTTTGCATCTTTATTCTCATTCTTAATAATTGAGTCAATTGAGTAATTTACATACTCAGGTATTTTTCCGCTATAAACTAATAAATAATTCAAATTAATAACATATTAATGTTGTATGCATTCCAAAAGGTAAATTTAATAATTTAATTTAATATAGTTCAAAAAAATATTTTTCAAATTTACAACTTTGGAGATTAAATTAGTTATCTCATGGGTGCAAAATAAGATTTATATTATGGATTATTGAAGAAAAGAAATCATTCAACAAATAATTATTTAATCTTATAATTAAGTAAATTGAAAAAATTTAAACTATTCATTAATGATGTTTTGTATGTTTCAAAGGTTACAAAAACGTCTAAGAAAAAAATTTTAATTTTATTAGCAGTTTTATTATCTCAGCTTTCAGCTGTTGCAGATATTTCTATAATCTTATTCTTTTCATATATAATCACAGACAACATCACAAGCCACCAAACACTCTACCCGATCTTGCTATTCATATTTTCAAAACCAGCACTTTTACCATTGTTTATAGTCCTAAGGTATATTTTTAATTATTTTCAAATTATGATTATTAAAAATTTGGAACTAAATGTTCAGAAGAATTTAAAAGTCCACCTACTATCCGAGATTTTTAATAAAAGAAACTATTCAGTTGCAGATGCTTACTTCTATATAAATACTTTAACTACACATATATCATTTTTTTATTCAAGCTTTACTTCATTTTTGAATTATTTTTTACAAACGTTGGCTTTTACTGTTTACTTATTTTTAACAAATAGTGAAATAATGTCATCATTTTTAATTGGCGTTTTTGTTTTATCTTTTCCACTTACCTTTTTACTGAAGAAGGCAAGGCAATACATGCACGATAGTTATGTTTTTGGGCAAGACTCAAACATAGAGATACAAAGAGTAGTTGAAAATATGTTTTTAATTAAATTACTTAATAAGGAAAAAGAAGAAATTAATAGATTTTCTAAAACATTAGAAAAATACAACTTTAGCCTATACAACAATCATAAGTTTGGGATTATAAATTCTTTTTTACCTAGCTTTTTAACACTTCTTATTCTTTCAATAGCAACTGTATTTTTAAACTTATCAAAAGTACTAACTTTAGACATAATCGGAGTATCTCTTAGATTATTTCAATCCCTAGGAAATTTAACTACTTCAGTTAATCAAATAATTAACTCACATGTACATTTAGAAAAGTTTTATGAAATTGAGAAAAATAAAGTAGCAATAAACAAAGAAAATTTTGAAATAACGAGCGACTATCAAAATCATGATATTGTAAATATTGACGAAGTTTCGTTCAAATATATTAACTCTGATGATCTTATCTTCCATGAGGTAAATTTAAATATTAAGAAAAATAGCCATACCATTCTTACAGGGCAAAACGGTAGTGGTAAAAGTACGCTATTGGGACTGATTGCTGGGGTCTACTATCCTACAAGTGGTAAAATTAAAAACAATGCGAAAAAACTTGGCTATGTTGGCGCAACACCCTTAATTTTTACAGCAAGCTTAAAAGAAAATATTTTATATGGAAATGACAAAAAAGTTAGTGATGATCATATTTTAGAAGTTCTAAAAAAATTTAAAATATTCAATGAGGATAATAAATACAATCTTGACATGACAGTAGACAATAAAAGCCTGTCTACTGGTCAGACGCAAAAAATAGCATTTGTTAGAGCTTTGTTGCTCGATGTAGATCTTCTATTACTCGATGAGTCTACTGCTAATCTAGATGATTATTCAAGAGAATTGATATTTCAAATTCTTAAAGACAATAAAATTACAATTCTAAATTCTACACACAATCCCGAACTCTTTAAAGATGCCGATCACCATATAAGTATCAAAATAGAAAACAATTCTAGAAAATTAGAGAAGATTAAATAGCTTATGAAGAAAATGCTAATTATAAATACAAAGTATAGAGTTTTAGGTGGTGAAGACACCAACATAATCGATGAAATAGAAATATTAAAAAAAAACTACAATATCCATTATTTAGAATATGACAACTCTACAAGGCTTAATTTAATAGATCTAGTCAGTTTTTTTACTGGCACTAATTTTAAATCGAATCAAATTCTTAAAAATACAATAAAAGAATTTCAACCCGATATAGTTTATTTTCACAACCTCTGGTTTAAGGGTAATTTAGGTATATTGAAAATATTAAACAAACTAAATGGTGTAACCATGATTCACAAAATCCATAATTTCAGATATCTTTGTACAATTTCTATGTTTACTAATTGTCAATTTACAATCAATAATTATTGTAGTTATTGTGGAAAATCAAAGAAAAAATACACTTTATTCAATAAGTATTTTGAGGACTCATATCTAAAATCATTTTTTATTATTCGTTTTGGTAAAAAATATAGGAAACTTATCATAAAAAGTAAATTTGATGTATTAGTCCTGAATCAATTTCATAAACAAAAATTAATTGAATTTGGAGTTAGTCAAGAAAGAATACATATATACTACAACCCACTACCTATTGATGAATCCAATCACTATGATGAAAAAAGTGAAACTGTAGTTTTTGCTGGAAGATTTAATAAAAATAAAGGTATTGAAGAGTTACTTAAAGCATGGAGTTCCTCAAATTTTAAAAATTATAAATTAATTTTAATTGGGGATGGTAATTTGAGATTAAAGCTTCAAAAAATTTATGATTCAAAAAGTATTATTTTTGTTGGAGAAAAATCTAATAGAGATACAAAAAACTATATTAAAAAATCAAGAGCTGTATTAACTTGTTCCAAAACTCATGAAGGGCAACCTCGCATACTATCAGAAGCATCAAGCTTTGGTATACCATCGATTTACCCTTCATTTGGAGGTCTAAATGAATATTTTCCTGAAAATTATGAATTGGCCTTTGAACAATATAACTATATTGATCTTGTACACAAGCTTTCTTTAATTACCGATGATAACTTTATGAAAAATATTAGTCATAAAGTTTATAAACACACTATTGAAATATTAGGTTCAGAAGAAATGTTAAATAAATTTGAGTCTTTAATAGGTTGAAATAATTTTGGAAAAATTCATATCTGTTTTAATGTCGGTTCACAACAACAAGGATACTGTAATTGATTCAGTTCAAAGTATATTAAACCAAAGCTACAAAAACTATGAATTTTTAATTATGGATGATTGTTCAACAGATAATACTTTTGAATTGTTAAATACATTCAATGATGTCAGAATAAGGTTGTTCAAAAATGATAAAAATATTGGTTTAACAAAATCTTTAAATATTTTAATACAAGAATCAAAAGGTGAAATACTAGCAAGGCAAGATGGTGATGATGTAAGTTTTCCAAAAAGGATAGAAAAACAAATAAATTATCTTAGTAGAAAAAAACTTCAAGCTTGTACATCCAGAGCTGTTTTGACTAATAACAAAAGAAAAATTCCAAAATTTAGTCATTTGTTACCGAATAGCTTTGTAATAAAATATAAAAATCCATTTATTCACGGGACTTTAATGATAAAAAAATCATTATTGATAGAAATAGGACTGTATGATGAAAGATTTATTTATGCCCAAGATTATCAGTTGTTTAAGAAAATACTAGACAAGAATATAAAAGTAGGTTTAATCAGAGAACCTTTATACAAGCTAAACATGGAAAACAATATTTCATCAATTAAAAAAAATGAACAGAAATATTATGCTGATTGTGTGAGGTTAAATAAATCTCCTTAACTTTTTAGATTATTAATTCTTGATTTTAAGCATATCTGTACAAGATCTTCAGAGTAAACATTATTAGACCAACCAAGCTCATCCCTTATTTTTCTTGGATTCGAAATTATACTTTTTGGATCACCTTTTCTTATTAATGTTTCATCAATTTCTATATACTTGTTAAAATTAAACCAAAATTACTAAATACAATCTCAACAAGTTTTTTTATAGAGTGTCCTTCTCCTGATCCAATAACATAGGAATCGGAACAGCCATTGTTAGTTATAGAATGTATAGCTTTACTTATATCACCAGCAATGCTCCAGTCTCTGACATAATCTAGACTTCCTAAAGTTAATTTTTTTATTTTTAATACTTAAGGCACCATCAATCACTTTCATAAAAAGATATCTATCTTCTCTAAATTGTGATTCGTGATTAAACATTATTCCAGAGAAAATATTCCAATCATATTTTTTCGAAAGTTCTAATACCTTTTTATGGTTTCTAAGCTTTGCTTCAGCATAGGGTGAATTAGGACAAAATGTTGAACTCTCGTCTAATGGTTTATTCGATTGATGACCGAACATTTCTGAAGAAGAGGCTTGATAAAAATTTGAATAGACGCCTGATTGGATAAACGAATTTGTTAAGTTATCAAATATGTTCTTAATTAAATATTTTGATTCATTTGGATTAGTAAAGGAATCATGTACAGAGCTAGGTCCTGAAAGGTTGTAAATTGATTCAGGTTTGATTTTAATTATTAAATTTTTAATTTCATTTAGGTCGATTAAATTAACATTAAGTAAATTAATTTTATCAGTTGTATTATTTATAAGGGTACATAACTTAATAAAAAAATTTCTGCTACTTTTTTGCCGAGTAATTCCTACAATATTATGATTTGGTTGATTTTTTAAAATCTCAGAGGTTAAAAAAAATACCATCTTGACCAGTAATTCCAGTAATGAGAATATTTTTCATATATAAGCAGTCTAAAACATGTAGTATAAATAAAAGACCAACTTAAATACAAAAAGAATGCGTTTTAAACAAATATGAAAATTTATTTAAGCAAAATCAACGAATCGTGGATCGTAGACAGGGTAAGAGAAGAGTGGTATGAAAACAACTCTTCAATTTCTACAGAAAACATTAAAGATGCAGACTTAATTTGGATAATTGCACCCTGGGTGTGGAAAAAAACTCCAAAAAAACATTTAAAAAAGAAAAAAGTAATTTGTACTTATCATCATTTTGACTTTGAAAAATTCGGTGTAAAAGAAAGAAAAAATTTTTATGATTTAGATCAGTATGTTGACGAGTATCATGTTATTTCAGAAATAACGAAAAAACAGCTCTCTGGACTTACTGAAAAAAAAATTTCATCTTTTCCATTTTGGGTAAATCAAAATAAATGGTTTGAAATCAATGAAAAAATTGAACTAAGAAATGCTTTTAATCTGAGTAAACAAGATTACCTTATTGGTAGTTTTCAAAGAGATACAGAGGGCCATGACCTTATTTCCCCAAAACTTAGCAAAGGTCCTGATATTTTTATAAAAATAGTTAAAGAAATTTACAGTGAAAACAAAAATTTAAAAGTAATTCTTTCAGGTAAAAGAAGAAATTATATTATAAAAAACTTAGAGGAAGCAAATATCCCTTATAGATATTTTGAAATGGCACCTATAGATGTAGTAAACAAGCTTTATAATATTTTAGATCTTTATTTAGTTACATCTAGAGTTGAAGGTGGACCACAAGCAATATTTGAGTGTGGCATAACAAAAACACCAATTATTTCTACAAATGTTGGTGTAGCACCAGAAATATTGCACAAAGACTCAATCTTTTATGGTACAGACTATAAGGAAGCAAAACCTAACACAGAATATGCATATACGAAAACTTTAAATCACACAATTCCGACAGGTATGGATCCATTTATTAAATTATTTGAGAGATTTAATGAAAATTAGTATAGGTGCAAAAATTGTCGAAGGGCCCTATGGAGGTGGAAATACATTTCTATTAAATTATATAAATTATCTAAAAGATCAAAACCATGAAGTAATTAATCACTTAAGAGATAATGATATAGATGTAATAATTTTGATTAACCCATTGATTACTTCAGAAGTAGCAACTTTTAATCATATTGATATTTTGTATTACATAAACAATGTAAATCCCAATGCAGTAAGCATTCAGCGTATTAATGAATGTGATGAAAGGAAAAATACAAACTTTGTAAACAAAAAAATTATTAAATCAAATTCTTTTGTAGATATTACTGTTTTTGTAAGCGATTGGCTTAAGCAACTTTATATTAATCAAGGAATGATACCAAAAGAGCCCTTTGTTGTTAGGGGTGGGCCGGATAGAAAAATATTTAATAACAAGAACAAAGAAAAATGGGATAAAAAAGAAAAGTTAAAAATTGTTACACATCATTGGAGTGGGAATTGGATGAAAGGCTTTGATACGTATTGTTTGCTAGATCAATTAATTGAAGAAAAAAAATGGAAAAATATGATTGAATTTACTTATGTTGGAAATTTACCTGATGGTATTTCACTCCCAAACACAAAAGTAATAAGCCCAAAAACAGGTCTAGAACTATCGAACGAGATTAAGAAGCACAATTTATATATCACTGGATCGATGAATGAGCCATCAGGAAACCACCACATGGAAGCTGCTATGTGTGGGTTACCTATTCTGCATATTAATAGTGGAGGAATTCCTGAGTATTGTAATGATTATGGTCTAAGTTTTGAATTAGAAAACTTCGAAGAGAAATTGAGTGAGATAATTAATAATTACTCTATTTACTATGACAATCTGAATAATTATCCATATGATTTCGACAATGCTGCAAGATTACTGGATGAAATTTTGATTTACACAAATTCAAATAGAGAATCGCTTATTAGTCGTAGGAAAAAAAGAAGCAAGTTATATGTTTATGTGTACTATTTATTGAACAAAACATATCAAAAATTTTATAATTTTTTTATTTCATTTAAAAAAACTTTTGGAAAAATAAAGAGATTGTTAAGTTGATATTATGAAAAATTTCAACTTAGAAAAAGAAAATTTTATAATTATTGCTATTTTATCTCTCTTTATTCCCACATTAATTTTTGGAAGATCCTTTATGGGAGTAACATTATTAGGCTTTAGAGTTGGTGAAGTACTAGTTGCATTTGGATTAATTTTTTCAATTTTTGTATTTGTTTATAAAAATTATTTTGAATCATTTTTTAGTAAAAAAACAATAATTTCTATAATAATTATTTTTTTGTTTACTTATATCTCTATAATATTTCGAAATAATTTAGATTTTAGCTTGTACAGCTTTAAGTCAAGTTCATATGTTTGGTTGCTTTCATATATTTTATTAGCTTTAATTTTAAAAAAATATATTCTGATAACTCTAAATCATTTATATTTATTGAATATTTCTTTATTTTTCATTTACTTTATTTCTGTAATTTATTACCCAAATATCATTATCAATTTCTTTACTTCTTATTCTGATAAATTTGACTATTTAAAGGCATCAGATATTTTAATAGTCTTTATTTTGACAACTGTTTTAAATAACAGATATTTAACAGAAAAATTTTCAAATACATTTGAGTATTTTTTCATTCTAAGTTCTATATTTTTCCCTCTCTTTATTTATAAAAGCAGGTGAGCTGCATTAGCATTTTCTATATTTTTCATTTTAGAAATTTACAATTTCAGAAATATTTTTAAATTTAAACTAATCAAAGTAACAGCACTTATAATAATTTGTCTAGTGTTGTTTTACATCTCTGCATTTCTTATGACAGATGCGCAAATTGAGTATGATGAGGTAATTTTAAATTCGAATTTGGTTGAGGAGCTTTTAGATAACAAAAATACTACTCTTGATACTTTATTTTCAATGTATGTTATTTCTGATATTGATGATTTAAAAGCATTTGAATTCCTTGATAAGGGAAGATTGTTTTCAACTGACGGAAATATAAATTTTAGATTACAAATCTGGCAAGATGTTTTACTTGATTCTTTTGAACAATTTAGATATTTAATTGGTGTTGGATATAGTGAAAAAATTCCAGCTATGCTTAATCCTTGGTATTCTGGCATTGATGGTACTAATGAATATGTTCATAATTATTTTGTAAATATTTATGCAAGGGGCGGATTAATACAGTTAACTTTATTTTTATATTTTTATAAATCTATTCTCAACTCTTCAGTCATTAAAATTAAGAAAAATATGTTGTTTACATTTATATTTCCGAATCTTGTAGTTTCATTTTTTGACTCATCAATGTCAGGAGTTCAATTTCCCCTTATCTTTTTCTTTTTTATTGGTTGTGTTTTAGTTAATATAGAAGATGAATTAAACCTAAAGAAAGAAAGTTAAATTGAAAGCTTTAATTACTGGCATTACAGGCCAAGATGGATTTTACTTATCGAAACAACTTCTTGAGAAAGGCTATGAACTACATGGCCTTGTAAGAAGGAGTTCAAATATAAATACATTTAGAATCGATCCTTTAATTTCAGAATTTGGACCCCAAGGTAGGCTAAATCTTTATTACTCTGATTTAATCGACTCCTCATCACTTACAAACCTGATCAACAACATTCAACCACAAGAGATTTATAATCTGGCAGCACAGTCACATGTTGCTGTTTCTTTTAAAAATCCAATATATTCAACTCATACATCGACTATTGGAACTATAACAATTTTGGAATCTATTAGAAATATAAATAAGGACATAAAATTTTATCAAGCATCTTCTTCAGAAATGTTTGGTGGCGAAAAAGAACAAACTTTAAGTGAAAAGTCAGTTCTAAATCCTAAGAGTCCATATGCAGCTGCAAAAGTTTTTTGCCATGACATCACAAAGATATATAGAGAGTCATATGGTATTTTTGCTGTGAATGGAATATTGTTTAACCACGAATCTCCCCACAGAGGTGAAACTTTTGTTACTAGGAAAATTACACAAGCAGTTGGAAGAATTCAACAAGGTCTACAAAATAAATTAACTTTAGGAAACTTAGACGCCTCAAGGGACTGGGGATTTGCAGGTGACTACACCAAAGGTATGCATCTTATGATGCAACACAGCTATCCAGACGACTGGGTGTTGGCTACTGGCGAAACGCATTCTGTTAAAGAGTTTGCAGAAAAAGCATTT
>Ga0181585_10004473_pt1 | contig 12218 bp, 10 predicted proteins | sample 071ome_29_FD_132469 | JGI IMG/M metagenome (GOLD analysis project Ga0181585, IMG submission 132469) | Coastal salt marsh microbial communities from the Groves Creek Marsh, Skidaway Island, Georgia - 071407BT metaG (megahit assembly) | ecosystem: Environmental > Aquatic > Marine > Intertidal... | reverse complement strand
GGTGTACGAAGGGACCAAACCCATCATTCAGCGGAATCGGATCGAAATGCGCGAACAGGCTATCAAGGATGTGCTTCCCGGTGCGGTTTCCACTCAGGCATTCTTGTTGGATGATGAAGAACAGTTTGTCACTGCACCATCCGATCAGGAAGGTGGGGGACTTTTGTTTGCTGGATACGATAAAAGCGATCAATTGATAGGACTTGCCATTGAAGCCCAAGGGATGGGATATCAGGACATCGTTCGTTTGCTTTACGGATATTCCTTCGAGACACAAACCATCCTGGGCATTCGAGTGTTGGAAAGCCGTGAGACTCCTGGGTTGGGGGATCGCATAGAAACCGACCCGGCCTTCCTGAAGAATTTCGGAACCCTGGATGTTCAGTTGACTTCCGATGGCTCGGCGGTGGCGAGTCCGATTGAATTCGTGAAACCGGGGGAGAAATCAGATGATTGGCAAATAGACGGGATTTCGGGCGCCACGATCACTTCGCGCGCAACAGCTGATATGTTACGGGATAGTTCCGTACGGTGGATACCGAAAGTGAACGCGCAAAAGAGCGTCTTTGAAAAAGGCAAAAGCTCTCCATAAGACATGACAACCAAAGTGCAACATCATACGACCAGTACGGACGAATTCCTCAAAGGGGTTTGGAAACAAAATCCGGTGTTCGTTCAAGTGCTCGGCATGTGCCCGGTGCTGGCGGTGACCAATACAGCGGTCAATGCCTTGGCAATGGGATTGGCTACGGCCTTTGTGTTAGTCATGTCCAATCTGGTTGTTTCATCTGCCAGGCATGTTATCCCGAAACAGGTGCGCATCGTTTCCTACATCATGATCATTGCCACGTTTGTGACCGTGGTGGATTACTTGATCCAGGCAATTAGCCTTGATCTTCACAAAGCACTTGGAGCATTCATTTCCCTCATTGTGGTCAATTGCCTAATCCTCGGTCGAGCTGAGGCGTTTGCCTCCAAGAACGGTCTCGGGCGGTCTCTTCTGGACGGATTGGGGATGGGGGTTGGCTTCACTCTGGCATTACTCTGTCTGGGGGGAGTTCGCGAGATCCTTGGCAGCGGCAGTTTGTTTGGTGTGTCGTTGTTTGGCAGTTCGTTTCAGGCATGGGTAGTGATGGTATTGCCTCCCGGAGGATTCTTCACCCTAGCCGGTTGGCTTTTGTTCTTTAATTGGCGTGCTCAAGTCAAAGCGCGCCGAGAATCATCCAACGCAAAGGAGGCCCAGGCATGAACGAAGATCCACTATGGCAGATATTCTTGAATTCCTGTCTCGTTAATAATTTTGTGCTCGCTTACTTTTTGGGAGTTTGCCCATTCCTGGGAGTGTCTGCCAAACTCGGCACCGCAAGCCGCATGGGCGCGGCCGTAACATTTGTGATGGTGGTAAGTTCGATGTGCGCTTTTGGAATCAATGCGCTTCTGACCGCCATGGATGCGCCTTACCTGAGGCTCATATCATTCATCGCCGTGATCGCATCCACCGTGCAACTGGTGGAAATGTTTATCAAAAAAATGAGTCCTGCCCTGTTCAGGGCACTTGGCATCTTTTTGCCGCTGATCACCACCAACTGTGCGATTTTGGGCGTTGCCTTGTTTCAGACAAACAAAGGTTACGGGTTTCTGCAGTCCATCGTTTATGCCTTGGGTGCAGGAATGGGATTTACCCTGGCTTTGATCCTGATGGCCGGGCTGCGCGAAAAACTGGAACTGGCGCGTCCGCCTGAGATGGTCAAGGGAGCTGCTTTGGCCATGATTCTGGCCGGGCTTTTGTCGATTTGTTTTATGGGATTTGCCGGACTGGGGAATTAACCATGTTGACCTCAATACTGTTCAGTGGAATCAAGGCGTTTTTGGGCATCACGATCATTATCAGTGCCTGGTTGATCGTGCAGTTGGCCTGGAGACGGGTGTTCGCGATCACCCATGTTGAAGAGGACGTGCTGGCAGGCCGCATGCGATGCCATGGTTGTCACTGCACGACTCCGTGTAAGGGAGCGAATCAGAACCAAGATCAATAGAAGGAAATACTATGCGTTTGCAGGATTATGACACTTCAAAACAGTTCACCGCCAAGGTGACCTCAACGGAACGAATCACCCCGGACGACTCACTGGAGGAGGTCCGGGAAATTGTGGTGGACGTGGGCGGAGGCGATTTTACGATTCAGGTCGGGCAGAACCTCGGTGTGCTGGCTCCCAGCGGTCGCACTTTCGGACAAGAACATCATTTCCGCCTTTACAGTGTTGCGGGCCTGCCTGAAAAACAACCCGACGGGAAGGTGCGTCTGCCTCTTTGTGTGCGGCGTTGTGATTATATCGATGATTATAACGGGGAGCGATACAAGGGAGTTGCCTCCAATTACCTCTGCGACCTGAAACCAGGTGACGATTTGATCATTACCGGCCCGTATGGTCTGGCCTTCGAAGTGCCGGATAACATGGATGCGACATTGATCCTGATCGGTGCGGGCACGGGAATCGCTCCTTTCCGCGGCTTCATCAAGCATCTCTACAAACATGTTCCCGAATACAAAGGTCGGATTCGATTGTTCTATGGTGGGCGAACGGGACTGGATCTTTTGTATATGAACGATGTGCGGAATGATTTTGCGCTTTATTATGACAATGAAACCTTCGAAGCCATCACCGCTCTGAGTCAACGTCCCCATTGGTCCGATGCCATTGACTGGCACAGCGCATTGATTTCCCGGGGAGAAGAAATCTGGACCATGCTTCTGGAGGCGAATACTCAGGTGTATGTGGCCGGATTGGAATCCATCTGTGCGGAACTGGATGAAGTCTTCACCAAGGTGGCTGGATCCAAGGAGAAATGGGAGCAACGAAAAGCTGAGTTGAAAGCCGGTAAACGCTGGGTGGAATTGGTGTTTTGAGTTTCAATTTGTGTAAAGCATGAGCATCATGCCGAATGCAACGTAAACCATCCATCAATGGCCTGGGGTGGCTGTTTCTCATCAGTTTCTTGTTGGGAGGATGGTTGTCCTGGGAATGGTTTCACGAACCCGACCGACAGTCGGGAACCCGGGATTTGATTGTGTCCGAAATGGACTTGATGGGGACCCGGTGGATCATCCAGGTGGCCCCGACGAACCGGATGAGCCATGTCCGAATTCAGGAACATATTCAGGCCGCGTTTGAGGAAGTCGCCCGCGTTGAATCTGTCATGAGTGAATGGCAACCGGATTCACCCATCAGCGGCGTTAACAATCAAGCCGGGGAAGCACCGGTGGAAGTCCCGGATGAGTTGCGGGACATCATTCTTCGAGCCAGACACATGAGTGAAATCAGTTCCGGCGCCTTCGATATCACCTGGAAAGGTATGGGCAAGCTATGGGACTTGCGTGATCCGTCTTTCACTCCTCCAACCGAAGAGACCATTCAAGAGGCCATTGCACGGGTTGATTACAAGAAAATAGAAGTAAACGGGAACCGGGTCTGGCTCAAGGAGCGTGGCATGCAAATAGGTCTCGGTGGTATTGCCAAAGGTTACGGTATTGATCGTGCGGGTCGTGTGCTACGTGAGGCGGGCTTGGCAAATTTTTATGTCGATGGAGGCGGGGATATTCTGGTTGCCGGCTTGAAGTATGGTCGTCCCTGGAGAGTCGCCGTGCGGCATCCACGCATGGGTTCGAGTCAATTTCTGGCCGTGGTGGACATGTCGAATGGAGCGATTGTGACCTCAGGGGACTACGAAAATTATCGCATACACGAGGGGCGGCGTTATCACCACATTCTGGACCCACGCACGGGTAAACCTGCTCAAGGGTGTCAATCGGTCACGATTATTTCAACGAGGGCTGAAACGGCTGACGCTCTCGCCACAGCGGCATTCGTCCTCGGTCCAGGGGAAGGGTGGGATCTCATTCTTCAACAAGCAAACACCGAGGCCATGATGGTGGATGCCGCCGGGCAGCTTCATCTCACCAGCGGATTTCGCAAAAAGGTCGGAGAGTTACGGGGGACTGTGGATGCTTCCGGAGAATGAAGCGGATCCCCGAATGCTTATTCACGGGAAATCAACCCCATGGGAACCATGATCGTTGCAATGGTTGTTTTTTAAACAGTTGCGCCCTGCTGAACCCGATTATTTTCGGGGGCAGGGCGCGTTTAAAGCGGTTAGATTCTATCAGACCTTATTGCAATCCTTGCAGACATGCCTTGATCGCATCAAAATTGGGCAGATCTTTTGGAGTTGGTGTTTGCTCGGAATACTGGATGACACCTTCCTTGTCGACAACGAAGGCTGCACGGGCGCTGGTTGAACCAAATCCCAACAAATCATCCAGCAAAACTCCATAGTCAGCGGCTGTTTTCTTGTTCAAATCGCTGGCCAGGGTGATGCCGATGTTTTCTTTCTGTGCCCATGCTTCCTGTGCAAAGGGGCTGTCCACACTGATGCCGATGACATCCGCGTTGAGATCGCTGTATTGACTCAAACCGGCGGTCACATCACAGAGTTCAGTGGTGCAGACACCGGTGAAGGCCAAAGGGAAAAACAGGATCACTGTGTTTTTCTTGTTCAGGTTGGCGCTGAGTTGGATGTCGCTGACACCATCTGCGTTTTTGGATTTCAGAGTGAAATCAGGTGCTTTTGTTCCTATTGAGATTGCCATGTTTACTATTTTTGTTCAGTTATTTCGCAAAATACGTGCCTACCATATACGTGGCGGGATGTCTCTTGTCAAATGTGGTGTGCTGTTTTTGCTGAAGGTTTCTTCGGGATGCCGCATTTGGCGCGAATCTGAGTTCGTTTCAATTTGGATGAACCCAGCTCAAGGCTGCAATTGAGCACGAGTTATGCTATATTATCACTTTTGTGATGGGCTTTGCATTTGTCGGGCCTCGTGTGACGAATTGTATCGCAAATGGATATGCTAGATTTAGCCAGTGAAAACAAACCATCTCGTCAGAGACTGAGGGTGCCCTCATGGGGGCATACGACCTGTTGCGCATTATGGCAGACAGGAAAAAAGATGCTGCCATCCTTCTTCTGTATGTTGGCCACTTCGCTTTTTATGGTTTCGACACAGGGCACAATGAGCGGCACCTTTGATATATCCGTCGATCAGACGGTTTCACCTGACCAGCCAGGAGTTGGGGCTGGGCGCATCGATGAGCCAGGTGAACAGGATACTTATGTTTTCCAGGGCTCACCCGGACAAGCGGTTTTCCTTGATATGTTAAGCCACGATCCCAATTTGGGATTTGTGACCTGGGAGGTGTTTGGTCCGTTCGGTAACTCTCTATCACTCCAATGCTTTGCTTGTCGGGATCATGGGTTTTTGACCTTACCTCGCACGGGGGAATACCGTATTGTGGTAGGTCGTCCTGACTTAAAGGTTTCGGGTGATTATGCATTTCGCCTCTACGCAGTGCCTGATACCGAGGTGTTTGAGATTGCGTTTGGGGATGAAGTAGACGGCAAAGATACTGAGCTGGAAGGCGCAGGCATGATCGAATCGCCCGGGGCTCGGGATGAATATTTGTTTCAGGTGGATGAGGAACAAAAGATCATCTTCCAACTCATCTCGTTTGAACAAACCATCAAGGATGTCAATTGGAGCATATCAAGCCCATCACTTGGCACTTTGTATTCAGGCGACCTGGTGCAGTATTCACCGAGTATCATCACCATCAACGAATCCGGAACCTTTTCTCTAGTCATCGGCGATTCCGCCAGCGCGGCCCTGGGGAGCTATCATTTCCGGCTGGATGCTGTCCCTTCGCCAGATGAAGTGGTTTTGGACCTTTCCGGTGCACAGGTGTTGGACGAGAAACTGCAAGGTGCCGGACATCTGCAGGCCCTGGGAGCGGCAGATATTTATCACTGGACCATGGACGAGCCCGGGTGGGTGTTCCTGGATCTGGTGGATGCTGACCGTGAATTGCAATTTGCCGAGTGGCAGTTGTTGGGGCCGGGGAATCAGCAAATTCTTTCAACCCACTTCTTTTCAGGAGATCCTGGGCTGGTGTATTTGAATCAAGCCGGGGATTACCAAATGATTGTGGGCGGCAATATCGCAAGCGGCACCGGTTCTTACAGCATTCATCTGCAGCCGGTGCCCGCCAATGAGGAATTCACCATACAGCCGGGCGAATTGATTTCTTTGGATCAACCGGGTGAGGGAGCTGGCAATATTGGGGTTCCGGGGGCTCAGGATGTGTATCGAATAGAGCTGTCTGCCGGTCAATCGGTTTTTGTGGAATCCCTGCAGGCAGATCGTGATCTGGGATTCCTGAGCTGGCGAATGGAAAGTCCGGAAGGTGAAGTGATTTTTGAAGAATGCCTGCGCTGCAAAGATCCCGGACTGTTTGTCATCGCTGAAGCCGGGGTCTATCAGATAGTCGTTGGTGGATCCCAACATGCCGGAACCGGAAATTACGCCTTTCGAATTTGGGAAGTCCCCCTTCCTGAACAGTTCGACAAGGGTGGAGAAGGTTTCGTGGTGATGCCCGATTCAGTGGATACGGGAGAAGGCGTATTGGGGGTCCCTGGTGAGGTGGATACTTTCTTGATCCACTCGGATCGCTCAGAGTCATGGCATTTTCGACCCACCCACGGAACGGGTTCCCCAACCTTGATGTGGCGACTGAAAGATCCGAAAGGAAATGTTTTGTTTGACGCACCTCTTCGGCCCGCCTCGTCATTCGCTCAGTTCATGACCATTCAACAAAAAGGAGTCTTTCAACTGGAGTGCTATCATTCATCCTCCACAAAGGCGCATTACGGATTTGAACTCGAACGTCTGGAACATTGCCCGGCGGTGGATCTTGGTGAGAATGTCCCTCTGCCTGCATTGACGATTGCAAGTCCGGCCATGGGCAGCGTTTATTCTGAGTCCGAGGTGGATATGGTGGGAAGCATCGGGGAATCACCCGGTGTGCGCGGCATTGATCTTGTTCTGGCCTTGGACAGCTCTGAAAGCCTGCTCAAAACAGATCCGACTGACCTGAGATTAAGTGCGGTGAGAGCTTTCATTGAAGCCATGCCCCGGGGATTGAATATTCGAATTGCCTTGGTGGATTTCGATCAATCCGCTCGATTGATTCAACCATTGACCGATGATTTTGCACAGGTGCTCGCACAGTTGGAACAGCTTGATCAATCGGGTGGCACCAACATTGAAGAAGCCTTGCAGGTTTCCCTGGACGAAATCATGTCCCATGAGAATGCGGACGTTGCGCGAAGCATCATCTTGTTTTCAGATGGAGAAAATTCCACAGGAAGCGCCGCTGATGCCACTTTCCGGGCGAATACGAAAGAAGTGAAAGTCCACACGGTGTATTTGGGGGAGAATCCCTCCGAAGGTTCTGAGTTGTTACAGACCATTGCAGCGGCAACATGTGCCAATTATCGCCATGCAAAATCCGCTTCACAACTTGTTGATATTTTCAAGAACATCGCAAGCCCCGTGCCCATCAAACGAATGGAAGCTCTATCATCAGTCCGGCCCGGAGAGGTGTTTCCGGTAGAGTTTGTCGGGCAATTTTGGGGAGTATCCGACCTGCCCATTTCGGGGGGCAATACCGGGGAAGCGGTATTGACGGTCCGCCTGTTTACCGATGAACAACCCGAACGCATGGTCGAGCAATCGGTGGTCATTGGCTTTGAAAACGTGGTGAATGCAGCCCCCATTCTTACAGATGTCCCGGACCTGATCCTGCTTGAGGATCGTTCGCGAACCTTGTCTTTAAACGCACAGGATGCAGATCATGATTTGAACCTGTTAACCTGGAGTTTCCGTACGGATCGACCGGATTTATTCCCTGAAGATGGGGGGTGGCAATGGAACGATTTGAATGGACGAACCCGGCTCAGGCTAAGTCCTGTACCAAATGGTTCCGGTCAAGCCATTGGGACCGTCCGAGTCACCGATCCGGAAGGTGATTTTTCAGAGGCCACATTCACAATCACCGTCCGTGAGTTAAACGATCCACCTTACTTCGATCCGGTAGGTTCCCTGGTGATCAATCCCGGTGAGTTGCTTAGGGTGGTGAAAGTCACAGGAATCCACGACGGTTCAGTTTTTGAAAATCAATCCCTGACCCTTTCTGCCCGTCCGGTGGGAAAGGGTCTGATTCAACAACCCGACGTTATTTACGACGGATCTTCGCACTCTGCCGAAATACATATTCGTCCTATTCCTGGAATGGATGGAACAACTTCCATCGAATTGACTTTGGACGATGGTGAGTCGGTCCATGGCAGATTTCTCCGCAGCTTCAATGTGACTATTCTACCCAAGTCCAACACACCTCCAGTGGTGCAATGGGTCAGACCGTCAAATGGATCAAAAGTATTCGAAGATGAAACGGTGTTGTTGGAGGTGGCAGCAGATGATCCCGACGGAACCATCCAGAAGATTGTCTTTTATTCAAACAACCAGGAACTGCCCAAACCTTCGCCGACAAACGCCACACTGCAATGGAAACCTGAATCCATCGGCACCTATGAGCTTTGGGCATCGGTTGAAGATGATAATCAGGCCACGGAAAGGACCATCCCCGTTACCATTGAGGTCGTGGAACGTCCGCCTGACTTTACTCTGGATATTAGAACACCGGTAGATGCAACCATTGTCTGCATGGGCCAATTGGTCGATATTGAAGTGGATCTGATAGGGGGGGACCCGGATGGAAATGTCGTTCATTTCTTTGCGGGAGACGAGTTGCAGGGAGTTCGAAATGCCCCTCCATATCACTTCCAATGGGAAGCGGATGAAGTGGGTGATTTTCTACTGACCGCTGTGGCTTTCCGGGAAGACGGCTCTTCCCTCGTGTCAGCCCCCGTTCGTGCCGGCGTATCTGAGACTTGTTTGCAGGTGGCCCTGATTACAAACGATCTCGAATTTCATGAAGTTGAGCTGGTCAGGGAATTTTTATTCGAAATGGGTATTGGGATGCGTGTCTTTCCTGTGAACGAGATGGTGGTAGATGATTTGGACTCCTTTGATTTGGCGATGATGGTTGTTGATGAAGTTCAGGGAGTGCAACCGGCCATGGTGCAGGCCGCGAATCACATGGTCACACAACTGGAGAAATCTATTTTTGTCCTGGGGCACCGCATTGCAGGCCATACAAATGCCCTGAGTCCATCCGAGAAAGAAAAATGGCAAGAGCTGATTCACCTGCGGGCATTTGGGAGTCAAATTGTCACTGAACCCGTGGACCTGCAGGAAACAGGCTTCTTTCGTAACATTCTGGACGGCAGGTTCGGGCATGTTGAGCCTTTTGTGTTGTCGTTTGAAACCGACAGGGGCATTGCCGATGATCAGGCTGAAGCGATTGTTTTCTCAGGTGACACGGATTTGCTTGTCCGATCTCCGGCTGGAACCGAACCTGATTTTGGGCAACCCAGAGTTGTTTCTCTCAACTTTACCTTAACTGGAAATGGTGATGAACAGAGTGAGACACAGCGGAAACATCTTTTTCAAAACGCGGTTTGCTGGTCGATGCGTTGCGGGGGATGCTCCAACGCCGTGTTGCCTGTATTGCCGCTGACATGGCGGTCTGAGACTGTAACAGGGAGTCAGGTTCGACAGGTGTTTCAATTCGTCAACAACGGAGCATGTGAACTGACCGGGGGGCGGGTTGAGCTGACCATACCGGACGGAGTGGTTCTTGAAGATGTCATCATGTCCGCCGGTTTGGGGTGGAGACGTGATTCGGAGACTGGCAATGCTGTCCTGAATTTGGGCCGACTGACAAGTGGCGCTGAAGGCGGGGTTCAAGCTCAATTATTGCTGCGACCTGTCACGCCAGGGGATTATCTCATCTCGATCTGCTCCAGCTCCAATAACACCGATCTGGTATGCACCGAACAGTTGTTAACTGTCACCGGCAAGCAACTTTCACCACCTAAGATTCGAATTCGCAGAAATTTGGATGGCGACCTCAGCCTGGTCATATTGGGGGATGAGGATGTTCGTTATCGCGTGGAGTATTCCAGTGATTTCATCAACTGGTTTCATTTCGGAAATGCCGAAGGAGAGGAAAGTACCTTTGCCGTTCCGACAAATGAGCAAGGAATACCTATTACACTCTTTTATCGCGCCAGCATCCAGCCGTGACCTCATTGATTGAAAAAAGCACAAAAAAACACTTTACGATCCGGTGTACTGGTGTTACGGTACACCGAAATTAAAGGAAGCGTGCTCATGAAACCATTGTTCTACCAAATCGACCCTCATTCGGGATTACCTGTTTACAGGCAGCTGATGGATCAAACAAAGCATTACATCGCCTCCGGCACCCTCACCAAAGGGGATCAACTGCCATCCATTAGAGAGCTTGCCACTCGATTGGCCGTGAATCCTGCGACCGTGGTCAAAGCATACAGCGAACTCCAAAATGCCGGGGTAATCGAAATGAAACAAGGCAAAGGGGCTTTCGTGAGTATGGGAGTGTCAAAAAATCAAATTCCAGGTCGCAAGGCTCAAGTCGGGCGCATTGCGAGACAACTGGTCGTGGAATCTCAGCAACTGGGGATGGAACTTGAGTCAGTCCAGGATTTGGTGGAAGAGGAATGGATCGCATTGGGGCAGCAACAGAATGCTCCAGATGACGCGATCAAATCTTCCGTCAGAAATTGATACTTAACATGAATACCCTGACCGCCATTGAAGCGAGCAACCTGACCAAGGCATTTGCCAAAGATCGGGTCGCGGTCAGTTCTTTGGATTTGAAGATTGCGCCCGGCACGGTGTTTGGATTGGTCGGACGTAATGGAGCCGGTAAATCGACCGCTCTCCGGTTATTGATGGGATTGCTTAAACCGGACCAGGGAATGGCCACTGTTTTAGGACAAAGCCTTTGGTCCGCGGACCGATCTCATCGAGCCAGGGTGGGCTATGTGCCGCAGCATCAGCAACTGCCCGGCCGTATGAGTTTGGATGATTTGGGGCGTTACGTGGGGACCTTTTATGAAGATTGGGATCATTCCAAACTTCTTGATTTGTCCCGGCGATGGGGCATGAACGCCACAATACCTGTAGGAAGAATGTCGGGAGGGGAACAGCGGAAGGCTGCTCTTTTATTGGCAATCCACGCCATGCCTCAAGTGCTGATTCTTGATGAACCGGCTGCCGGTTTGGATTCTGTGGCAAGACGTGAGCTTTTGGATTTGCTCATTGAATTGATTCAACTGAGACCGGAGACGACCATGTTGATCAGTACGCATCACATTGGTGATTTGGCGAGGATTGCTCAGGAAGTCGGCATGATGGATCGGGGTAGACTGACGCGGACGGCCCAGTTGGATGAGTTGCAAGAGAGGGTCAAGAAAGTGCAAGTGGTCTTTCCGGGAGATGCACCGCCCAAGCATTTCAAATTGCCGGGTATGATCAGGCAGGAATCGACCGGCCCGGTGATGACGGCGATATGTGAGCTGGATTCGGAACATCTGCTTGATGAAATGAGTGAACGATCAGGAGTTCGGGTTCAGTCCTTTCCTTTGAGTTTGGAAGAAATTTTTTTGGAACTGTTTGAGAATAAAGACTGGCAGTCGCATGTCAGAGAAGATGCGACATTAGAAAACGATAACTTTGGAGGTCATTATGAAACGGATCATGTTTAAGAATAAGATTCAACGACTGTTTGGGGAACAGTTGCGAACCATTCCCGCCTTATTGTGTGGCGTATGGTTGTTGGCATGCCACTCAATCGTGGCGCAAACCGTATCAACGGAGCAACCGCGCATTATCGATTTTCAAATCGAGGAAGCAGCGCTCACCGTACGGGCATATGTCCCGTCAGGCTTTAAGCAAGTCTATCTGGAAGGACGCGCACGAGTGGGGGAAGGGGCCTGGATTCCGCGGGCAGTCATTTACCCGGAAGGAAAAGAAGGCGAATATTTGTTTCACTTGACCCTGTCCCAGGAAATTGAGCTGTTGCGCTTGCGGGCCGAGCGGGAAACACCTTTGGAACCCAGCGCCTTTCTGGGAGAATCGGATTTTGCAGGACCTGAGGGGGCTAAAAATGGGGAAGTGGCTTTTGATGGCCCCGTAGCGGCACCTGAACGGTCCGATGATGATTTGCTTGTCGATGGAGGCGCCGGAGGGGAGCGGGAAGTCGTCGAGTCCGACATCTGGCGAATTGACGGTGATCGCATGTATTTCTTCAATCAATACAGGGGATTGCAGGTGATCAATATCGCCGATGCCAAAAAGCCTCAACTATTGGGCG
>Ga0181585_10004470_pt1 | contig 12221 bp, 16 predicted proteins | sample 071ome_29_FD_132469 | JGI IMG/M metagenome (GOLD analysis project Ga0181585, IMG submission 132469) | Coastal salt marsh microbial communities from the Groves Creek Marsh, Skidaway Island, Georgia - 071407BT metaG (megahit assembly) | ecosystem: Environmental > Aquatic > Marine > Intertidal... | reverse complement strand
TGACAGATTGGTTCCAGGTCACATAAGTACATTGGTGAACAATAAATTGTCTTTTGGAAAAACAGGAAAAACATTCGGAGAACTTCTAGAAGACTACGATAACAGAAGGGTGAATGAGTATCTAAATTCCTATGCTGCTATGGGACGTTTAATCAACCAAGAAGGTTTTCTCCCACAGGAAAAAGCACAGATACAAAGCTGGATTAACAGTGGATTGCTTGAAATACCAAACTATTTTATGCCCACAAATGTTATGCCCACCATTCCCATTCAGAAATTATATAAATTGACTAGGAATTACTAATCACCTGTTCCAAAAGTATATTCTCCATCAAAACCTGTAGCATCAACCATTCTGTTAAATCTAATATTTGCTGTTCTTTGCATTTCATTTCCATCATCAGCAACTTTATCTAGAAAAACTGTTTTCCATTCTTCATCTTGGTTGGTTCCAGTATAAACAAGAAAAGTTTCTCCACCTTCTTCCAATTGATACCATCTTAGATATCCACTATAAATATTTTCTATTGTGACTTTTTCCAGATCACAAATTAAAATATCTGAAGCGTATGTCATTCTCTCTGGCAGCAGTTTAGAATTAGGTAAAAAGTAATCTTTCTTTATGTAGTAATCACTTATGAACCAAGCACCGTATCCCAAACTACAAAAGTAATCTTTCAAATTTTTTCTTTTTTCTGCAGTTCCAATCGTAAATGTTTTATATTCCCCAGTATTCATAAATCGAATATATTGAAGAACACTTAAATATGTAAAAGGAGACATCTCTAAAGCAGAAATATCTTTTTCCACTTTGTATTCCACAATTGATGGATGATACTCATCATCAACTAACGGACCAGTAAATTTAACAGCAGTTCCAAATCCATCAGAGCACCAAAAGTAATCTTTATAAGATTTTATAGATTCTATTGTTGGTTTTGAAGAAGAATGGATTCCTGAATACAAATGCTTTCCAACAGGAAGAGTCATATCCCTTACTTCATCTTTGATAAATCTTGAATAAAAAGTATCATACAACTCCCCTCTTTCCATAAGCTCATTTCCTGTAGACACAAATTCATCCCAGTACAATTCTTCTTCCATTTGATCGATTGCATGATTTAGAAATGCCATACCTTTTTCGTAGTCATCAAATACTTTTATCAGAACTTAAGCCAATACATTTTCAGATTCTACACCTTTTTCACTAGACCTCTGAAAATCTACACTGTAAATCAAAAACAAGTCGAACAATTGATCTTTTGTCAATTTTGGAAAAATAGTCATATTTCTAAAAGCTTCACCCAACTTTACCGATTTAATTGTTAAATCAACCCATTCTTCTGAATCAATTTGATGAGCACTAAAACCTATTCCAAAACTTTTTAATAATCCATACTTACCATAAATTATGTAATTGAACATATCAGCAGATAAATATTGAGAATCTAATGACTTAGACCCTTTATTCTTTGCTAGACCAAGTAAAGCTGTACCAACAATTGTTCCTATTGCTAATTTGTTCATAATTTAATCCTTTTCTACAATTCTGATCCAAAGACTAGAAGAACCAGGTATAACTCTGTGCTGTAGACCTTTTTCTACCAATATCTTTTGACCTTGTTCCATTTGGAAAGGATGTTTATCATCAAATTGAAACTGCCAATCGGTTTCGCTTAGAACTTCAAGTAGTCTATGTTTATCATCTGCATGCCATTTGAATAAATGCTTCGGAGCTCTTGGATTGAAAACCCTGATAATACAGTTGTTTAACTGCTTCTCAACAAATGGTTTTCTTTGGTCATCCATATGTGCAATCATTTCCAAAAACTCTCTGTAATATTTATTCACGCATTATTCCTCAGATGGAGGCGGAAGTTCTTTTTGCTTTCTAGCTTTCAACTTTTTAAATATACCATATACAGCCAAGCCTGTGAAACCAAAAATCGCAAATCCGACCACTCCTAAAATATACTTCATATGCTTTTGTTGTTTTTTGGCAACCTCTTCGGTCATTGTTTAATCCTGTTCAGAGATATGTTGTTGTTGTCTATTCTCCAAGTGCCTACATTATCCACAGACTTTATTTGGTTTGGATAAAAAGGAACAAAAACATTTATATTATGTCCAAAAGTTTGAGTTCCACCAGCTGCATCATTTATACCCAAAAATATGACACCATCATAATCCGCTTCATTATAAACCCACTTAACAATTTCATTTGTAGTTCTAGTTTCTAATTCTATTCCATCACTAGAAAGATACTTATAGTGAAGCGGAATACCCATTCTATCTGTTGTATTGTCAGTAACTTTCACCTGTACCATCCCAAGTTCAGGAAAAGGAAGATTATTCCAGTTTGGTGAGTTTTCCAACCCTCTAAAATCTAAAACAAGAGGATTCTGCATTGATAAATACACACTGTAAACACCTGGCTTGGTTCTAAAATTAAAGTCATTAAGATCTTCAATGCTTGGCTCTTCCTGTTCTGTATCCCATACAAATACAGGATATTCATAGTCATCTTCTGAATACACTTCTATACTATGAAAAACCAAGTCTTTTATGTCTTTAAAGTCAGGATACTGGGACGATATAATTTTCTGGAACTCTTGAGGAGTAAAATCACCCTCTTCAATCATAGATTCTTTAAGGTCATTAAAGTATTCCATCAATTCGTTAATAACATCAACTTCATCTTCCCAAGTATAATGAAACATAACATCTTTTCTTGGACCACCCCTTAAAGGCTCACCCCATCTGTTTTCAGTTTTTAAGTAGTAATGACCCCATCTTTCTCTCACCTTAAATCCATAATTCTCTATATTGCTTATAAAATCTCTAAAGTCTTTAAATACACCAACATTTGCATCATCATTACTGCCTGCATAGCCCACAGCAGCCTCCCAAGAATCGGTAAAGAACAAACTAGGATGACCTTTTCCTTCTTTATCTTGTTCAAACTCTGTAAATCCAGATAAAGGACTACCATGATAAACCTCTAGGGGTTCTCCATTCGCATTAACGACAACTGATTTTCCAAACCAATTCTTGAAAGCCTGATTGAACTTTTCATTTTTTGCTCCAATCTTTTTTGAAAGAGCCAACAAAGCAGAACCCAATATTACACCTAATGCAGATTTATTCATTTCTAGTATCCTGTCTCTGTTTCGAGTTCCCAAGGTCCCCAAGTTGCAAACTCAGCAAGTTTTTCCATTGCTTGATTCCTTGTATATTTTAGCACATTGTTTTTTGGCGGATGCATTTTACCATCTTGATAATAAGGCTGGTCGATGGTTCCTAGTATGTAGTAAATTTGCTTTGGCATTCTGATGTTCTTTCCGTTCGCAACTTCAATAACTTCATCACCCTCTTCAATCCAAGCGTGACCAAACCAAATATCTTGCAATGCACCTCGACCACGAACTTCGCCATGAACCAATACCGCATCGGTATTACTGCTAAAGTTCTTCATCATCCAACGTCCAGCTGCTTCAAAACAGTCACCGCCTTTGTTCTCATCATCGAAATCGTCTAAAGAGGCTGATCCTTGCCTTACAATAGAAATGAATCTTGGATCAATCTTGTGTGTAACAATAATTTCGTATTGAGCTGCATCAACATCATTAGTGTCCATAATTCCGTTTGAATCAATTTCTAACAAAGAAAATCCATCATCAGGAACAAATCCTTCTTCGCCCTGAAAGCCCCAAATATTTCTATCTGCAAACCAATTACCTAAAGCATGTTCAGCATCTTCTTTACTCTTGAACAAGTAGATTCCTTGAGGCTCACCTTGCATATCAACAGGTGTTCTAGGAACCAATCCTGTACTCATTATGGAAGATAAATTCCTAGTTGGAGTGATGTGGTAATACTTGTTTCTGGAACCTATTGCCTTTTTTGCCATACCAAGTAGAGTTGCACCTAAAATTGTTCCTAGTGCTACTTTGTTCATAGCAGACCTCTATCTCTAAAAGCGTTCTTCAACATTTCCATCCATTTATGTAAGCTGTAAAAAGATTCTCTTTCTTTGTATTTCTCTTTTACGTAATCGTTAAAATGACCTTTCAATAAATGGTTCTCCATGTCCACAAGGTCATTATTTATAAAATCCTTATCTAAGTTGCTGTAGATTTCAGAAAACCTTTCTTTGGTGAATTCTTCTTGTTCATTATTATTTAAGAAATTGTCATACAACAGCCTCTTCATTTCTAAGAGGTTGCTATCCGAATCGTATAAAGCTGCTCTTAGATTTGGCTCATAAGATGCTAAAATTCCATAGTCATTATTAACAATTGCATTCTCAATCTCTATTTTTTCATCATCGTATGCTGTTTGATAATATCCTAACAAATTAAAAACGATATCATTTCCTTGTGTAGGTCTTTCTCTTCTAGAGTCAAAGTATGCCTTACCTGATGGAGTAGAGCCTGCAGGCAGATTTTTTTTCCACTTCTGAGGATCAATGGCATGAAATAGTTCATGAGCTATGAGGTTTCTCATTTCCATCTCGAACATATTTCTAAAATTGTTATTTAAGGATATTATATCTTGTGTGTTTTGTTGGTTCGTATCAAGTATGAGTACAACCAAATCCCCCTGATTATGTATACCCCAAAATAACTGTCCAAAAACACCTCTAATGTTTTTAAAGGTTGGGATTTTATTGAAGTCTTTTATTTCTTGAGATAAAAAATCATTACTCTGCTGACATTCTTTATCATATTCCTTAGAGTTTTTTATGTGAGAAAGACCTTTAAGGGTAAGACTACTTGTTCTTGCAACCAAAAACCTAAAATCAAACACATCTCCATTTAACTTTTTTAAAGGTATTGAAAAGTTATTATTCCGATTTCCAATCATAGGAATAAGTTTCACAAATCCTGCTTTCTCTCCAGGAGTCGGTATTTTTTGAAGAGTATCAAAATTATCCATTATTTCAACCATGAATTTTTGAGTAAGCTGTCCTACTAACCCAGAAAAAGACATGTTATTGAGAGCGATAAACCTTTCATTCAGACGTTTAGAATCCATTATGGTTCTTGACATAGAACCCCTATTCTTTGCTAGACCAAGCAAAGTTGTACCTATAATTGTTCCTAGTACTGCTTTGTTCATATCGAGTACCTACCAAGGCATATCGGACTGAAGTCCAAGTTGTTTTGCAAATAATGTTGGACCATAACAAGCCCAGAAGCCAGCTTTCTTTGGGTTTTGTTTGGCTTTGGTGTCACACTTATGCCTTGCCCAAAAAGATTTTGAACGGTCATACTGATCGTTTTTAACGGTTCTTGTAGGATCTCCCCACTCAATCTTCATCGCCTTGATGTTTCCTTCTTTATCCCTCTTTCCAGAGTCGTGATAAACGATAAACTTTTTCTTTCCGCCACGCTTTGGTATATCCAGGATAACTTTTTCACCATTGTATACAGCTTCTGTACCCACATCTAAGTGTTTCACCATCCACTCACTTGGTCCTTTTAGAATTGGATTCCCAGCTGCCCAATATGCCTTTACTTCTTTGAACATCTCTGTATATTTTTTACTGCCCAATCTGAAAAAAGAGTTCGTTAAGTCCAAACCCATATCCAAGTGTTTTTGAAGGTCTTTCGATGGCTTCTTCTTTTTACCTTTTTTCTTCTTTGGTTTAGATTTTTTTGCGAAACTACCGTATGGCTTGATTTTTGACGATTTTTTCAAACCACCAACCAACAATGTGCCAGCAATAACATACAATCCGTTTCTCATTTTTTTTCTCCAAATAGGCTATTATATAATAGCACATAGGAGAACTGATAATGCCTTCAAAAGAATCAATCGCAGTTATTTTAGGAGCAATCGCTTTAGGGCTTCGAAACAAAGGTTCAAAAGATGTTCAGCCAGTAATAGAAAACATTACGGAAGAAGAATTGACAAGTAGATTTGCTCGTTATCCAACGGAATTGAAAAAAAATCAATTTTTACATGGTTCTACTGGGTTTGAAAATATAGCAAATCCAGTTCTAAAACGAAATCCAAAACACCCAATAATCTTTTCTCAAGAACAAGAATTAGAGACCCCAGATCATGGTATATACATATCACAATATGTAGACACTGTTCTTTGGTATACAAAAGGGAAAGAAAATAGATATGTGTCCTTAATCGAAGTAAATCCAGACGATCTAATGATTGATGAGGACACTATAGGAGAAGTAGCATATAGTGTTAATAACGTGTTTGGGGAACAACATAAATTAGCATATGAAATGATAATGCCAAAATTATATGACAACCCCAAAAGCCCTATAAATATAATCCTAAAACTATATAAACAAGCAATGAAATTTTATGGACACCATAAACCAAAAGATATGAAATATCCTTTACAGTCTATTGAAAGACTCGATGAAATTGATGAAATTGACAAAGTTAATTATTATGTTGAAGATCGATCACTACCTAAACTCGTTATTTTTCTAGGAAAAAGAATAAACTTTATAATGTCCGAAGAAGAAAGGAAAATCCTTGTAAAAGCCTTAATGAGAGGGCTATTAAGTTCATCTGAAGATGATGAATACGTAGATACGATATATAGACCATCACATATCAACTTTTTTATTCCTGATCGAGAAAACAAAGGAATCAAACCAATTAAAGTATTTAGGATTATTGACTAATGAGCAAAAAATCTCTTGCAGTTATTTTAGGTGCTATTGCTTTAGCTGCTTCGAAAAAGGTTGCTGGGTCAAGAAGCATACCAACCCCTATTGATACAATAGACAGATACACATTGAAAGATCGCCTGAAGGGATTGAAGCCAAACGAATACATACATGGCACAATGGGGTTTGCAGATTTAAGTAATCCAATCCTGTATAGAAACCCAAAGCACCCAGTTATCTTCTCCAAAGAACAAGAATCGGTCACACCTGACATGGGTATTTATGTAACAAATTATTACAACTACCCAGGATTTGAAACAAACACAATGAACTATATTTGCATCGTAGAAGCAGATGATTCACAGCTTAAAATTGATGAAGATTGGCTTGGAGATGCTTGTATGTGGATGCTGGTAGAAACGCAATGGAATGAAGAACCAGACAAACTACTTAGAGATCTTGGTCGTAGAGCATTAGAAAGGTTTGGAAATACAAAACTTAAAGACATGCATATATCGCTCAACCAGTATGTTCAAGAATTGGCTACAAATCTTAAAAATGGTGGGAATGTATTTGTGGAAATAGAATATGCAGCTACGTTTGGAAAACGCATCAATCAAGTCATTACGCCAGAGGAAACCGCAAAACTCATCGAATGGTCAAGAATGGATATGTTGCCATCAACCATACAAGCTTTCTGGATACCAGACCCTGAGAACAAGGGCATACAACCAAAAGAAATTTACTACGTAATCGACAATTAATGGTTGACAAAGCAACACTTACAATATAATGTATATGTAATATATTTTATATAGGTGTAGTATGAGAACAAGAGATAAAGACCCAATAGAAAAAGCTGTAGACGCATTTATGTTCGTTTTATTTCCTCCAAAAAAGCTTAAAAAGAAGTTTTTTTATAAAAAAAAGCGATAAGAGGCTATTATAACTTCGACAACTAATTATAGGAGTTAAACATGTCTGATAAAATAGCATACAATAAAGGTCAAGCCGAAACTTATGGTTGGACACCTGAATGGTTCTCTGCCACAGCTTTCGATCAACAACTTGTAGATAATATTGCTGCATATCAAAGAGCAAATGGATTGACAGCAGATGGAATGTGTGGTCCTTCCACATACCGAGTTCGATACAATGAAATAGAGAGCGAAGGAACATTTATTCTTTCTCATTCTATTGAAAATGGTGATAAGTATATCGTACATGCTGGAAATGCGGTTGAAATCTTTTGGGATAAAGTTGTTCTATGGACACAGAATCCAAAGTTTGCTGCACAATCATACACAGATATGGGTGGAAAGCCTGAAAGACAGATTAATATGTTTGTTAACCATTGGGACGTTTGTTTGAGTTCTTCTTCTTGTCAGAATGTTTTGAACAATCGAGGTTTGTCCGTTCAATTCCTGTTGGACAATGATGGTACGATTATTCAAACCACCGATACACAAAACATCTGTTATCACGCTGGAAGAACTGTGAATAACGTATCTGTTGGTATTGAGATCTCTGATGCATACTACTTAAAGTACCAAGACTGGTATATTAATAACGGCTTTGGTCCGAGACCAATATGGGAAAACGCACAAGTAAATGGAAGTACTCTAGAGCCTTTCTTGGGTTTCTACGATGTTCAAATTGAAGCACTTGCAGCTCTTTGGGAAGCCATTTCTTATGCGTGTGATATTCCATTGAAAATCGTAGACAACAATCATTGCTATGATAAAAATGTAGCAAACGGTACATTTCAAGGTTTTGTAAATCATTACAATATCACTACAAAGAAGATTGACTGTGCTGGACTTGATAATGCTGCTGTACTGGTAAAAGCCTTAGAACTCAGAAAGAAACGATAATAAATATCTAACAATTTTTGTTGGTTATTCAATATAAAGACTGTTTGCTATTTCGCATTCAGTCTTTTTTTTGTGCTACCTTAAAGAAGTATTATGAGGTCAAAATGAAAACTACACTCGCTACAATACTTGGTACAGCTGCACTTGGTTTTATAAAATCAAGAGTGGGTAGTGGTGCTAAAATCGTACCTTGTGATGAAATAAAATTAGATATGACGTTAAGACTTTTTGCTCCTTCTACCAATCTAACCCACATTGACGTAGGTTGGAATGCTTCTAAATTCATCAACCAAATGAACATTATAGATGTTTCTATTAAATGTGTTGCAAAAGGAATAAATCTTGACATACCAGAAGAATTAGTAGAAGAATTCGGAGAATATATTTATGCATATTTTGAAGTTTTCGTAAAACTAAAAGGTAGACTCGAAAACCTTGAAGGAGAATTAACTAAAGACAACATAACTTATCAACTAATACTCGATACCATAAAAGAGTTATGGGTAGAAAATATACTATTATTAGCTCCTAATGCAGAAACAGAAATACAAACAAATAACGAATTTAGTAATTATTTTTCAATAAACACCTTCATGAAAGATTACAATAACATATCTGATATAAATGCAGGATTTTACGGTCCACAAACCAGTGTAAATAATTCTTTTTATGTTACTGACGAGAAAGGAAGTCCTATTGATTACATGACAAAAAAAGACAAATCAAAACTAAGGAAGAGATGATGAATACTACACTCGCTACAATACTTGGCACAGCTGCACTTGGTTTTCTGAAGAGTAAACTTGGTAGCTCTGTTAAAATCATAAGAGAGAACAAATATTTTTTTATAAATCCTGAATTATATGTAAGATTTTATGCCAACAATCTTGATTATTTAGGACTCGACATTCATGAGATACATAATGAGGAATCATTATATCCAATAGATGATATAAAAGAACATAGAGTATTTTTGCATCCAATAGAAAACTCTCCCATCATAAAATCTGTTGGTTTGTACTTGACTGACACTGAGATGGCAGACGATGAACCAGGCTTAGACATCCTATATTCTGTTTATTGGGGTTTTGTGATTGAAACATATGATAATAGTTTGGTCTTAGATGAACAAGTTATTCAGCATATACATAATATATCTAGCGATATATTATCTGCTTTCCAGCAAGTACTGATACAAGTTTCTGGTGGAGAGATTGTTTATACTGATAATAATTTTGAATTTTTCCCCCAAAACTATGAAGAATTTGCTGAACATGCTGGAGCACATATACATCATTTAAATCGTGTTGCAGAATATTTTATTATTGACAATAATGGACAAAAAATAAACTTTAGAGAATTCCAAAGAAGAAATCCAACATCATCAAAATCCAATTTGAGGAAGCGATGATGAGGTCAACAATCGCTACAATACTTGGTACAGCTGCACTTGGTCTTCTGAAAGGAAAACTAGGAAGTAATGCTAGACGAACTCCTATCGTCAAAAAACCATTTGATCAAGTTGAATACTCTACGCCTTTCGCAGTAAGACGAGGATGGGAAGATGATGGTATTTTTATTCCTACTCCAGAATTAGATGGTATTCTTTATCTTCATTTTCTTATACGAGAGGATCTATGTTATAGCGAAGAATGGTGTTGTGGAATTATTTATCTCATTATAGATCCGAATGGAAAATACGCAAACTGGAACAAAGATGACAAAACATATAAGGAATTGGTCAAATTTCTAGATCCAGAACATGAAAATCATAGCAATCTAGAGGCTATTCACAATCTTGTTCATGAATACACTGTTCAAAATAACTTGGACATAGAAATAGAAGAGAATTGTGGTTATACAAATGATATTTTTTTATCTAAAATAGATTTATTGGTTGATATACATGGAAAGCCAATAATAAAATCAGGTAAAGATTATGATAACTCAAAATTGAGGAAGCGATAATGTCATTTTGCACAGTCACCACAATACTTGGTACAGCTGCACTTGGTCTCCTCAAAGGTCGATTTGGTAGTTCAGTTAAAATTGTAAAGAAAAATTACCCTATATTCTTATCTGAAGAAGCAGCCATTTTCGCACACATTTATGCTTCTATCTATGAAAGCTTAGGTATTTATTTAGATTCAATAATGTTTGATAATATCCAAGAAAGAAATCTACTCCAAAACAACAATCGCCTCATATTATTTCCAATTCAAAATTCCAAAGTACTAAAGTCAGCTGGGCTTTACTTGGGACTAGCTGAAAGTGAATGGAACCAAATGATGATGGATCAAGACAATATGGAATATACATTGACGTTCGAGTATGCATTTGAGCCGATCAATGAGAATGTTACCGAAGCAGAAGTAAAAACAGAAGTTAAACTGTTTCACGATCAAATTCAATTATCAATCAGAAAATCACTAAGACATCTTTTGAAATCCCCAAGTATAACCGAAATATATGATGAAGAAGGCAGGGCATATTCTGAAATAGAAGATGACGAGATAATAGACGATCTAACACAAGAAAACATATACTTAAAAGAAATACCTTTGTATGTATATGAAGACAATGAAGGAAATCAACATCGTATACCGCATAGAAGACCTAATGAAGACACCTCTAAACTTAGGAAAAGATAATGAAAACTGCAATCGCTACAATACTTGGTACAGCTGCACTTGGTTTTCTGAAAGGGAAACTAGGAAGTAATGCTCGTAAATCATCAATTCAAATTATAAAATGTGACGAAATAAAATTAGACTACAGGTTAAGACTTTATACTTCAATCATTGATCTAGAACATATTCAAACAGGCTGGTCTGCTTCTAAATTTATTAACCAAATGGACATTGTAGATATATCCATTAAATGTGTTGGATCACACATAGACGATGACATACCACAGGAAATCATAGAGGAATATGGAGACTATTTTTATGCATATTTTGATATTTTCGTAAAACTAAAAGGTAGATTTGAAAATGATCTTGAGCCAGCAAATAAAGGTAAAACTTTCCAATTAATACTTGATACAGTAAAAGAACTGTGGGTGGAAAACATACTCTCATTGGCTCCTGATGCGGAGACAGAAGTACAAACGAATGACTTTAAGAGCTACGATTCAATAGATCGTTTCATAGATGAATACAATGAAATTGATGATATCATTGAAGGGTTTTATGGTTCAAGAACATCTGTTCTCGATTCTTTTTATGTTGCTGACAAAGAAGGAAATCCTATTGGTCCTAAATTAGACAAAGACACAACAAAACTGAGGATTCGATAATGGAATCTACACTTGCTACAATACTTGGCACAGCTGCACTTGGTCTTCTGAAAGGCAGGTTCGGAAGCTCCATTAGACTTTCAACAAAAGAGATCTCTTTATTATTTAGTGAGAACCGATTTCTTGTATACTACGATGGCACTCCTTTCGAAAAAGACGTTGTAATAAAATCTTCTGTACCACAAATCAGCGATGTTATATTGAATTTTGTATTCAATGAAGAAGGTCAAACTGCTCATGATCTAGTAATCATCTTTAATGAAAGATACACAGAGAATGAAATATACCAAATTATTGAAGATAATGCATATACCATAATGATGGAAGCTTGGGATGCTTTCGAGACAATATATGAGAATTCTGGGGAAAATCCAGGATGGTCTTATCTATACACAGATAATG
>Ga0181585_10004469_pt1 | contig 12221 bp, 10 predicted proteins | sample 071ome_29_FD_132469 | JGI IMG/M metagenome (GOLD analysis project Ga0181585, IMG submission 132469) | Coastal salt marsh microbial communities from the Groves Creek Marsh, Skidaway Island, Georgia - 071407BT metaG (megahit assembly) | ecosystem: Environmental > Aquatic > Marine > Intertidal... | reverse complement strand
TTGCAGCTAGCACGCGGACTTTCGATGAGTTTGGCCAGCGGGCGGCGGTCTTTGGGACCGGTCCAAAAGCGGGCCGGCCCCGGCAATTTGACTTCCAGTTTGCCAGCGGGTCCGACGCTATGGATCATTTCCTGATATTCCGAACCCTCGGCAAACATTGATAATTCAAGTGCGGCGCGCGTGCCGTTGTCAAAATCGACTATGACATATCCACAATCCCAGATATCAGGAGTGTCGCCGTCATAGCGTTCATCCAGATGATTGACCACCTGTCCGGCACTGGCCATCACCCGCACCGGGTTAGCACCCAAAATAAGGCGCATCAGATCGAAAAAGTGACAGCATTTTTCAACAAGCGTGCCGCCAGAATTTCGATTGAACCGATTCCAATTGCCGACCTTGTTCAAAAAGGGGAAACGGTGTTCGACGATTGTCAGCATCTTGGCTCCGCAGGTCACATCGCCCAAGCGGGTTAAAAACTGCTGCATTGGTGGCATGTAACGATATTCCATCGCCACCCAGACCGGCGCTTTGTAGGCGCGTTTGAAGGCCTCAATCCGCGGCAAATCGTCGGGGTCGGTGAACAGCGGCTTTTCCACAAGAACCGGAAGATTGACCCTGTTGGCGATGCTCTCCAGCTGTTCTACATGCCGGAAATTCGGACTGCAGATGACAAGGCAGTCCAGCGGGTCATGCGCCAGCAATGCCTCAAGGCTGTCTACGAGAACCGCATCGGGTGCCAGTTGCAGTGCTTGTGCCGCCATATCGGCATCGGGCTCAAAGATTACCGCCACATTGGTGTCTGCAAGAAGTGCAATGTTGCGCAGATGCTCACGTCCCATCATGCCACATCCAATCATTCCGTAATGTGTTGTCATCGAGTGGCTCCTATTTCAAACGCGCTACATAACGAACTGTTTTTGGATTAAACCAATTTCGTGAATATTCAACCTTGATATCACTCTGCGACCAGCCGAAGCGTTCGACATATCCTGCAACTGTCCCGGCCGGCAGGCTGAAAGGGGGTGTCTGCCAGTGCGGCACTGTGTCAAGGCTGACCCAATCTTCTGCGCGGGTGATCCAAAGACCGAGTTGGTCGCGGTAGAATTTATAGAGAGATTGTGAGACCGACGCCGGATTAATCTCTTCAACAACAGACCCATCGAGCCAAATTTCTTCCAAAGCTGCAGGCACATCGTCAAGAAAGCGCAACCGCCTGAACCGATGCCCAAAATCTGCCGTTCCGAAAGCGGGCAGATCGGCTGGCTTTGCCATTGTGTCGATTGAAATAATCTGCGCCGAGGGCAGTCCACCGCCAGACGGCAACTCAAGTCGAAAAAAGGAATAGATCGAATCGTGGTTTTCGTTTTTGCGGATGTAGTTGCCTGATCCCTGCCGCCGGATTAAAAGCCCCATTTGAGTCAATTGAGCCAACGATTTGCGCAACGTACGCACCGCCACACCATAGCGTTTCGCCATATCGCGTTCCGTTGGCAGGCGCTCTCCATCGATCAGCAATCCTGCACTGACCTCACGGGAAATCTGCTCTGTGATTTGTTGATAAATCGGCAGATTTCCATGGTTTTTGGTGGTTTTCATCTGACTTGTCATCGCAAATTGATGCACCATTGATTAATCACTGTGGCTATGCTCTATTCCATTTGATTGAAAAAGGGAAGTGCTATGACGATTGTCCCCATTACGAGTGCTGATCTTGATGCGGCTGAAGTCAGTTTTTTCTCTGCGCTTTGCTCGGATGATTTTCAATATCTGGGTGTCCCGGATGGTGCATTACGATCAAGTTGGGCGCATTGCTCCGATATCGTGAAGCGCGCCGAGGCGAGGGGGTTTCGCAATATTTTGTGCCCATCCTCCTATCAGGTTGGTCAGGATACGCTGTCTTTCGTGGCGGCCTGTGCGCCGGTAACGGAAAAGATCAATTTGCTCGCGGCGGTTCGTTGCGGTGAGATGCAACCGATCATGCTGGCGCGCACTGTTGCCACCCTTGATCATATGCTTCATGGCCGATTGACCATTAATATCATCAGTTCGGATTTCCCCGGGCAGAAGGAAGACAGTCACTATCGCTACAAGCGCTCGCGTGAGGTCGTTGAAATTCTGAAACAGGCGTGGACGCAGGACGAAATCAACTACAATGGGGACATTTATCAGTTTGAAAATGTATCCACTGATCCGGCTCGTCCATATCAGCAAAATGGCGGGCCATTATTGTATTTTGGTGGATATTCGCCAGATGCCGTAGAGTTATGCGCGCAGCATTGTGATATCTATTTGATGTGGCCGGAGACGCGTGAAGATCTCGCTGAGCGCATGAAAACGGTCAATCAACGTGCTGAGGCCTATGATCGGACGCTCGATTACGGATTGCGTGTTCATATGGTTGTCCGCAAGACCGAAGCCGAAGCCCGCGAATATGCTCAAATGCTGGTTTCACGACTTGACGATGATACCGGCAGGGAGATTCGCGAACGCGCCCTCGACAGTGTTTCACTGGGTGTTGCAAGGCAGGCCCGGAATCGTGAGCTTGCTGACATGGAAGGTTTCATTGAGCCGCATCTCTGGACAGGGGTGGGCCGTGCCCGTTCCGGCTGTGGTGCGGCGTTGGTCGGATCAGCTGACCAAGTTTTGAGCGAGCTTGAAGCCTATCAGAAGATGGGTATTCGTAGCTTCATCTTTTCCGGCTATCCGCATTTGGATGAATGTGATTACATCGGCGATCTGGTTTTGCCGGAGTTAAAAACATGCTCGCTGCCAGAGGTTTATGGACGAGTGCCAAGTGATACGCCCATGACACCGTTGGGCCAGGGAGAACGCAGATAATGCAACGCGTCAAGCTCAACGAAGACCTGTCTCTCTCGCGCATCGCCTATGGCATGTGGAGACTTGGTGACGATGCCGATACGTCCGCGCCGCATATTCAGGCCAAGATTGAATCCTGCCTTTCGCAAGGCATCACCACAATGGATCAGGCTGATATCTATGGCGGCTACATGGCTGAAGAGCTCTTTGGTGCGGCGTTGGCAGGCACGTCACTGCGGCATCAGATAGAGATTGTCACAAAATGTGACATTGTTGCTCCGGCAGGGCGTCATGCCGCAGCGCGGGTCAAATATTATGACACCGGCAAGGCCCATATCACAAAGTCGGTTGAAGATTCACTTCGTTTGATGGGGATTGAGCATATCGACCTGTTGTTGATCCACCGGCCCGACCCAATGATGGATCATGATGAAACCGGTGCGGTACTCGACGCGCTGGTAGCATCGGGTAAGGTTGGCAATGTTGGTGTTTCCAATTTCCGGCCATGGGATATGGAACTGTTGCAATCAGCGATGCAGACAAAGCTTGCTACCAACCAGATTGAAATCAGTGTTCTTGCCCATACAGCATTCACCAATGGCGATATTGCCTTTTTGCAACGTCATAACATTGCGCCAATGGCGTGGTCACCGCTTGCGGGTGGAGCTCTGTTTGACGCGCAGAATGCCGGTTTGATGGCAGTTTTGACCGAGATAGGCGCCGCATATGAAGTCGATGCGGCGGCGGTTGCAGTGGCATGGCTTTTGGCGCACCCGGCAAATATCATTCCTGTTTTGGGAACGAACAATCCAGACCGTTTGGCGCGTCTGTCGGATGCCACAAAAGTTACGCTTGGTCGTGAAGACTGGTTCGAGATTTACACCGCTGCCCTCGGGCATGAGGTGCCATAATGCTGCATCCAGTTTGTTGTAACCCAAAGGTCTTCCGGTTGAGGATTCCGCATCCCTGATGAAAGCGCTTGATGTTTCCATTCAGTCCCTGGCGTTCTGCAACAGTTGGATGTTGCGTGTTGGACGTTCGTTGTCGATCGTGGCGCTGGCACTGATGGTCGGGATCATGCTGACGCAAGTGTTCTTTCGTTATGTGCTGAATAACGCGCTGCCATGGCCGGATGAAGCGGCACGGTTTTGCATGCTTTGGATGACCGGGTTAATGGCACCAATGGCCCTGCGCCATGGTGGCTTTGTCGCGATCGATATGTTTCGACTGATGTTACCGCGCACGATTGGGGCAATGTTGCAATTGCTGCTATGGGTGGTTGCATTGATGGTGCTGGTAGTTGCTGTGCAGATTGGTTGGGATCATCTCAATTCCGGCTGGTTGTTCAAATCCTCGTCCATGAAGTTACCGGCAGGTTTGATCACTGAACGGCCGGTGCGTATGCCGCTGGCCTATAGCTATCTGTCCCTTTGGCTCTCGGTGGCATTGATGATTGCCGTCAGTGCGGAATTGATCCTGCGTCATCTGCGCCAGCTGGTGACGGGCAGTGATCCGCTTCTCGATGGGGGTACGAGCCAGAGGAGTGACGGATGCTGATCTGGTTTCTGCCGCTGTTTCTCATTTTCCTTGCGCTCGGGATGCCTGTCTTCTTTGGGCTGGTGGCGGCACCGGGCCTGCTATTGTGGTTGAATGGTCAAGAGCGAGACATCGTACTCCTTTACCGGAATGTCTATAACGGCATGGACAGTTTTCCGCTGATGGCGGTGCCGTTCTTTATGTTGGCTGGCGAGCTGATGAACAGAGGCGGCATAACATCGCGCCTTGTTGAATTTAGCCAGGCGCTGATGGGGCATTTGCGAGGCGGTCTGGCACATGTCAATGTGTTGTCATCTATCCTTTTTGCCGGATTATCGGGCTCGGCCGTGGCAGATACATCAGCGTTGGGGTCGATGTTGATTCCGGCGATGGAAAAGCAGGGTTATACCCGCCGTTTTGCCGCCGCTATCACAGCTGCCAGTTCAGTTATTGGCCCGATCATTCCGCCTTCCGGAATTATGATCATCTATGCCTATGTGATGGGTGAAAGCGTTGCAGCACTGTTTCTTGCCGGTATTGTACCGGGCGTTCTGGTTGGCATCGGGTTAATGGTGATGATCAAGTTGATGGCTGACAGGTATGATTTTCCTGCGGCGAGCAGGCGATACAGCTGGCGGGAGCGCGGTGATGCAAGCCTGAAAGCCTTCTTTCCCTTGATGACGCCTGTCATCATTCTTGGTGGCATTCTGCTTGGGGTATTTACTCCAACCGAGGCTGCGGCGGTTGCTGTCGGCTATGCGCTTTTCATTGGGCTTTTTGTTTTGCGCACCCTGAAACTTGCCGATTTGCCGTCGATTCTGTCGCGCGCTGCAATGACATCGGCAGTGGTGCTTTTGCTGGTCGGCGCGGCAATGGCGTTCAAGACAGTGGTCAGCCTGTCGCATTTGCCTGAAACACTGGCGGCTTTCATTTTGTCTTTATCTGACAATCCGCTGGTTCTGCTGTTCCTTATAAATATTCTGTTGTTCATTGTCGGGATGTTTTTGGATGCCGGACCAGCAATTATCATTCTTGGACCCATTCTGGCGCCAATCTTCATCGCGCTTGGCGTCGACCCTGTGCATTTTGCGATCATCATGTCGGTCAATCTGACGGTGGGGCTGGCAACTCCGCCGATGGGTCTTGTTCTGTTTGTGGCATCGTCGGTTTCGGGTGAACGTGTTGAAACAATCGCCCGGGCTATTTTGCCATTTCTTGCCGTAGAAATTTTGGTGATCTTCCTGATTACCTATTTCCCGGCAATATCGCTGACCATTCCTCGCTTGACGGGGTTTGTTCAATAATGTTGGCTTAATTTTCATAGCCGAAATGGGAGAAAAATATGATTAAATCACTTTTGAGGGCGTGCCTTGTGGTAACGGCTCTGGTGGGGTATGGCACCGCAGCCATTGCCGCTGACTATACGATTCGCGCAACAGCGAACTCGAACGAAAATGATGAAGATTATGATGGTCTGATCGTTTTCAAGAACTATGTCGAGTCGGCTTCAAACGGCGCCATCGCGGTTGAACTGTTCATCGGTACACAGCTTTGTTCAAAGGGCGCTGAATGCCTTCAGGGTGTGGCTGATGGATCCATTGATGTTTACATCTCCACATCGGGTGGTGCTGCCGGCATCTTCCCATATGTTCAGGTGCTTGATTTGCCATATCTGATGTCGGATGACCGGATTGCCGAGCATGTTCTGGCGGGTGACTTTACGCGTAAAGTGCGTGAAATGGCGCTCGCTGATTCAGGTGGAAAGATCCGTCTGATGACCATAGGCAACACAGGTGGCTGGCGTAACTTTGCCAACACCAAACGCCGCGTGCAGAACCCCGGTGACATGGCTGGTCTGAAGATCCGGACCGTCGTTGCCGATTTGCCGCAAGAGCTGGTCAAGGCACTTGGCGCATCGCCAACACCTATTCCATGGCCTGAGCTTTTCACCAGCTTCCAGACAGGCGTGGTTGAAGGATCAAAGAACGGTATCACCGATATCATGGGAATGAAATTCCCTGATGCCGGTCTGAAATATGTCACCCTTGACGGCCATGCCTATATGGGCGCCTTGTGGTGGATGTCGAACGACAAGTTCATGGGTATGCCGGAGGACATGCGTCAGGTTGTTGTTGATGGTTTTGCCCAGCTGCAACAGGCGACTTTTGCGTCACCTAAGCGCAAATCAATTCAGGCCTATGCTGATTTTGTCGCTGGCGGCGGTGATCTTTACGTTCCGACACCAGCTGAAAAGGCGGCCTTCAAAGAAGCGGCTTCACCTGTTTATGATTGGTTCAAGTCCAATGTTGATGGCGGTGAGGCTGTGTTCAACGCGTTGACCACAGCTGTTGCCGAGGCTGAAGCAGACATCAATGCAGGCCGGGCACAGGACATTAAATAGTTCTGAACGGAAGAAAACATCTGAAGGGTGGGGGCGAAGCTTCCACCCCTCTCATTTTTCAGGTTTTTGAATTTTAGCGAAACGGAAACAACCAGACCCGGTAATCATCGATCAGCTCATGCGCTTTTTCAATTTGCTCAGGTGTCATTTTTTTCACGACTTCTTCCTGGCTGATGGCCGCGTCAGGGTCGCCGCCAATCGCCGACAGAACATACCAGGTGTAAGCCCTGACCAGATCTGGCGCGGGCATGCCACGGCCAATTTCATAATACCAGCCGACGCCAGACTGCGCCCCGGGGTGGCCTTTCATTGCCGAACGCAAATACCACTCGAAGGCGCGAACATCGTCTTGTTCAACACCAAGACCCATGGCGTACATCACGCCAATAAGTTCTTCGGCATCGGCGTTTCCGGACCGGGCCGCCGGCCACAATTCCTGCATCGCCTCTTCAAATTGGTTGGCCTCCATAAGATCGCGCGCATGCTCAATCTCGGCTTTGGCGAACATCGGCCACAACATCATTGTCATCAGGAATCCGGCACCGGCGGCATATCCAACGATGCATGCTTTGATGCGCTCCCAGAGGCACCTCTTGTAACGCAAAAGCAGCGATTTTTTCATGGTGCGCTCGCCTTGTGTGTGATGATGGCCGTTCCGGTACAGGCCTCACAGCTTCCCCGCCCGATCACTGATCAGGATTATCACGCCTTTTCTGCCGAAAGAGCGGCAATTGGCCAGTTGCTCTACTATGACAAAATCCTCTCGGGCAATCAAAATATTTCCTGTGGCACCTGCCATCACCATCGTTTTGGAAGTGCTGACGGTTTGTCACTCGGTATTGGAGAGGGAGGCGTCGGTGTCGGCCCCGATCGCCGTCCCGGGGATGGTGATGATCGGATCAAAAAGCGCATCCCAAGAAATGCAAATGCGTTGTGGAATTTGGGCGCCAAGCAATTCACAGTCTTATTTCATGATGGGCGTCTGGCGATCGCTGATGATTTTGACAACGGCTTTAATACCCCTGCAGAAGAATGGCTTCCCAAGGGTCTCGAGACAGTGCTTGGCACACAGGCGATCTTTCCGATGACGGCGCAATTCGAAATGGCGGGTAACCCCAAAGAAAATGAGGTTGCCGGCGCGTTGCATGACCGCATTGACTATGTTTGGCCAATTCTTGCCAAACGCGTCAGGACCATTCCCGAATATGGCCAGCTTTTTGTTGATGCCTTTGACGATGTTGACACAGCTGAGCAGATTACCATTGCTCATATTGGCGAGGCACTGGCAGCTTTTATCGCGCTTGAGTTCAAGTCCAATGACTCGCCGTTTGATGCCTATCTGAATGGAAATATAACCGCACTCTCGCCCCTGCAAAAACAGGGGATGGATTTATTCTATGGGGCGGCAGGATGCGCCGATTGCCATAGTGGGCCGTTGCTGACCGACCAAAAATTTCACGCCTTGATGATCCCGCCTTTCGGACCTGGTCGCACGCGCCGGTTTGACCCTTATGTCCGTGATGTCGGGCGGATGGGGGAAACCGATGATCTTCAAGACGCCTATCGGTTCCGAACCCCGTCACTGCGCAATGTCGCGTTGACGGGCCCGTATGGTCACAACGGAGCGTTTCCCACGTTGGAAGCAATTATCCGGCATCATATAAATCCACGAGCGAGCCTTGCACAGTGGCAGCCATCTATGGCCAATCTGCCGCAAGCTGATTGGCTTGCAGCCATTGATTTTGCGGTCTGGGATGATCGGCTGGAAATGGCGCGCTTCACAGCCAAACTGGATATAGAGGTTAAGGATTTGGACGATGCAGAGGTGCGCGCATTGGTGGCGTTCATGCACGCGCTTACTGGAAAAGCGACCGCAACACCAAGATTTGGCATCCCGGAAACTGTGCCCTCCGGCCTGCCGGTTGATCGATAGCTTTTTATCGAAACAACCGGGATATATCGTTGAATATCTAGATCGAGGGTTCGTGGATTAGCCGGGCTACGGCACGTCGCCAGCCTGTATATAGCGCATCGGCATCCGGTTTGGCTGTTTGTGGTTCAAACCGTTTTTCCAGAACCCATTGTTTGGCAAACGCGTCCGGAGAAGCGCAGATGCCAGCTCGAAGCCCTGCGAGATAGGCGGCACCGCAGGCGGTTGTTTCGGTCACAACCGGGCGGTCAACTGGCGCGGCCAGCTGGTTAGATACGGCCTGCATTACCCAGTCATTGGTCGCCATGCCACCATCCATTCGCAAGACAGTTGTCTGGTCGCTGGACCAATCCTGATACATGGCCTCTATCAGGTCGCGGGTCTGAAATGCAACGCTCTCAAGCGCTGCTCTGGCGATCTCTGCGGGGCCGGTATTGCGCGTGAGTCCAAATATGGCACCGCGACAATCGGCATTCCAATAGGGCGCGCCAAGGCCGGTAAAGGCAGGAACGAAATACAGGCCGTCATCAGAATTTGCAGCTTCAGCCAGAGTTGCGGTTTCTGACGCGGTGCCGATCATCTGCAAGCCATCGCGCAGCCATTGCACAACCGCACCGGCGACAAATATCGATCCCTCAAGCGCATATACAGGTTTGCCATTCAATTGATAGGCAATTGTCGTCAGCAATTTATGTTTTGAGAATACTGCCTGCTCACCGGTGTTCAGCAAGGCGAAACAGCCCGTCCCGTAAGTGGATTTGATCATGCCCGGATTGAAGCATGCCTGGCCGACCGTGGCAGCCTGTTGATCACCAGCCACACCCAAAATTGGAATTTTGCTACCGTCAAACAGGTCGGCGCGGGTGACGCCAAAATCAGCCGAGCAGTCTTTAACTTCAGGAAGCATTTGGCGCGGAATTTCAAACAGTGCCAGCAAATCATCATCCCAGCAGCCTTCTACAATGTTATACATCATGGTGCGTGCTGCATTTGTGGCATCTGTGACATGCGCCACTCCGCCGGTGAGATGCCAGATCAAATAGCTGTCCACTGTGCCAAACAGCAAATCTCCCGCTTCGGCTCTTTGCCTTGCACCAGCAATATTCTCGAGGATCCAGTTTAGTTTTGTTGCCGAAAAATAGGGGTCAAGCAGCAGGCCTGTCTTGCGAGTGACCTCTGCTTCATGCCCCGATGCTTTCAGGTGGCGGCAATATTCTGCGGTGCGGCGATCCTGCCAGACAATTGCATTGCACACGGCGCGTCCTGTCTGCCGGTCCCACACAATTGTTGTTTCCCGTTGATTTGTGATGCCAATTGCAGCGATCTGATCAGGGTTCATTCTGCCCTGCTGTAAGGCATCACGGCATGTTTGCAGAGTTGTTGACCACAAATCTTCAGGGTCATGCTCAACCCAACCCGATTTAGGGAAATGCTGAGTAAATTCCATCTGAGCGGTGGCCAGAGGCTGTAAAGAGGAATCAAAAATGATGGCGCGGGTTGAGGTGGTTCCCTGATCAATCGCCAGAAGGTGGGTTTTTGCCATGTCGCTATCCTGTTTTTCTATCAATATCCCATATTTTTCAGATGCAGGCTATGATTCACGGCGGCGGTTGTGCTGGCAAAGAACAAGCCCGTGACTTGCGGCGTCTGGTAGCCCTTTATAAGTCACTTTATATTCGAATGAATAATAAACGAATATAAACGAAAATTTTAAATTGCTTTTTCATCAAGAGATATGTTGAATGCGCACACAAATTTGCGGCCCAAGATCGGGTGAGACAACGAGTAATGACATTGAATGACCGACAAGAGCAGATCATTGATGAGCTTCGCACCACCGGCAAGGTGGATGTTGAAACGCTGGTCACGCGTTTCGGCGTAACCGCGCAGACAATCCGACGAGATCTTGGTGAGCTGTGCGCGCGCGGTCTTGCAAGCCGGGTTCATGGCGGCGCAAAGCGGTTTTTTTCGACCTCATCAATTCGCTACGAAGAAAGACGGGCATCTAACAACGCGGAAAAGGAAAAAATTGGGCAGATCGCTGCCAGCTTGATCCCTGATGACTGCTCGGTGATTTTGAACATCGGAACAACGACCGAGCAAGTGGCACATGCGTTGACGGCGCATCGTGGTTTGATGGTTATTTCGAACAATATGAATGTCATTCACATTCTTCGAGATGTCGCATTGAAGGAATTGGTGATCGTTGGTGGTGGCGTGCGCCAATCTGATGGCGCCGTCATCGGCGATGAGGCTGTTGAGTTTATTTCCAGATACAAGGTTGATTACGCCGTCATCGGTGCGTCCTCGATTGACGTTGACGGGTCGATTTTGGATTTTGATTGCCGGGAGGTGGCGGTGTCACGCGCCATTTTAAGGAATGCCCGCACCCGTATTCTTGTCGCTGACCACACAAAATTTGAGCGCAGTGCCCCAGTTAGAATCTGCGATGTCAGCGAGCTTGATTATGTTGTTTTTGACAGTCCACCGCCGGATGCCTTTCTTGAAAGGGCGAATTCAGGCGGCACACAGATTTTGACTAAGAGTGTCACGGATGAATGAAGATAGTCTGGGTGGCGGCGACCCTTATGATGTGTTCGTCATCGGCGGTGGAGTGAACGGTTGCGGTATTGCCCGCGATGCGGTGGGACGCGGTCTGTCAGTGGCCTTGGCCGAGATGAATGATCTTGCCTCGGCGACCTCATCATCTTCCACCAAATTGTTTCATGGTGGATTACGCTATCTGGAATATTTTGAGTTCAGATTGGTTCGTGAAGCACTGATTGAACGTGAAAGACTACTCTCAGCAATGCCGCATATCAGTTGGCCGCTAAGGTTTGTTCTGCCCTACAATCGTGACATGAGGTTTGAGGCAACCACGCCTTTGTCACGGTTGCTGGCATTGTGTTTGCCATGGGTGAAAGGCCATCGTCCGGCATGGCTGATTCGCTGTGGCCTGTTTCTATATGATCATCTGGGTGGCAGGGCGTTTCTACCTGCAACCAAAGTCCTGGATTTGCGACAGGATGAAAGTGGAAAAGCCCTGCAGGATCGCTTTATAAAAGCTTTTGAATATTCCGATTGCTGGATTGAGGATTCGCGCCTTGTGATCCTCAATGCACGGGATGCCCGGCAACGCGGGGCCGATATTATGCCCTATACCAAAGTCGTTCGGGCGGAACGCCGGGATGGGCTCTGGCATATTGAAACCCGGGCATGCCAGTCTGATGTTATTACTCGATATCGGGCCAGATGCCTGATTAATGCGGCTGGTCCTTGGGTAGAGGACATCCTTACCAACGCCACGAAATGCAAGTCTGACGATGCTGTTCGTCTTGTTCGTGGCAGCCATATTGTTACCCGCAAGCTATATGATCATGACAAATGCTATGTTTTGCAGGGGACCGACGGGCGGATAATTTTTGTCATTCCCTATGAACGCGATTTCACGCTGATTGGAACCACCGATATCGACCATCCGGATTTGTCGACAGAGGTTTGTTGCTCGCCCGAAGAGCAGGAATATTTACTCGC
>Ga0181585_10004468_pt1 | contig 12221 bp, 13 predicted proteins | sample 071ome_29_FD_132469 | JGI IMG/M metagenome (GOLD analysis project Ga0181585, IMG submission 132469) | Coastal salt marsh microbial communities from the Groves Creek Marsh, Skidaway Island, Georgia - 071407BT metaG (megahit assembly) | ecosystem: Environmental > Aquatic > Marine > Intertidal... | reverse complement strand
TTAGGATGATAAAAAGAACATGAGATGGCAACATCATCTTATGTTCTTATCTTGTGATGTTGTGAAAGGAAGTATGTGATGGAATGTTGTGGCCCGGGTTATGCCAGTCCAGCTGAGGCGATAAAGGCACCGCAAGAAAAGCTGTTATACACAATAGCCATCTATACCGGTACTGGCATTCAGAAGCCCGATTATCTGGCCACTGTCGATGTTGATCCCGATAGCCCAACCTATAGTCAGGTAATCCACCGGCTGGAGATGCCGGGGATCGGCGATGAGCTGCATCACATGGGCTGGAACGCGTGCTCGTCTTGCCATGATGACAATTCCATGTCGCGCAAATATCTGATCCTGCCGGGGGTGCGATCAAACAATCTGCACATCGTTGATACCGCAACGGACCCAAGGGCGCCGCGCCTGCATAAGGTGATTGACGGCGCAGAGATCAAGTCAAAGGCTGATCTATCTGGCCCCCATACGGTGCATTGCCTTGGCAGTGAGATTATCATTTCCTTTTTGGGCAACGCAAAGGGTGAGGCGCCGGGCGGGTATCTTCATCTCAACAAGGATTTTGAGATTATGGGCCGCTGGGAGAACTCCATGGGGGAGATCAAGTTCGGCTATGATTTCTGGTACCAGCCGCGCCACAATGTGATGGTTTCGTCAGAATGGGCGGCACCGAATACCTTTATGCCCGGCTTTGATTTAGAAGAAGTTGGCCATCTCAAATATGGACGGGAATTGCATTTTTGGGATTTTGAAAAGCGTGAGCCAATGGAAACCATGTATCTTGGCGAAGATGGATTGATCCCACTTGAGGTGAAGTTCCATCATGATCCGGATAGCACGCATGGCTTTTGCGGCGCGGCGCTGAGTTCAAACGTTATCCACTGGTGGAAAGACGATGCTGGCAAATGGCAGTGGGAAAAGATTATTGATGTGGATAATGAACCGCATCCTGATTGGCCTATTCCGGTGCCGGGGGTGATGTCGGCGATTTTGATCTCGATGGATGACAAATATCTTTATCTGAACAACTGGCTGCATGGGGATATGCGGCAATATGATATCTCTGATCCGCATAATCCAAAACTAACAGGGCAAGTCTGGATGGGGGGATTGCTTAATCGGGCGCCTGTTGTGAACGGTGTTGAGATGGCAGGCGGCCCCCAGATGTTTCAGTTAAGTCTTGATGGGCGGCGGCTTTATGTTACCACTTCACTCTTTTCAACATGGGACAATCAATTTTACCCTGAGATCCGCGAGAAAGGCGGCGTCATGGTGATGATTGATTGTGATCCGGTGAATGGCGGCATGGAAATCAACAAAGACTTTATTGTTGATTTTGGCAAAGAGCCAAATGGGCCAAGCCGTTGCCATGAGGCACGCTATCCCGGCGGTGATTGTACAAGCGATATCTGGCTATGATCACTATTACCATCGCCAATCAGGATAACGCCACTTATCAGGTGAAGGGCCGTAAGCCGCTTCTGGATGAGTTGCGCGATCAGGGGGTGGATTTGCCCTATGGGTGCAAATATGGCGGCTGTATTACTTGCGCGGCGAAACTGCTTGAAGGCGAGGTTGATCAAAGGGCGCAAGTTGCCCTCAACAACCGGCAGATCAATGATGGCTATGTCATCCTCTGCGTGGCGAGGGCAAAGACGGATTGCACCTTTGCTATTGGGGTGGAAAGCCATGATAAGCTGTATCGTAATCCGTTTCTTGACCCACTTAAGCCTCATGAGTTAAAGGCAGATATTGCCGTTAAAAAGGATGTGTAAAAATGAATTACATGAATCATGATGAGCCTTATAGCGCCGCCTATCTGCAAGATATTTTATCATCGGTAAAGACCATTGCGATGGTGGGGGCTAGCCCAGATAAGACAAAGTTCAGCTATGGTGTGCTCCGCGTTCTGCATGAAACCGGCTATGACATGGTGCCGATTAATCCGCGCCCCGGGCTTGAAGAAATCAGGGGGCTTAAGGTTTATCCAACTCTGGCGTCGGTGGATCGCCCTGTGGATATGGTTGAGGTATTTCGCAAACCCGAAGACCTTTACGGTATCGCCCAAGAGGCGATTGCCATTGGCGCAAAAGTGCTCTGGGGGCAGATCGGGGTGGTGGATCATGAAGCCGCGCGCCTTGCCGAAGACGCAGGGCTTAAGGTCGTCATGAACCGGTGCCCAAAAATTGAATTATTTCGTCCATTTTGGAAGCCGCGTTTAGACTTGAAAATCTGATGCAAAAAGATAACATCAGCTAATAAGCACATGATAGGAAGAGGGCTTCATGGGTACGCATCGCCAACGAAACGATGATCTTGCGGCGGCCTTGCGGTTATCCCAGCGGCCGCTGAACCAAGCCTGGTCACTCCCCCCACAAGTCTATACGGATTCCACAATTCTTGCCTATGAAACCGAAGCGATTTTTCGCCGCCATTGGCTTTGTCTTGGTCGCAGCGATCAGTTGCCAAGTGCAGGGGACTATACTTGCCTTGATTTTGCTGGTCAGGCGATCATCTTATTGCGGAATAAGGATGGGGCGCTAGGGGCGTTTGCTAATACCTGTCGGCATCGCGGTGCGCGATTGATGGAGGGGTCAGGCAAAACCGCTGGCATAAGATGCCCTTTTCATAGCTGGGCTTATAAACTTGATGGCTCACTTGCTGGCGCGCCCCAGATGGATAAGGTAGACGGATTTTGTAAATCTGATTTTGGGTTGATCCCATATCATGTTGCTGAACGGTTAGGGTTTGTTTTTGTCTGTTTGGCAAAAGACGCGCCAGACTTAGATGCGGCACTTGGTGATTTTGCCGATATTCATACACCATGGCCATTAGAAAGCCTTGTCTCCAAACGCCGTCAACAGATTGAGGTTAACTGCAACTGGAAAACCTTTATCGAAGTGTTTAACGAATATTATCATCTGCCTTTTGTCCATCCGAATTCCATTGATGATGTTTATAACACCCCTGATGAAGGGGATGTTGTGGCGGGGCATTTCGCGACCCAGTTTGGTAGCACTGAAGGCACAGGAGGGCTTTTGCAAACCACTCAGCAAAAACCTCTGCCTGTTATGCCTGGTCTCAAAGGACGTGAAGCCAATGGGGTGCGTTATACTTGGCTGTTTCCCAACATGACTTTTGCAGCAGGAGTTGACGCAGTTTGGGTTTATGAAGCCTATCCTCTGGCGGCCGATCGCTGTCTGGTTTATCAGACGGCCTGTTTCCCTCCTGAGACAGTACAGCATGAGGAGTTTGAAAGTTTGGTTGCGGCTTATTATCATCGCCTTGATGCCGCGCTGGGTGAGGATATACCAGCTTTGATCAATCAGCAAAAAGGTCTGCAGAATCCTGATGCGGTGCAAGGCCGGTTTCAACCACATCTTGAGGTGAATGTTGCGCGCTTTGCGCATTGGTATGCTGATCAAATGCTTACGAACATCGCCATGATTTCTTCTGAAAATGAAGAAACGCAGTGACGCCATCGCCGCTTAGCTTGACCACGATGGCTTTAGCTATATCATGACCACATATCATGATCATTTCTGTTAGAAACTAAATCCTCAATGACGCATCAACTTGTTCGCCAAAATCTTTTGGATTATGTCATCCTGCTCACCATATCGGTGATATGGGGCTCTGCTTTTGGGGCAATTAAAGTAGCAGTTGAGGAAACAGGGCCATTGTCTCTGGTGGCGGCACGAACATCTCTAGGTTTTGTTACGGTGGCGGCTTTTCTGGCTGTCACAGGGGGATGGAAAATAAATGCAAAGGCCCTGCCTTATCGCCGCCTTTTCGCTATTGCCCTTATTGGCACGGCAATGCCCTTTTTTCTCATCGGCTGGGCAGAACAATATGTGGACAGTACGGTAGCTGGTCTTTTGAATGGGGCGGCACCTCTGGTCACGGTGCTGGGTGCGCATTACATCACTGGTGATGAATTGCTGACCAAAACCAGATTAGCTGGGGTATTGTTTGGGTTGATTGGGGTTGTTTTGCTGATGCATGAGGGTCTTACCAAAGTTGGAAATGCCTCAATTTTAGCTCAGCTTGCCTTGGTGTTTGCGTTTTGTTGCTATGCGGCTGGAAATTTGTTGGTGCGTGGACAAACCGCCTTGCGTCCGGCGCAATTAACTTGCTTTAGTTTGTTAATCACTGGGGTTTTGTTTATGCCATTAGCGCTTATTGTGGAACAGCCAAGCCCAAGCCAATGGAGCGGTGAGGTTTGGTTAGCGCTGATATGGCTAGGGGCGGTATCAACCGCGCTTGCTTTTTCCATGCGCTATGTTTTGATCAATCGCGCTGGGGCTGGTTTCATGTCCAATGTAGGATATTTGATCCCAATAGTGGCTTTGATTATCGGTTATTTTGTTCTTGGTGAGACGATTAGTCTGGCTAAAGTCTTAGCTATGCTGGTGATCATTATCAGTCTCTATATCACCCGAATAGCAGGAACCATTTTACGGGTGCGGACCACCTAACAAGGTTGCCATGCAACGCAATAGCTGCCCCCCAGCAAAGCGTAAGGGGGCAGCGTTTAAGTTAGCCTTTGACCGTTTCCAGATAGGACACGCATTCATCAACGCTGTGCACATCAGCAAACTTAGCATCAAGATCAAACAGATTCCATGCTACTGCCCCAGGGATACGATCACCGATACATTCCCGAACACCAATTGTGCGGAACCCATCTGCAATCCCATCACATATTGTTTCTCTGACACAGGCTGTTGCGGTAACACCAGTAACAAGAATGGTGTCAACATTGGCGGCACGCAGAATGCCGGCTAGCTCTGTGCCATGGAATCCACTGGCACGTTTTTTCAGCAAAGTATATTCACCTTGAACCGGGGCGATGCGGCTATCAATGGCCCAAAGCTCTTTATTTTTGATATCCACGACATCAACAGGGATCTTACAGTGCCAAAGACCCATATCTGTGAACTCTGCGTTGCGATCCGTGACTTCATAAGCTGTGGTCACATGAATAACAGGGTGGCCATGCTTTCGGCAGGCCGCGAGCAAGCGTTGCATGCCAGGGATAATTTCTTCATCCATTTTTTTCTGGTCACAGGTAAAGGGGTTACCGGGGCGTGTCCATGCATTCGCCAGATCAACCGATATTAATGCAGGCTTTTTACCAAAGCCAATACGCCGTTGAAACCCACGCTTTTGGTAGATTTCCGTTGCTTTGGCAAAAGCCTGGTTCAGCATGCTGTCTAGCTCTTCCCAATCCATCTCTTCTTGACTCATTGTCTTTATGCCTTTCAAATTTCGATAATTTCATCATTAAGCAATCAACATAGTCCCATGTCATAATAAGTTCAAAGACATTGTTATAAATCACTGGTCCAAAACAGTGTCTTAAATCAATGGGTAGAGAAATGATGTTGACGGTATCTGATTAATAAGGTGATTATGGATATTGATAAAAAGATTGATAAGAGGAAAATTATGTATAACGGGAAATTGTTTGACGCTGTAAAACTCGGCCCTTTGTCTATCAAAAACCGAATTGCCATGGCGCCATTAACGCGCCAATGTGCCGATGATGATGGTTCGCCTAATGATGAAATGGTGTCGTATTATGCCCGCCGCGCCAGAGGCGGCATTGGGCTTATTATTACCGAAGGCACATATCCGGCTGATCACCTTTCGGGTGTTGGATATCTAAATCAGCCTGGATGCGAAAATGATAAACAGCAAAAAGGTTGGCAAAAAATAGCAGATGCTTGCCACAAATTTGGATCAAAAATCATTGTTCAATTGATGCATGCTGGCCGTGTTGCCGATCCACGCACAATTAGGGATGGTGAACAGCCGGTCTCAGCCTCAGATACCCATAGCCAAGGTTGGGTGCTTTACACTGATAACGATACCGAGCTTCATGATCGTGGCCTGAGTGGGGAATGGCCGATCGTCAATTTTCCTCCAGCCAGAGCCTTAACCGAAGATGAACTGAATGCCGTAGCTGATGATTTTGCTGCCGCTGCTAAACGTGCGGTTGATGCTGGCTGTGATGGTGTTGAGATACATGGGGCAAATGGCTATTTGCTTTATCAATTCACGGACCCAAAACAGAATCTGCGGACAGATGCTTATGGGGGTTCTGCTGAAAATAACATGCGCTTTCCCCGAATGGTTGTTGATCGGGTTCGTGCCGCGATTGGCCCTGATAAGCTGATCAGCTATCGCATTTCGCAAGATGGCGTTGATGATTTCATGGGGGTCTGGGAAGCTGGGCAAGAATATGTCGAGGCGATTGGCAAAGAGTTGGGCAAGATGGATGCGGATGTCATTCACTGGTCCAGCTTTAACTGGAAAGATAACCGCTTTGATGCTAATCAGCCGCCTATACCCGTGACGCTAAAGAAAGTCAGCGGTAAGCCTTTTATCACTAATGGAAACATCTTTGATGGGGCCACAGCAGAAGAGGTGTTTTCTCATGATGCGGGTGATATGGTGGCTGTAGGCAGGCCGATTTTTGCCCATCCTGATTGGGCGTATATTGTGGCCTCAGGGATGGATTATGATTGGATGGAGTTTGATAGAAAATACGTCATTCAGCCAGCTTATGATTACACCTATGCCTATCCCACCGAATTGCCAAGTCGGGATTGGTCGCCGACGGCGAAACGGAAACGCTAATCCGTCAGATTGAAAAGACGAATGATAGGGGCGTAACATGGCAAACACATCGGCGACACCAACCGTATTGATTGACAATGATCAGTGCCGTCTAACCTTATGGTCGTTTGAACCGGGTCAGGAAACGGGCTGGCATACTCATGAAATGGATTATGTGGTCATGCCACAAGTTGAAGGTAAGGTTAGGCTTGAACATCCTGATGGAAGTGAGAGCCATGCTGATATGTTGCCAGACGCCCCTTATTATCGTGAAAAAGGGGTGAACCATAATGTTATTAATGCTGGTGACGCTCCGTTTTCATTCCTTGAAATGGAATTCAAATCCTAACTGATCACGGCTTTGCTTTTCTGTCATCTGCGGCGATTGTCGATCTCAGGTCTTGCGTATTGTTAAGATTTAAGTAATCATTAATAGCGTTAATAAGATGCCATTTTCGGCATGAATATGGCTTACAAACAACCATTGAGGAAATGATGAAATCCAGTGTTGATCTGAATTGTGATATGGGTGAAGGCTTCGGCCATTGGGTGCTTGGCGATGCCCCTGATGAAGAATTGATGAAAATTCTTAGTTCCGCCAATGTGGCCACTGGCTTTCATGCAGGTGATCCCAACTCTATGGATAGGGTGGTAAAATTAGCAAAAGAGTATGGTGTGGGGCTTGGTGCCCATCCAGGCTATCAGGATTTGCGCGGTTTTGGTCGCCGGTTTATTCAAACTCCTTCAGATGAGTTGATTAATGATATTATCTATCAGGTCGGTGCGCTGCGTGAATTTGGGCGCCGCCATGATATTGAACTTCAGCATGTTAAACCGCATGGCATGCTTTATATGGAAGCCGCTCGGAACGAAGAGCTTTCAACAATGTTGATAGACACTTTGATGAAAACCTGTCCTGATCAGATGATCTTTTGTATGGGCATTTCTCTGACCAGAAAGATTGCTTTGGAAAAAGGTTACCCCAGCGCGCGTGAGTTTTATGCTGACCGTGATTATGATGATAGCGGTTCTATCGTTTTTGCCCGCAAAGTGGGCCAACTTGACCCCAAAGCTGTTGCTGAAAAATGTGTCCGCGCCTGTACGGAAGGCAAGGTGAAAACCGTGGATGGCAATGATATTGATATCGCTTTTGAATCGATTTGTTTTCATTCAGACTCGCCGGGTGCGCTAGCCATGGGCCAAGCTATTCATGATGCGCTAAAGGCTAACGGGATTACGATTGCCGCCCCTATCCCAACCACGGCATGATCACACATAAAAGGGCCTGCACTAAACATTTAAGAAAGGTATGTTATGACAGATATTCAATCTCCTCTTCCAGGTACATTTTACCTTACCCCATCTCCGGGTGAACCTGCTTACAAAAGCAAAGGGGATACCGTTAGCGAGGGTGATGTCATTGGCCTCATCGAAGTGATGAAAACCTTCATCGAAGTCAAAGCCACAGATGCGGGAACATTCGATAGTTATGTTGTCGAAAACGAACAGCCTGTTCAGGCAGGACAGGTGATAGCAAAGCTTTCATAAAAATCATGGCAATCAAAACATTACTTATTGCAAACCGAGGTGAGATAGCGGTTCGTATTATCAGAGCCGCAAAGAGTCTTGGTATCAAAACGGTTCAGGTTTATTCTGAAGCAGATGAAAATATGCTGGCCGTAAAGCTGGCAGACCAAGCCATTTGCATTGGTCCGGCTTCGGCGGCGCAATCGTATCTAAATCATGATGCTATTATTTCTGCCGCTAAAGATGCTGGCGCAGATGCCATCCATCCGGGATATGGATTTCTCTCTGAGAATGCTAATTTTGTTCGTGCGGTTGCCAATGCGGGGCTTATTTTTGTTGGCCCTGACGCAGACTTGATTGAAAAAATGGGTAATAAAATTGCCGCGCGCCAAACTGCTATGAAAGCAGGTGTGGCGGTGGTGCCGGGTTCTGATGGGGCCATTTCTGATCTGGATGAGGCGGTTCGGGTAGCGAATGAGATTGGTTATCCTGTGATGATTAAGGCTGCCGCAGGTGGCGGGGGAAGGGGTATTCGCATTGCTGATGACGAAGCCAGCTTGCGCCGGCTTGCGCCGCAAGCTCAGGCAGAGGCCGTTTCAGCATTTGGGGATGGCAGTTACTATCTTGAATATGTTGTTGTTAATGCCCGGCATATCGAAGTTCAGGTCATGGGTGATGGAAAGTCAGCGGTACATTTCTTTGAGAGAGAATGTTCGCTTCAGCGTCGCCGCCAGAAAATATGGGAAGAAGCCCCTTCAGCAACCCTAGATGAAGCCACCCGTCAAGAGCTTTGCCAATCGGCGGTAAAGCTTACGCGGGATATTGGTTATGTTGGCGCTGGCACAGTGGAATATCTTTATGAAGAATCAACAGGACGGTTCTTTTTTATTGAGATGAATACTCGAATTCAGGTGGAACATCCTGTTACTGAAGCCATCACAGGGTATGATCTGGTGGCAGAAATGATACGTATTGCAGGTGGCGCGCCTTTATCCGTCTCGCAAGATGATATCAAGATTAATGGACATAGCATTGAGGTTCGGATCAATGCCGAAAACCCACTGATGCATTTTTTGCCGTCACCGGGTGTGATCACAACCCTTTCCTGTGCGCATGCACCAGAGGTGCGGTTTGATCATTTCCTCTATGAAGGTTACACAATCCCCCCTTTCTATGATTCCCTTTTGGGCAAACTAATTGTTCATGGGAATAATAGGGATGAGGCAATTGCAGCCATGCATCATGCTTTAGAAAACACCACGATTTCTGGGATTGAAACAACAATACCCCTGCTCATTGCCCTTGCCAAAGATAATGAGGTTAAGGCAGGTCAGGTGCATACCGGTTGGTTAGAACACTGGCTGGAACATAATATTGAAAAGATTAAGCCCTAAAAATATGACGATAGCCAAAGGAGCATAAAGTTGAAAACACGATACACATTTGGCGGTGATGAACATATTTACATCGAGATGGACGAGGAAATGTCCCTTGATGCGTTCTTTAAAAGCCTATCCATGAGTAACGCGGTCAGAGAGGCAAAAATTGATGGTGTGACAGAGATATGTCCTGCGAATGCCTCTTTTCAGGTTAAGTTTAATCCTGATGTTGTTCATCCTGATGATTTGCTGGAACAGGTAAAAGCGCTAGAGGCTGTCGCGGAGAAAGCTGAAAAGCGGATGAATACGCGTATCATTGAGATACCCGTTTATTATCAGGACCCTTGGACCCATGAAACCTTAATGCGGTTTAGGGAGCGGCACCAAGACCCAAGCGGAACGGATCTAGAATATGCTGCGCGTATCAACGGTTTTGACAGTGTTGATGATTTTATTACCGCGCACCATTCGCAACCATGGTTTGTTTCTATGGTTGGGTTTGTTGCAGGCTTGCCATTTCTTTATCAGTTGGTCGAAAGAGAAAAACAGCTCGAAGTCCCCAAATATCTGCGGCCTCGGACAGATACGCCAAAACTGACAGTTGGGTATGGCGGGTGTTTTTCCTGCATCTATTCAGTGCGTGGGGCAGGCGGATATCAAATGTTTGGTATCACTCCTATGCCAATCTATGACCCTGAACAAGAAGTCACCTATCTTAAGGATTTCATGGTTTTGTTCCGTCCCGGTGATATCGTCAAATGGCGCCCGATCGATCGGGCCGAATATGATGCGATTTGCCAACAAGTTGAAGACGGCACCTTTATGCCGAAAATGGCTGAAGTTGAGTTTGATCTGGATGCGTTCAACAAGGATATGACGGGAACAAATGCCCGTTTGATGGAGGCTCTCAATGGCGCTTAATATTCTTAATCCTGGTCTATCGACCTCAATTCAGGATCTTGGTCGCCCGGGATATTTCCACTTGGGCATTCCTATTGGTGGGGCGATGGATCGTTTTGCCATGCGCGTGGCGAACATGCTCGTGGGCAATGCCGAGGATGCGGCCGGACTCGAAGCCGTATTTATGGGCCCCGAAATCACCTTTACTGAAGATACCCTGATTGCCATCACGGGTGCGGAATTGCCAGTAATGCTGGATGGGGTTGAGCAAAACACATGGACGGCTATCGCTGTTAAAAAAGGCCAAACCCTTAGCTTTGGGTTTCTGCAATCAGGGGCGCGGATTTATATTGCGGTTAGTGGCGGCATTGATACCCCCGAGGCGTTGGGCAGTCGGTCTACGTATCCGATTGGGGCTCTTGGCGGTGTTGAAGGCCGAAATGTAGCGGCTGGTGATGTTCTGCCATTGGGGAAATCAGGCCCAGGTAAGGCAGGCGCTACCGTGGCACCTGCGCATCGCCGTATGCCTGGAAACCCTGCGGTTTTGCGCATGGTTAAGGGATTATATTGGCATCGGTTGACAGATGCTTCAGGGGAACAATTCCTAAATGATGAATGGAAAGTTGCCCCAGAGGCAGACCGCATGGGATATCGGTTCCGTGGCGGCAAGCCGCTGGAGTTTGTAGATCGTGAACAGCCTTTTGGGGCAGGTTCGGATCCATCGAATATTGTTGATGGCTGTTATTCTTATGGGTCTATTCAGGTGCCGGGCGGAACTGAACCGATTGTTCTTCATCGAGATGCGGTCTCTGGTGGTGGCTATTTTACCCTTGGGGCGATTATTTCGGCGGATATGGATTATATTGGCCAATTGCAGCCGCATACACCGGTTAAGTTTAAAGCGGTAAGCATGGAAGACGCGCTAGCGGCTCGTAAGGAACGGCACCAGTTATTGGATCAGATCCGCGGCTCGCTGGCCTAGATCATAGGATGCTAGGCGCCCCTCTGGTCAAGGATTCCACACGCCGGCTTGCGGTGTTAGGCACTTCTGTGACCCAAAATCCAGTGCTCAAGGGCTATGCAGAAAAAGATTTAGGCATAGCTCTTGATCTGGTAACCCGTGATGGGGAAACGGCTCAACAACAGGCGGCCCTATCCCCGGAGAGTTTCGATGTTTATGATCAATGGTTTCATGATATCGATTTGAGCTGGCCAACAGGGTCATTGATGCCAATTGATATCAATCGTATCGAAGCTTTTGACCAGATCAGCATTTCCGCTCTCAATGCCTATAGTCCGATCAAGGACAAAAAATGGAAATCATCTGCTCCGGTTGAACGGCTATATGTTGGCCCTGATATGTCGTTATCGAGCCAACTTTCCGACGAAATCAGCATGATGCCGACGATATTTAACGCTGATACCATTGCTCTGATTAACGGGGGTAAAGATAGCCGAGATCAAGTCAATGATTGGTCAGATTTGGTGAGTGAGGCTTGGCGAGGTGCTGTGGTTGTCCAAAAGGATTCTGCGATTTGTGCGGTAGAAATGCTGTTGGCGTTAACCGGAAATGGAGATTTAGAGGTTTCTGATATCTCAGACCTCAGCATTGAGGAAATAGATCTTTTTATTCAGCATATATATCGCTATCTCAAACAAGGTCAGTTCAAGGGGATTTGGGAAGTTGAAGAAGACTTGGCAAATCTGGTTAAACCCGATCAACCTTTGTTATGTTCTCTTTGGTGGTCAGGTGCCATGCGTCTTCGCGCCGAAGGGCATGAC
>Ga0181585_10004458_pt1 | contig 12230 bp, 13 predicted proteins | sample 071ome_29_FD_132469 | JGI IMG/M metagenome (GOLD analysis project Ga0181585, IMG submission 132469) | Coastal salt marsh microbial communities from the Groves Creek Marsh, Skidaway Island, Georgia - 071407BT metaG (megahit assembly) | ecosystem: Environmental > Aquatic > Marine > Intertidal... | reverse complement strand
CACCGATTGCGCTTGGCGTTCTGTTGAGTACAGCGCTGATGCTGAACTCGACAATCCTGCTTCCCTTGAGCTTTGGTGTTTACAAGCAGGTGCAGTTCAAGGTCCGTAACAGTATTCCCGCCATCATGCTACAGGAGGATGTCTTCATTGATGTCGTCGACGGGATGACGATGCTGATCGGTGAGAAATACGAAGATGGGCTGGCACGGGATATTTTCATCCATGATGAACGTACCGAAGGCAAGGTCATCACCCTGACAGCGCGAGCCGGCCAGTTCATCGAGCGCGACGGACTTCCCGCGGTGCTCCTTCAGGACGGGGAGCGGATGGAACTTGGCAGCAATGAAAAAGCCGGGGCAAAGCTTCTTTTCGACACGCATATGGTGATGATTGCGCCGCAAGACCGGAAAGAGGCAACGCGGATGCCAATCGACATGAATGAGGATACGATCACCAACCTTCTTGATCCAGCCAAGTCGCCAAGCCCTGCCTATATTAACCAGCGTCGTGCCGAAGGCCATTACCGGCTGGTGTCACCAATATTGGCGCTTGTTCTTGTGCTGACCGCCAGCTGTGGTGTCCTGTACGGGCAGGTGCGACGTCATACATGGACCCGCCGAACCATCATGACCTTCTGCGCAGGCATGCTCTGCATTGCGGCAGTCATCTCCTCGCGCTCGCTTGTTACGATGATCCCGGCGACCGTGCCACTTCTCTATGCCAGCCTCGTAGTGCCAGCCATCCTGATGATGGCAATGCTTGCCATGCCATCATTGACCACCACGCCATCCAATCCGGATGACCGCCTCGGGGCACTGTCATGATCGGCACGGCGATTTCCGGCACATTGTTCCGTTATTTTGGTGGCCGATACGCTGCCTGGATTCTGGCAAGCGGCATCGGACTGACCATCGTGGTATCGCTGATCCAGGCTGTTGAACTGGCCCGACGCAGCAGTAACAAGCAGATGGCAGAAGATGTCAGCATCCTGAACCTTGTCCTGCTGAACATTCCCACCGTGATCGAGATGACCCTGCCAATCATGATGATCATCGGTTCGATGGTATGTTTTGAATCCTGGAACCGGACGAATGAATTCATTGTCAGCCGTGGCTTTGGAAAATCGATCTGGTCGGTGCTCAGTCCGGTTGTGTTCGTCTCGTGTCTGGTCGGGGTGGTTTATGTCAGCATCATAAATCCAATCGGCTCGGTAACATCGCGCCATTACGAAAGCCTGATGAATTCGATTGTTGGCCAAACCGAACAACGGCTGTCCGTTTCGGCCGATGGCATATGGCTCCGTGACGAACATCCGAACGGGCGCTTGATCATCCATGGCAAAATGCTGGAGGTCGACATGTCCAGCATCGTCAGGCCGGTGGTCTACAAATTCGATGAAGAGGCAAATCTCGTGCTCCGGATCAAGGCCAACAGCATGCAACTCACCGACAGCGGATGGGTCATCGAAGATGGTCGGGCCTGGAACCGGGAAGGCATCCTGGTTGAAAAGGGCAGCATGATGCTGCCAAGCAACCTCGGCATACTTGACCTTGGGCTTTCGAGTGAACCACCCAACACAATCGCCATCTATTCGCTACCCACTTTCATCGCGTTGCTTGAGCGGGCAGGCCTGCCAGCGTTGGAACACAGGCTTCACTTCCATAGATTGCTGGCCATGCCACTGCTACTGGTGGGCCTTGCCATGATCAGTGCCCGCGTCACTCTTACCAACATGGTCAGAGGCCGACGCGCGAGACTGTTCACGCGGGGCATGATCCTTGCTGTATCAGTCACGCTGTTCAGTCATTTCATGCAGGTTCTTGGTGAGTCGCTCCGCCTCCCTGTTGTTCTTGCTGCCTGGGCGCCAGCGCTCTGCGTTGCCGTCACCGGCACCATCATGCTCGCCAGAATGGATGAGGCCTGAAAGGTCATGAAAAAAATGAACCAACTTGCCAAACTGCTGTTGATCCAGAGCATTGCAGCCATTTTTCTCTGGTCGGGTCTCGCCGTTGCGCAGATAAGCATCGTGGCGACGGTAAACGAACACCCCATCACAAATTATGATGTTGAACAGCGGGCCAAATTTCTGGAATTCGCGACCAATATCCGCATCAATGACCAAAACCGTGACCGGGTCTATGAGGACGCTTTGCAACTTCTGATCGATGACAAGCTTCGGTTGGAGGAAGCAAAGGACATGATTCCCGATGTGGAATCCTCCGTGCTGCCAGAGGCACGGAATTTCATGAACCAGAATTTCGGCAACGGAGACAGGTCAGGCACCATCATATTACGTGAGGCGGGAATCGACCCGATGACGGTGCAGCAGAAATATACCAGCGACCTTGCCTGGTCGAGCTATATCAGTGGCCGGTTTCAGGAGAAATTCTCGAATATTGAAACCATGATTGATGAAGAGTTGGCAAGAATGAGGCTCAGTGCGTCAAAGCCACAGATCCAGCTTGGCGAGATTGTCCTTGCCCCCGGACAGTCACGGGACCTGACCCAAACCGAGGCGCTGGCGAGAGAAATTGCCGCCGCCGTCAGAAAGGGGGCCAGTTTCGCCGAAATCGCGCGTCAATATTCCGCCTCGGGCAGTGCCTCGCGGGGCGGCAATATCGGCTGGGTCATGGTTGAAAAGCTGCCAAAAGCATTCCGTGACGAGCTGGCCGGCATGAAGAGCGGAGAGGTCACCGACCCCATTCTTCTTGATGGCGCGTTCTATCTCCTTCGCCACACGGGTGAACGCAGGAACGGGCTTGTCGACAGTTCACAGTCACGCGTCTGGCTTGCCCGCGCGATCCTGCCTGTATCCGCCGATGCCACAGATGCCGACCGTCTTGAGGCTGCCGCCAGGGTATCCCGTGACACATCGGACATCACCGATTGTGATGCGATGGAGACTCTCAACACGGAATATGGAAGTGGCGCCTTTGCCCGGCTTGATGAAATGCTTGTCGCCGACATGGGGCCTCAAATGCAGCAATTGATCGCATCTCTTGACAGCGGCAAGCCTTCAGAGCCGCTGGTCTTCTCAGAAGGGATCGCCTCGATGATGATCTGCAAGATTATGGAGCCGGAACTGCAGCTTCCCGATCGCGAGGAAATCAGACAGATATTCTTTGACCGTGTCTTTGGCAGCCTCAGCGAGCGCCAGGCGCTGAAACTGCGACGGACAGCGGTCATCGAGCGCCGTGACGGGTGATGGCACCCACAGCCTCATCGGGTGAAGTGGCGACTGCGACAGGCGCGCGCCTCATACTCACCCCGGGCGATCCTGCCGGCATTGGCGCGGAAATCACCCTGAAGGCACATGCCGCCGGCGAACGCGGGTTCGCCATCATCGAGGATCCACGGCGCTTGGCAGAGCTTGCCGACACGCTGAAGATCGACGCCAAAACCCGCATCATCGACACGCCGGATGACATCAGCACCGCAGATGACGATCTCCCCGTGATACCGCTGGAATGGCCGCAAACGCCCCGCGCCGGCACCGCCGATCCGCGCAACGCGACGGTCATTATCGAAAGCATTCGCAGAGCCGTCGAGTGGGCACGTGATGGCAGCGCCGCTGCCATGGTCACCAACCCGCTCAACAAGGCGGTGTTGCAAGAGGCCGGTTTCACCCATCCCGGGCATACGGAATTTCTGGCGACATTGTCAGCACCGCGTGACGGCGCTCCGGCGATGATGCTGGCATGTGATGAGCTGCGCGTCGTTCCGGTGACAATCCACATGGCCTTGCGGGACGTCCCTGATGCCCTTACAGGTGATGACATCGTCAACAAGGGCATGCTGCTTGCCGAATCACTGAGGCGGGATTTTTCCTGTCCCGACCCGCGCATCGCCGTCTGCGGCCTGAACCCGCATGCCGGGGAGAATGGCCAGTTCGGTGACGAGGATGAGCAGGTGATCGCGCCAGCGGTTGCCAGGTTAGAAGCCGCCGGGATCAGGGCGTTTGGCCCGGTGTCGGCAGATACACTGTTCCATCGGCGGGCACGGGAAACCTATGACGGGGTGCTGGGCATGTATCATGACCAGGTGCTGATCCCGATCAAAACGCTTGATTTCGATGGTGGCGTGAACGTGACGCTTGGGCTCGATTTCATCCGGACATCACCGGATCATGGCACGGCCTTCGACATTGCTGGCACCGGCAAGGCACAGGCAGGCAGTCTGATTGCCGCCATCCGCATGGCGCGGCTGATGGCAAAGAGTCGTCATGCCAGCAGGTAACAGCTATCCCGAAAACGCCGCCATCGAGGCGCTGCCTTCGCTGAAGCAGCTGGTTGGCAAGCTGGACATGCGGGCGCGCAAGTCGCTGGGACAGAATTTTTTGTTCGATTTGAGCCTGACACGTCGCATCGCCCGCAGCGCTGGACGGCTGGACGGTACGACAATCGAGGTCGGGCCGGGACCGGGCGGTCTGACGCGCGCGCTGCTGCTGGAGGGGGCGCACAGGGTCATCGCGATCGAAAAGGATTTCCGCGCCGGTACCGTTCTGGCCTCGCTTCTCGGCGCTGCCGGAAACAGGCTGGAACTTGTCGAGGCGGACGCACTGAAAACACCCTTGTGGCAGATGGGGGAAGCGCCGCGCCGGATCGTCGCCAATCTGCCCTATAACATCGCCACAACTTTACTGATCCAGTGGCTTGGCCGGGCCAGCGCCTTTGAATCGATGACGCTGATGTTCCAGAAGGAAGTCGCCGAAAGGATCACGGCACAGCCGGGTGACAGTGCTTTCGGGCGGCTTAGTATCCTCACCGGCTGGATGGCCGACGCCGCCATCCTGTTCGACATTCCGCCGGAAGCCTTTGTGCCGGCGCCAAAGATCACTTCGACGGTCGTTCATATCAGGCCGCTTGCCGCGCCACGTTATGAATGCGAGCGGGCAGCGCTGGAGCATGTCACTCGGCTTGCCTTCGGTCAGCGTCGCAAGATGCTGCGTGCGTCACTGAAGCCGATTGGCGGCGAGGCCCTGCTCACCCGCGCCGGAATCGACCCGCAAGGCCGTCCCCAGGATCTTGATATCGAGGCATTCTGCCGCCTTGCACGTGAGGTTGGCGCGCCAGAAGACGTCACGGAAGATGACAGGGCAAAGGGTCAGTCACCCTCGGCCTGAAGCGTGCGGACAAATTCCGTCAAACCGGTTTGCCTGTCGCGGCGCAGCCGTTCAGCGGCAAGAATCGCACGAACAGACCTGACCGACCGCTCCAGATCATCATTCACAACGATATAGTTATATTCGGGGTAATGGCTGATTTCATCAGACGCCTTGGCCATGCGGGCCGCAACCACCTCGTCACTGTCCTCAGCCCGCGCTTCCAGTCGCGATTGCAGGGCAGCGCGGGACGGAGGCAGGACAAACACCGATACGAGGTCATCGCCAGCCGCGTTGGCAACCTGTTGTGTCCCCTGCCAGTCGATGTCGAACAGCACATCACCACCAGCCTCAAGCACCGCCATCACATCGGCTTTCGGCGTACCATAGGAATTGCCGAACACCGTCGCATATTCCAGAAAGGCTTCAGACGCGACCATGTCGTCAAACCGCGCCTGATCGACAAAATGATAGTCGCGGCCATCAACCTCGTTAGGGCGCGGCGGCCTTGTCGTCGCCGAGACCGACAGGGTCAGATTCACATCCTCGGCCAGCAACTGGCGCGCAATCGATGTCTTGCCCGCCCCTGACGGCGACGACAGGACCAGCATGAGCCCCCGACGGCCGACCCCGGCGCCTGTTTGCGCAGTTCCTGTCATGGCAATTCCTTCTTTCCGGCTCGTTCAGTTGTCACGAAGGCCAGCCTTTCGCTGCACCTCGCGGAATAATCTTACATTCCGGTTATGTTCGTCCAGCGTCCTCGCAAATCGCAACCCACCCTTGCCGTCAGAGACGAAATAGAGATTTTTGGTGATGGCCGGTGACAGCGCCGCATTGATTGATTCAAGGCTCGGGTTGCAGATTGGCGTCTTTGGCAATCCCTTGATGACATAGGTGTTCCATTCGGTCTCGCGCTTGAGATCAGACCGGCGGATGGTGCGCTTTGTATTGCCTTCCACGCCATAGAGCACTGTTGGGTCGGATTGCAACCGCATGCCGCGTTTCAGCCTGTTGACGAAAACACCGGCAACCTCCAGCCGCTCGGCGCTATCAGCGGTTTCCAGCTCGATGATGGAGGCAAGGATCAGGGCGTCACGCGGCGTCTTGTATGGCAGGTCGGGGGCGCGGTCGATCCATGCTTCGGCAAGCGCCAGTTCACGCTTTTCCTGCATCCTGGCCAGCATCGCATCACGGCTGGTACCACGGGTGAAGAAATAGGTTTCCGGCAGCAGGCTGCCCTCGTCGAGCGCCACGGTGATATCGCCAGAAAAATTCTCATTCTTCAGGATCGCGGCACCGATCTCGGCCGAAGTCATGCCCTCGATGATGGTCAGGCGCCGCTGATGGCTTCGTCCGGCATGAATGATGTCCATGATCGCCGCCAGGCTGGCGCGCGGCGGTATCTCGAACTCGCCCTCCTTCGGCACAAAGGAGGCGCCTGCCATGATGCGGGCGGCATCATAATGATAGAGATCGCGGATCACGCCGCCACGCTTCAGCGTCCACCTTATGGTCGCATGGCCATCGCCGGGTGATATCTGGATCAGAACGCTGTCCTTGTGTGGCCCTTCGGCCTGCAGGATCATCCTGTCAGCCGCGAACCAGCTGCCGGTGATGATCGCGGCGAGGAGGCCGAGCAGCCCCACCGTCCGGATCATGAACCGGGCGGCGGATCGAAGCATCAGGTTACCTGGCCAATAATCAACGACGCATTTGTGCCGCCAAACCCGAAGGAGTTGGACATCGCGTTGCGGACCTCACGTTTGCGCGCCTTCAGCGGCACAAGATCGAAATCGGCCACCGCCTCTTCCGGATCCTCAAGGTTCAAGGTTGGCGGCACCTCGCCTGTTTGCACCGCCTTGATCGAATAGATGGCCTCTATCGCACCTGCCGCGCCGAGAAGATGACCTGTCGCGCTCTTTGTCGAGGACATGGAAACAGAACCGACCGCGTCACCAAGAAGGCGGCGCACCGCACCGGCCTCGATCAGGTCGCCAAGCGGCGTCGAGGTGCCGTGGGCGTTGACATAATCGATATCGGCCGGCGTCAGACCGGCACGCTTCAGGGCCGCCTGCATGGCGCGGAACCCGCCATCGCCATCCTCGGCCGGCGCGGTGATGTGATAGGCATCACCCGACATGCCATAACCCTTGATTTCAGCATATATGGTCGCGCCGCGGGCCTTTGCATGCTCAAGCTCCTCAAGCACGACAATGCCGGCCCCCTCGCCCATGACAAAGCCGTCACGGCCCTTGTCCCAGGGGCGCGAGCCTTGCTCGGGCCGGTCGTTATAGCCGGTGGACAGCGCTCTCGCGGCGGCAAAACCGGCCATGCCGATCCGGCATACGGCCGCCTCGGCGCCACCAGCCACCATCACGTCGGCATCGTCAAGAGCCACCATACGGGCGGCATCGCCAATGGCATGCGCACCGGTGGAACACGCGGTCACAACAGCATGGTTGGGACCCCTGAAACCGTATTTGATCGATACGTGCCCCGACACCAGATTGATCAGCGCCGAGGGAATGAAGAACGGGCTGATCTTGCGGGTGCCGCGGTCAGCCATCAGCTGGTCTGTTTTGACAATGGTCTCGAGGCCGCCAATACCGGAGCCGATCATCACACCGGTGCGGTTCTGCGCCTCGCGATCATCCGGCTTCCATCCAGAATCCTCGACCGCAAGCTGCGCCGCGACGACGCCAAGCTGGATGAACCTGTCCTGCCGGCGTTGTTCGCGGGGATCGATGAAATCGTCAAGATTGAGGCCGCCATCCTCGTCCGGACCGGGCACCTGGCCGGCGATCTGGCATGTGATATCGCTAACCTCGAAATTGGAAATGCGGCTGATGCCGCTCTTTCCGGCAAGGATCCGGGACCAGTTTAGGTCGACCCCGACACCAAGCGGGGTGACCATTCCAAGACCGGTGACAACTACGCGACGCACGTTTTTCTCCTGATCTGGGAACGACCAGCTCTAAAATACGCCAGCCCCCGGGCTGCGTCCACCTGCAAGGCGACGAACCGGAGGCTGAGACCATTTCATGACCTGATCAGGCGGCGCTTTCTTCCAGAAAGGAGACAGCGTCCTTCACGGTCAGGATACGCTCGGCAGCGTCGTCCGGAATTTCAACACCGAACTCCTCTTCGAATGCCATGACCAGCTCGACGGTGTCGAGACTGTCAGCGCCAAGATCATCGATGAAGCTTGCGCCATCGACGACCTTGTCAGCGTCAACGCCAAGATGTTCCACAACGATGTTCCGAACACGATCTGAGATATCGCTCATTAAAGCCCCCTGTTAGAGAAGGTTGAAACGGCTCCGACCGGAGCCCAAGATTTCAAGGTTGGCGGCAGATAACACAGTTTTTACACCTGCGCCACCCTAAAGAGTCACTGCCTGATCACCTCTGCCACCCAGTGCGCGATCCGGCGGGATTGAACATGGCGTCTTACAGCATCGCCATGCCGCCATTCACATGAATGGTCGATCCGGTGATGTAGGCACACTCGGCGCTGGCAAGAAACAGAACAGCCGATGCCACTTCGTCAGCCGTACCAAGACGCCCCACCGGCACCCGCCCCAGAAGCGCCTCACGCTGCGCCTCGCCAAGCTCGTCGGTCATCGGCGTTTCGATAAAGCCGGGGGCCACGACATTGACCGTGATCCCGCGGCTGGCGACCTCGGCGGCAAGCGCCTTGCTGAAGCCGATCATGCCGGCCTTGGAGGCGGCATAATTGGCCTGTCCCGGGTTACCGGTCACCCCGACGATCGAGGAGATCGAGATAATCCGGCCGTGCCGGGCCTTCATCATACCACGCAGGCAGCCGCGCGCCACCGTCATCGCGGCAGTCATGTTGACGTTCAGGACCTCGTCCCATTCCTCGTCTTTCATCCGCATCGCCAGATTGTCACGCGTGATGCCGGCATTGTTGACCAGGATTGAAATCGGCGCACCGGCCGCTTCCGCCGCGGCTTCGACCAGACCGGCAGCCTCGGCACGCTCGGACAGGTTTGCGGTGACGACATGCGTGCGATCACCGAGTTCGCCGGCCAGTGCGGCAAGGCGTTCAGCACGGGTGCCGTGAAGGACCACCGTTGCGCCGGCGGCATGAAGGGCGCGGGCAATCGCCGCCCCGATCCCACCACTTGCGCCAGTAATCAGCGCGTTATTGCCTGACAGATCAAACATGAAGGCTCCTGTTTTCCCCAATATGCGGACAAGACATGCGGACAAGACGCCCGATATGTCGCGACCCTACAGTTCGTCCAGCACCGAGTCCAGATTGTCGGCGCTGTCCAGATTGACCATGGTGGCCTCATCAAGCGTCCGTTTCACCAGTCCCGACAGCACCTTGCCGGTGCCGATCTCGACAAAGCGGGACACGCCGGCCGCATTCGCGGCAAGCAGCGTCTCGCGCCAGCGAACGCGTCCGGTCACCTGCGTGACCAGATTGTCCCGCAGGATGCTGGCGTCGGTTTCGGTCGCGGCGGTGACATTACAAAAAACCGGCACCGCGGCATCCTTCATGTCGGCGCCGGCAAGCGCCTCCTCCATCGCCTCGGCGGCGGGCTGCATCATGCTGCAATGGAACGGGGCGCTGACTGGCAGCTTGATAGCGCGGCGGATCCCGCGTGCCTTGGCCGATCCGATGGCATGATCCACCGCCGCCACGGCGCCGCTGACGACAATCTGTCCGGGGGCGTTGTCATTGGCGAGCTGGATCACACCGCTTGCGGACGCTTCGGCGACGATGTCGTTCACCACATCTTCCCCGGCATTCAGGATGGCCGCCATGGCCCCCTCGCCCGCCGGCACGGCGCCCTGCATGCTGTCACCGCGAAGCCGCAACAGGCACGCCGCATCGGCAATCGACAAAGTTCCAGCCGCGGCAAGCGCCGAATATTCACCAAGCGAATGGCCAGCCACGTAATCGGCAAGGTCGGCCATATCACGGCCGGTCGCCTTTCGCAGCACCGCAAGTCCGGCCATGGAGGCGGCGAACAGCGCCGGCTGTGCATTGCGGGTCAGGCGAAGGTCATCCTCCGGGCCATCCTGCATGAGCGCGAACAGATCCTCGCCAAGCGCATCATTGACCTCGTCAAAGACGGCGCGCGCTTCGGGAAAGGCTTTGGCCAGCGAACCACCCATCCCGACGGCCTGCGAGCCCTGCCCGGGAAACTGAAAAAGGATTTTGTCCGCCATGATCCACTCCACCTGATGACCGCGGCACCACCGCGACCGACTGTTCCTTGAAAATCGCGACGTCTTTGCCGACGGATTTTGGCGAAATTATGCCACATAAGGATCCGGCTGGCACGCATCCACGCCGACACTATTCACTTGCACGCCGGCGTTGTTCGTGTATGGTGCCGCCTGCACTGTGCCGGACGGTTGTCGGCAGTGCCTACATCACTGAAACATTCCTTGCCGGGAAACCGGTTGGCCCGTCGCAGAGATGGCGGGCGATTAGCCAGAAGGAGTCACGCATGCGCTTGTATGAAAGCGTCTTCATCGCGCGCCAGGATATTTCGTCCGCCCAGGTCGAAACCATGGCCGATGAATTTGCCGGCATCATCACCGAGGCCGGTGGCAAAATCCACAAACGTGAATATTGGGGCCTGCGGTCGCTTGCCTATCGGATCAAGAAGAACCGCAAGGGCCATTACATCATGTTCAACCTCGAGACGGACGCCGCCACTCTGAAAGAGTATGAGCGGATCATGGGCCTGAACGAGGATGTTCTTCGCTTCCTCAACATCCGCATCGAGGAGGTCGAGGAAGGCCCGTCCATCATCATGCAGAACAAGGGTGATCGTGGTGACCGGGGCGATCGTGGTGACCGGGGCGATCGTGGTGACCGGGGCGATCGTGGTGACCGGGGCGATCGTGGTGACCGGGGTTCACGCCCGCCGCGTGCCGAGGCCCCGAAGGCCGAGGCTCCGGCTGAGGACAGCGCCGAAGCGCCCACCGAAGACAGCAAGACAGAGGAGTAGGACATGACCCAGCTCGAAATCAAACGCGAAGCCGTTCGTCGCCCGTTTGGACGCCGCCGCAAATCCTGTCCGTTTTCCGGGCCGAACGCCCAGACAATCGATTACAAGGACACCAAGCTGCTGGCTCGCTACACCTCCGAGCGTGGCAAGATCGTGCCGTCGCGCATCTCGGCTGTTTCAGCCAAGAAACAGCGCGAACTGGCGGTTGCCATCAAGCGGTCACGTTTTCTGGCACTGATGCCATACGTGACCTCGTAAGGCCGGACGACAGGAAGGAGACACATAATCATGGAAATCATCCTGCTCGAACGAGTCGAAAAGCTTGGCCAGATGGGCGATGTCGTATCGGTAAAGCCCGGCTATGCGCGCAATTTCCTGCTGCCGCAGGGAAAGGCACTTCGCGCCAATAAAGGCAATCTTGAAAAGTTCGAAACCGAAAAGGCACAGCGCGAGGCGGACAATCTCGCCCGCCGTTCGGATGCCGAAACCGAATCCGGCAAGATGGAAGGTCTGGCCGTCAATATGGTTCGCGCGGCATCGGAAATGGGACAGCTTTTCGGTTCGGTCACTTCGCGCGACATCGCCGATGCGGTGACCGAGGCCGGCTTCACCATCACCCGTGCCCAGGTGGTCATGGAGAAGTCGATCAAGACACTCGGCCTTCACGACACACGCGTCCGGCTGCATCCGGAAGTCACCGTGACGGTCACCGTCAATGTGGCGCGTTCGCTCGACGAGGCCGAAACACAGCTTCGCACCGGCGTTGCCGTGACCGGCATGATCGACGATGACGATGATGTCGAGGAAGAGGTTGCTGTCGGGGCAGTGGCCGCTGAAGCCGCCGCCGAAGAGGCACCGGCTGAAGAGGCTGATGCGGATGACGCGGCCGACTCAGGCGATGACGCGGCGGAGGACACCGACGCCTGACCTGGCGAGACCCATGCCTGGCGAGATCAATGCCTGGCGGGATCAAAGTTTGAAAAGCCGGGGTCCGCCCCGGCTTTTTTTTGCCCTGAGCGGCTCTGCGCGCCCCTTCTGTCTGCCTTTACACATGATACCGGAATTTTTTTTCACTTATCCCCGATCTCCACAGTCTTCACATGAAGCCTTGGCGGCAGCTTTTTGTTAGGGTG
>Ga0181585_10004457_pt1 | contig 12230 bp, 11 predicted proteins | sample 071ome_29_FD_132469 | JGI IMG/M metagenome (GOLD analysis project Ga0181585, IMG submission 132469) | Coastal salt marsh microbial communities from the Groves Creek Marsh, Skidaway Island, Georgia - 071407BT metaG (megahit assembly) | ecosystem: Environmental > Aquatic > Marine > Intertidal... | reverse complement strand
TGCTGGCCAAGGGCGAGATGGGGCTGGATTTATATAATATGCGCGAACGCCTGGCCAAAGAAGGGCTGGAATATGTCGAGGATCTGGATACGCTTGGCAGCTTTAACGGCATTAATTGCAAGAACAGGGGATAGAAATGATTATTGATTGTCACGGTCATTACACCACGACCCCGCCTGCGGTGGAAAGCTATCGCAATGCCCAAAAGGAAATATTGAAAACCAACCCGGATCATATTTTCGAAAAGGGACAGATAGATGTTTCAGATGATGAAATCCGTGAAAGCATCGCTACCAACCAGCTGAAATTACAACAAGAGCGCGGCACGGATTTAACTATCTTTTCACCACGTGCCAGCTGGATGGGACATCATGTTGGCAATGCCAGTACATCGCAAGCCTGGACAGAACAGCAAAATGACCTGATCAAGCGGGTCTGTACGCTGTTTCCGGATAATTTTGCCCCTGTCTGTCAATTGCCGCAAAGCCCGGAAACCGGCATCGATGCCAGCATTAACGAGCTGGAACGATGCGTTAGTCAGATGGGCTTTATCGGCTGTAATCTTAACCCTGACCCGTCGGGGGGCTTTTGGAAGGATGCCCGGCTGGGTGATAAATACTGGTATCCGTTTTATGAAAAAATGGTAGAGCTGGATGTCCCGGCCATGATCCATGTATCCGGGGCGTGCCATCATTCTCTTGATACTACCTCCAGCTATTATTTGGGGGCAGATACAACCGCCTTTGTGCATTTGATGTTTTCCGAGGTTTTTGCCGACTTTCCCACGCTAAAGATCATTATTCCGCATGGCGGCGGGGCTGTACCCTATCATTGGGGGCGGTTTCGCGGCATTGCCCAGGATAAGGGTCTGGGCGATCTGGATGAGCGGGTGTTGAACAATATCTATTTTGATACTTGTATCTATCACCAGGATGGCATTGATTTGTTGCTGGATGTTATTCCAACGAAAAATATCCTGTTTGCGTCTGAAATGATCGGTGCGGTCAGAGGGATTGATCCCAGAACCGGCCATTATTATGACGATACCAAGCGTTATATTGATGGCAATACCGCATTAAATGCCGAAGAAAAAACAGCGATTTTTAGCGGCAATGCGAAAAAAGTCTTTCCGCGCTTAAAAATCTAGATAATAGAGAGTTCAGAGATGACCCAGCAAACCACGCAAATTGTCATTATCGGGGCAGGGCCATCCGGGCTGGCGCTCGGGGCGAAGCTGAACAAGCTGGGTATTGATAATATTATTCTGGAAAAACAGACAAAAGAATATGTGCTGGCCAGAATTCGTGCCGGTATTTTGGAACAAACCACTGTTGATTTTTTATCCGATATTGATGCCAGTGACCGTTTGAAAGAAGAAGGCATTCCCCATCACGGGGTACAATTGGCCTATGATAACCAGCTGATGCAGATCAGGCTGGGGGAAAATACAGGCGGTAAAGTGGTTACCGCCTATGGCCAGACAGAAGTGACAAAAGATTTATGCGATATCCGCGAAAAATCCGGCAGACCTGTCATCTATCAGGCAGAAGATGTCAGCTTGCATGATTTCGATACAGATGCCCCTTATGTCACCTATCGCACAGACGGAACAAACCATCAAATTAACTGCCAGATAATTGCAGGTTGTGACGGCTTTCACGGGGTAAGCCGCGCTTCTGTTCCCAAGGCAGCCTTGAATATTTTTGAAAAAACCTATCCTTTTGGCTGGCTGGGCGTTTTATCGGATGTACCGCCTGTATCGGCTGAAGTTGTCTATGCCAATACGTCCCGGGGCTTTGCGCTTTGTTCCATGCGTTCCTGGAGCCGGTCGCGCTATTATATTCAATGCACACCGGATGACCATATTGATAACTGGTCAGATGATCGTTTTTGGGATGAGCTGCGCCGCCGCTTGCCAGATGCGCTGGGTGAAGCCATGGAAACAGGCCCTTCTATTGAAAAATCCATTGCCCCCATTCGCAGCTTTATTTCCGAGCCTATGCGCTTTGGCCGGTTGCTGCTGGCAGGCGATGCTGCCCATATCGTTCCGCCAACAGGGGCAAAAGGGCTGAACCTTGCCTTTTCCGATATTTTCTATCTGAGCGAGGCGGTAAAGGCCTTTTTTGATGAAAAAGATGAAGCTGCGCTGGATAAGTATTCACAAAAAGCATTAAAAAGGGTTTGGAAAGACAAGCGTTTTAGCTGGTATCTGACCAATCTAACCCATCGTTTCAGTGATGACCCCTTTGACCAGCGTGTAAAGGAAGCCGAGCTGGATTATATCCGCCATTCCGTTGCCGGACGGCAAATGATCGCGGAAAATTATGTCGGTATGCCTTTTTAAACAGGAAAAATCGATGAAAAAAATAGGCTTTTTAGGATATGGTGAGGCCGGCCAGGCGATGGCAAAGAGCTTGCTGGAAAAAACAGAAGACCTCAGTATTTTTGCCTTTGATATTGCATGGGATGCAGAAAAGGCTGGAAACCATTCGGCGGTAACAGGCAGCAAGGATGCAAAGGAATTTACCCGTTTTGTTGACGTGATTATCAGCGTGGTGACTGCTGATCAATCCATAAGAGCAGCTGAATCTATCGCCCCTTTCCTGTCTAAAGGTCAGTATTTTATCGATGGGAATTCGGTTTCCCCCGGCACGAAACGTGCTACAGCCGATATCATCCATAAAGCCGGAGCGATTTATATTGATATGGCGATTATGGCCCCTATTTTGCCAGCCGGACATCAAACCGCTATTTTGCTGGCAGGCGCGCAATCCGAGGCTATTCGGGGCTTTTTCAGCGAGCTGGGCTTCAACCATGACTGGGAGGGCGAAGAAATCGGGTCAGCCTCGGTGGTAAAGATGCTGCGCTCTGTCCTGATAAAGGGCGTTGAATCCCTTATTTGCGAGAGCATGGCTGCGGCAGAAGGGCTAGGGCTGAGCCAGCGTATTTTAACCTCTGCTGGCAAAACGCTGGGCATAGATAATATGGTCGGGCTGGCAGATTATGTAATGGAACGGGTAGCAGTTCATGGGAGGCGGCGCTCGGCTGAAATGGCAGAAGTCGCCAAAACCTTGCAAGAGCTTGGCCTGTCCAATGATATGGCTGCGGGCTGTGCAACCCATCAGGGACGTATCGCGGATATGACCCTTGCTAAAGCCTTTGATGAGGGGGTACCGCAGGATCATCTGGTGCTGTCCGCCCTTATCCGTGCGCGCCAGCTAGATGGGCCGAAATAAAACAGAACACCCCATATCAAAGCCAGTATTTCACGATTGACTGCCAGAGCCATTCTGTCATGCTGGTTGTATGATGCGATAGGCTGTTAAAGGGGATGTTTTCCCAAAGCCAAACGGCTGGGCGCATATCTGCTTTTTTTACAAACCATAACGGAGGGCATGATGAATAATATGCTGCTGTACGATGAGCAAAAGAACTTTCAAAACACCCCGATGGAAAACAGCTTTTTCCATACGGTTCCGCTGGCCTCGGCTATGGGAGCAGAAATTGTCGGGCTGAATATTGCCGATATTACAGATGCCTCTTTTGATGCGTTAGCCGCAGCGCTTTATCATCATAAAATGATTTATTTGCGGGATCAGGAACTTAGCTATGAAATGCAGGAAAATCTGACCTTGCGCTTTGGCGAGTTTGGAACAGATGCCTATACAAAGGGCCTGGAGGGGCATCCTAATATCCAGCCGGTTATCAAAGAGGCCGATGCAAAATCGAAAATGGTATTTGGGGGCGGCTGGCATACAGACTCGCCTTTCCTTGCCCAGCCCCCTTCGGTCAGCCTGTTATATTCCATAGAAATCCCGCCCTATGGCGGCGACACCATCTGGTATAATTCGGCAATGGCCTATGATAATTTATCCGATGTGATGAAAAAAATGATAGCCCCGTTAAAGGTGCATATGTCCGGTGAAAAGGTGGTTGCCAGCCTGAACGGGCTGCGCCAGCGTTCTGAAGACAAGCAAATCGGCAATATGTGGGATAATATTGACGAGCAGGCCATGATAGACGGGAATTTTCACCCGCTTGTGCGCACCCATCCTGAAACAGGGGAAAAAGCCCTGTTTATCGACAAGGTCTATGCCAAGGGCTTTGAGGGGATGAGCGCGTATGAATCAGCCCCGCTGATAGATTTTCTGGTCAGCCATATCACGCAAGAGGTGTTTTCCTGCCGTCTTAGATGGTCGCAAAAAACCCTATGCCTGTGGGACAACCGTCTGGTATTGCATCGTGCCTTTAATGATTATGACGGGTTTCGGCGCGAGATGTTGCGTACCACTGTTAAAGGTGAAACCCCGGCATAAGACAGGATAGCGGTACCAAATTAAACGAAGGATAGAACTGCAATGACATTAACTCTGGATGATTTGCAAGCCCATTACCCGGACACCCCGAAAGGGATGAGCGATGCGGAATGGCACGCCCGAATTGATCTGGCGGCTACCTATCGGCTGACTCATTTTTATGGCTGGACAAGTGTTGTTTATAACCATATCACCTTGCGGGTTCCAGGCACTGATACCTTTTTGATCAATGCCTTTGGGGTGCGCTATGACGAGATTACCGCCTCTAATCTGTTGCTGATCGATTTGGATGGCAATCAGATTGATCAGAAAAGTGGATGGCCGGTCAATAAAGCAGGCTATCTTATCCATTCTGCGGTGCATCGTGCGCGGCCGGATGATTTGCATTGCGTAATGCATACCCATGAAACCTACAGCCAGACGATGGCCGCCCTGAATGTTGAAGTTGTCCCGATGGTTCAGGAAGCCTGCCAGCTATATGAACGCATTGGATATCACGAATTTGAAGGGATTGTTCTGGATGCCAGCGAACAGGAAAGGCTGGTCGCTGCATTAGGGGCAGATAAACACACGCTGGTCTTGAAAAATCATGGCCTGTTAACCGCAGGGCCAAGCGCGGCATGGGCTTTTATCCGCCACCAGCATTTTATCCGCAATGCAGAAATTCAATTACGGGCTATGGCCTCCGGCGGGGAAATCAGCAAATTATCGCCCGAAGTCATGCGCCATACCCGCCATCAATTTGAAGGCGGGGATGCACAAGGCGGGGCAGCGGTACGCCATCCTGAATGGCCAGCTTTCCTGCGCCTGTTAGACAGTATGGACCCTGGCTGGAAAAGCTAGGCTGGCCTGCGAAACCCCTCAGGCAGGGGTCATGAATTTATCAAAATAGCTGGCCATCCCCTGATGGTCATCCAGGCTGAAAATGCCGCCTACATACTGATCGGGACGCACCACAACCAGCACCCCTTTTTGCCGGTCAATGCCGCGCATATCAAAAACATCCTGGCCAGATTTTACATCTGCACAAAAGATTTTTTCATAATCTTTCAGCCCGAGCGTTCCTTTTTTTGGGAACAGAAAATCTGGCATTGCGCTTAATTCGACCTCACGAAAGCCCTCTTGCAAGACAACACGCAAATCAAAAATATGATCTGTTTCTGCTGTCTTTGGCTGATAGCACAAAAGCGGTGAGCGCCTGTCATTTTGCAGAAAATCACATAAAGATTTTATTCCGCCCAGTTCACCTTCGCCCGATGAGAGCGGCCGGGCAAAGGCAAAAATACGCCACCGCCCATCTGCCTTTACACAATGCCCCAGATGAACAGGTTTGGCATCTGCCAGCCTGATAGCCGGGGCAGAGTGAAAGCGCATCCCCAATACAAAACCTGGCGCAAGCTTTTGATGGGTATCATCGCACGTCAAAAGACCTGCATCATAACGGGTTTCCACCCCGGCGGTATAGCGGGCGTGTTTTTGAAAATAGGCCTGAAAAGCGCGGGATTCATCCGCACTGGTTTTTGTCTCTTCCTGATTTTGGCGAGAGCTGAACAGACGCGCAATTTCCTTGTCAAACTCTATCAGCTCTTTTGCTACTGCGCGGCGTTCATCTGAATAGCTATGCAAGAGATGCGGCTGGCTTTGGCCACGCAGGACAGCTGCCAGCTTCCAGCCCAGATTAAAGCTATCTGCCATGGAAACATTCATCCCCTGCCCGGCTTTCGGACTATGGGTATGACACGCATCCCCGGCAATAAAGGCACGCGGCATAGCCGATTTTCCAGCCACATCATCAAAGGACGTACAGACACGCTGGCCAATTTGATAGACCGACCACCATACTGTATCTACTACCTCAATCTGGTAGGGATGGATGATCCGTTTGGCAGCGGCAATGAGCTGTTCCAGCGTGATCTCTTCACGAGCCAGACGTTCATTCTGCTTTAATTTTGCGACCTCGATATACAGCCTGACCATATAGCCGCCTTCGCGCGGAATGATCAGCATACTGCCCTCTTCAGCCGAATGAATAGCCGATTTCATGCGGATATCGGGAAAGTCTGTTACCGCCAGAACATCCATCACACCCCATGCGCTATTGACAGAGTCGCCTTCCAGCTGAAAGCCTAATTGCTGGCGTACCGCAGAATGTGCCCCGTCACAACCCACCACAAATTTTGCCCTGATGGTCTCGGTATGAACTGCCCCTTTGCTATCGGTATGATCGAGTGTTAGCCCGACTGGATAGGCATCCATGTCATCAGCGCTATCTTTATCAATTTCCAGGCTGGCCAGCTTGCGGCTATAAAAAGGACGCAACGGGTAATTGCCTGCTTCCATCACCTCTAAATAACGGTCATGGATACGTGCCTGGTTCAAAATAACGTGCGGCATTTCCGATAACCCGTCTTCGGTATCCTGCATCCTGTCTGAACGTTTGATGGTAGCCAGGTTATCGGGATCCGGCCGCCAGAATGTAGTTTCATTTACCCAACAGCTCTCTTTCAGTACCTTTTCGCTAAAATTAAAGGCTTCAAACATTTCCATTGTCCGACAGGCAATACCATCTGCCTGACCTTGCGTCATTGGCCCGTCCTTTTGGTCAATAATAACAGTGTTGATATCACCAAAGGCACTGAGCTGGGCCGCCAGTGTCAGGCCGGCAGGCCCGCATCCGACAATCACCACATCTGCTTTTTCCGGCAATTTTTCTGGCCAGGATGTTTTTTTCTTTGCGGCATCGGATAATTCAGGATTTCCGGCTCTGAATCCATTTTCAAAAAACTGCATCTAAACGCCCCTTTTTATTCGCCTTCAGGATGTTGTCTTGCCAAAGAAAATAATAGCCGGATCGCTATTATTATATAATCTTTCCAGTAACGGTGCGCGCTCTCGCAAAATGACATTCACATTCAAACTGCCCTTTGCGGTAATTTCAGCGTGTTTTACCGAAGGCGGCTCTGCCAGCACAAGGGCACGGCGAATACGGTTTGATGAACCGGTTGCCGCGGCAAACAACCCTTCCAGCCGCTCTCTCACCTGCTCAAGATAGCTTTTATCATTTATCGCCCCTTGGCTTTGTTCGCTAAGCTGTAATTGCGGATCCGGGAAGATCAGCAAGCCGATATCAGCCTTATCTGCCCCTGTGACCACCACATCCTGTACCAGCCCTGACAGCGCGGATAAGGCGGCCAGCCGCAAATTGCTGGCATGAACCCAGGTACCGGTCAGCAATTTGAAATCTTCACTTAGCCGCCCGTCAAACAGCACCCCGTCTTCCATATTATCCGGGTCTGCAAAGCGCACCGCATCCTGGGTAATCATAAAGCCGTCTTCATCAAATGTTTGGGCTGTCTTTTTCGGGTCATCCAGATAGCCGGACATGACATTTGGCCCGCGCACCCGCAGCTCGAAACGATCGGCTTCTACCGGAATAAGTTTAGCCTCCAGCTTTGGTGCAGGCACACCTATCATGCCGGAACGCGCCCCGCCCTGATGGTGAATAAGGCACATGGGCGCGGTCTCTGTCATCCCCCAGCTAGAGGTCATCATCGGGATACGGCCTGTCTGGGCAATGGCCATTGCCTCCAGCGCGTCCCAGACCGCCTTTGGCAAAGACGCGCCTGCATAAAAAATCATATCCAGATCACGGAAAAACGCCTTTTGCAGCGCGTTATCCTTTTGCATCGCATCTACCAGCATCCCATAGCCGGCAGGTACATTCATGCTCAATGTACCGGGCATCAGGCGCAGATTTTCAATCGTCTTTTCAAACAGCCCTTTTACCGGCTTGCCTTCATCCAGATATAAAGAGCCGCCATTGGACAGAACAAGATTGAAATCCGAATTTCCGGCAAAAACATGGTTCCAGGGCAACCAGTCCAGAATGACAGGCGGGCGCGTTCCTAAAAAGGGCAAGCAGGCCAGATATTGTGCCTGATTAATACACATCATATGGTGGGTTTGTGGCACGCCCTTTGGCAGAGAGGTTGAGCCGGAGGTAAATAATATCTTTGCCAGACAATCTGGATCAACCTGATCATAGGCAGCATCAATTTGCGCGCTATCTGCTGGCTGATTTTGCAAGCCATCCATAGTAAGCTCGCCCTTTGATGGCTGGCGGCCAACCAGAATTTGGACCCCATCAAAAACAGGGCGGCTGAGAGCTGCCCGAAAACGCACCCCATCTTCGGCATAGACCAGCGCCGGTGAAACCTTGCCGGCGATATAATCCAGCCTGTCCGAGGCCTGTTCAATCAGCGCATATTGCTCTGCCAGAGGCACAGTGACCGCCCCGATATATTGTGCGGCCAGTTTTAAAATACCATGCTGGACGCTTGCCCCGGACAGCACCAGAATAACATCGCCCTTTTTAAAACCATGCGATAACAGCCCGCCTGCTGTTGCGCGAACCTGCTCCAGTGCCTCGCGATAGCCAAGCGCATACCATCCCGCCCCTGAACGTTCCGCAATAAAAACCTGATCGGGTGTCTTTTCTGCCCAGTGATGCAGCCATTCCCCTGTATTGCGCGCAACCGGGCCCAGCGGCAATTTCGAATTCAGGATGAGCGTGCCATCGCCTTGTCTGTCTATATTCAGGGTATGTTTGGGATAATCAGTTACAGAATCGCTCATTTTACCCTTCCTTATCACCTCGTGCCTGCCCCCTTATTGATAGGCAACAGCCCTTGTTTTTCAATAATTTTTAACAAGACTTTGACAACAAAAAATACTTATCTAATATAATTATTATAAAAAATAACTGTAGCTGGCAAGCTGACTCTCTAATCGATTGAGGTGCCAGCCCGGTATTGGTAGAGGGGCGCTAAAGTGGACATAAAAAACAGCCATTGCGTTATTACAGGGGCTGCCAGCGGATTAGGGGCTGCCACTGCACGCCGCCTGCATATCGCCGGGGCGCATATTTCTGTTCTGGATCGCAATCTGGAAGCTGCAACACAAATCGCACAGGAACTGGGCGGCGATGCTTACGGGCTGGATGTATGCGATACTGGCCAGGTTGAACAGACCATAGCCGCGCTGACAAAAAAGGCAGGCACGCCCCGGGTTCTGGTAAATTGTGCCGGCATTGGCAAGGCGGCCAGAATTGTCGGGCGTGAGGGCAATCTGTCGATAGAGATGTTTCAGCAAACCATACAGGTGAACCTTATTGGCACCTATATTATGATGAGCCATGTAGCACGCGAAATGATAGCAGCAGCAGAAACACCTGGCCAGGAACATGGCGTTATCATCAATACCGCTTCGGTAGCCTATCAGGATGGCCAGCTTGGTCAGGCGGCCTATGCCGCGTCCAAGGGCGGGATTGCCTCGCTTAGCCTGCCGGCTGCACGGGAATTTTCCAGATTTGGTATTCGGGTAATGGCGATTGCGCCGGGTCTGTTTGAAACCGCGATGACAGAAACCCTGCCAGATGATGTTCGGGCAACCATTTCTGCACAAATCCCCTATCCCCAGCGTTTGGGGCTGGCCGATGAATATGCCCGGCTGGCAGAAAATATTATTACCAACCCCTATTTGAACGGGACGACTATTCGCCTGGATGGGGCGATGCGCCTGCCCCCGAAATAACAGGCCGCCAAAATAACAAAAGAGACAAACCTTTACCAGAGAACAAAAACAGATAAACGCCAGAGATTTTTATGACCCAGCCTGTTCTAGATATCCATATTGAAGAAGAAATCGCCTATCTGACCATTAACCGGCCAGACAAGCGCAATGCGATGAATGATGCATTGCTTACCGCGATTGGCGAGTTTTTCTTCGCACCGCCGGAACAGGTCAAGGTGGTTATCCTGTCTGGCAAGGGCGGACATTATTGTTCCGGCCTGGATTTAAGCGAGCATATATCGCGCACAGCCGAAGGCAATCTGCATCATTCGCGCAAATGGCATGGCATTATGGATCAAATCCAGTTTGGCGGCCTGCCAGTGATATCGGTGATGCAAGGGGCGGTAATTGGTGGCGGGCTGGAGCTGGCAACCTCTACCCATGTTCGCATTGCCGCAGGCGAGGTGCAATTCCAGTTACCAGAAGGCCGGCGCGGCATTTTTGTGGGTGGCGGGGCAACGGTTCGGGTTGGCAAAATTATAGGCCCGGACAGAATGACCGAAATGATGTTAACCGGGCGCATATATGATGCCCCGCAAGGCCAGCAGCTGGGTCTTGCCCATTATGCCGTCGAAGAAGCAGAAGGCATGGAGCTGGCCATGAAGCTGGCCGGTAAAATTGCCCGTAATGCGCCTATGTCAAATTACATGATGATCCAGGCGGTAAGCCGGATTCAAAATATGCCTTTTCAGGAAGGGCTATTTACAGAATCGCTGGCAGCCGCCCTGTCACAAACCACCCCGGATGCCGAAGAGGGGTTGCGTGCCTTTTTGGAAAAGCGTGCCCCGAAATTTCGATAACATCTATTAGAGATACACACCGCCAGATACTAAAAATAAAGCAGCTTTCTAAAATGTCGATATTGCCCCAACACCCCCTTACCATCAAAGATCAGGCAGATAGTCTGTTGCGGCAATTTATCGGCTATAATATGAAGCGTGCCTATCATGAGATACAGGCAGAATTAACCCAGGCCTTTAAACAAATCGGGCTGAAAATCGGCTCGTTTTCGGTGCTTTGTGCGATACTGGAATATCCCGGCCTGAAACAATCTGCCCTGGCAGAAAATCTGGCTATTGAACAGGCCAATCTGGTTCAAATGCTGGATGATCTGGAAAAAAAAGGGCTGGTAAAACGCGAGCGGGCAAGCGGGGACAGACGCGCCTATGCCCTGTTCATTGCCGAAAAAGGCAAAAAGCTCTGCCTTCAGGCACAACAGATATGCAGCGACCTGGAAGCTGATTTTTTACAAGATTGTTCTGCACAGGAAATCGATAGCCTCATCACCCTGTTACAGAAAATTGAAGGCCGGGTAAAAGCCAAGAGGATATAAAAATGATTGATCTGAATAAAATCAGAGCCATTGATATTCACACCCATGCAGAAGAGCCCTGCGGAATGCATACCGATGATGGCTATGATGATTTGCAATCGGCTATGGCTAAATATTTCAAAGCCCCCTGGTCGCACCCGCCAACCATCCCCGAAACAGCTGCCTATTTTCGTGAACAGCAAATCGCGGCTGTTATTTTCCCGGTCGATTCTGAAAGAGAGACAGGCTATCGCCGCTATAAGAATGAAGAGGTGGCAGAGCTGGCAGCAGAACATGATGATATTCTGATACCTTTTGCCTCTATCGACCCTTGGAAAGGCAAAATGGGGGTACGCGAAGCCCGCCGCCTGATCCGTGATTTTGGCATTAGGGGATTTAAATTTCACCCGACCTTGCAAGGCTTTTATCCAAATGACCCTATCGCCTATCCTTTATATGAAGCGATTGCCGAAGAAGGGCTTATCGGGCTGTTTCATACTGGCCAGACAGGGGTCGGATCGGGGATGAAGGGCGGCAATGGGATGCGGCTGAAATATTCCAATCCCATGTATCTGGATGATGTTGCAGTGGATTTTCCGGAGATGCAAATCATTATGGCGCACCCGTCTTTTCCCTGGCAGGAAGAAGCGCTATCGGTCGCCCAGCACAAGCCTAATGTCTATATTGATTTATCGGGATGGAGTCCGAAATATTTCCCCGAAATTCTGGTGCGCTATTGCAATTCAATCCTGAAGAAAAAAGTGTTATTTGGCTCGGACTGGCCAATGATTACCCCGGATAGATGGCTGGCGGATTTTGAAAAGATCGCCATTAAGGATGAAATCCGCCCGGATATTCTAAAACATAATGCAGCCCGCCTGCTGGGGCTGGCAAAATAGAAAGAGACGCGATCATGACCGCTTCGATGACCCCGCCCGAACCCGCATTAGAACCCTTTGCCACAATAGAGG
>Ga0181585_10004452_pt1 | contig 12235 bp, 15 predicted proteins | sample 071ome_29_FD_132469 | JGI IMG/M metagenome (GOLD analysis project Ga0181585, IMG submission 132469) | Coastal salt marsh microbial communities from the Groves Creek Marsh, Skidaway Island, Georgia - 071407BT metaG (megahit assembly) | ecosystem: Environmental > Aquatic > Marine > Intertidal... | reverse complement strand
CCAGTGTCATATCCAGGGTATTATCCTGTTCATATATGTGTCTGTCTGCTGTGGGTGTATTAACTTTTACAAAGTCAACCTGGTCATTGATGTCACCTCTAGGATAACTTACTTTTACAGCATTATATCTTTCACTAAGGCCTGTGCCTGACACTGCTATTGGGCCAATTATGTTATCATCTGTAAATGAAAATACTGAACTACCAGTTTGATTAATAACAACACCCCATTTACCATTATAGACATCATAGGTTAACCAACAGCCTGAATTAACTGCCATTCTTTCTAAATTTTCTAATACAGGTTTAGTTGGGTCTATAACACCATTAACTGTAAATTGGTTGGATATCTGTGTAAAGTTTGCCATGGATTATTCCTTAAATACACTCTTAATAGGTCTTGTTACATGTTCAACAGGCACAACCGACCCTTTCTTAATTGTGTCTGTAGCACTGCCACTACCAAAATTATACAATCTTACTTGTGTATTGTCTGTTGAACTTACTGTTGAAGTCCAGTAATCTAAATTAGCAACACCTGTTTCAAATGTTGCTACATTGCCTGTGTCAAACACTGTGCCTGTAACATTACTATTGCCATAGACATTGTCATAGATTGCGTCTATTTCATCTTCAGCGGGTAGATACCAATCTGTGTAGGTATCATTGGTATAGTTGTCACAATAGTTACTACTTGGATATGTGTTACCTGTATAGTAACTTACTGTAGCTGTTTCACCATCTTCTGTAGTAATAAATGTGTCACTGGTCTGTGATGTCTTCCATTCAGCCGCATATTCTTCTGCTGTTGTAGGACTAACGATAAGGTAATGTGTTTCACCTGATTTACTACCACTTGAATATGTGTATTCAGCGGCCACATAGCCACCTTCTAAATAGTCACCGGTAACATAATTACTTACCTGTGTCAGTGTAACTACATGTTCAACTTCGTCAGCGTGTACTATATTGTCATCTGTCTGTGTCTGGCTGTATCTCAGTGTAATACTTGCGTTGGCGTTGTGTCCAGCACCCGGTGGGTTATATGGTTCACTGGGTCTAAAGTTAACATTACCTAAGTCTGGATTAACTGTGGCTAGATTGCCTGTCAGTGTAAATGTATTGCCCTGATTAACATTACCAATATACAGATTACCAGCTAGGCCTGACACTAGATCAAGTGTTACAGCGTAGTCTTTTTCGTAGGCCATGGCCTCTACACTTGATAAGTCTGTAACTTCGTAGCCAGGTAAATCCCATTGTGTTCCTGGATTAACTTCACTGTGGCTAACATTACCTGTTAGAGTATATTCAGCATGGTTGTATATGTTTGTCAGCGTAATATCAGTGTTTTTAATTACTGTGGTAACATTACCAGTAGTTTCACTGATTGTGGCATCCAATATTATAGTTGCTGTGTAATCAGCTGGTGGCACATAGTAGATAATACTGTCACCATTGTTTATTTCACTACTAGTGCCTGTCAATGTAATTGTATTAGTTACTGGTGGACTGTTGCCATATAGCTGTTCATTATAATAACCTATAGCAGTCTGGAAATATCCAGTGTATGTTGATGTGCTTGGTGACTGCTGTGCTATAGTAACAGTGTAACTATCTGAACCTAAACTAGCATTACCAATAATATCATCTGTAGTAATTTGTAATGATATACCACTGCCTTCAACTGCTGATGCTCCCACATCTTCCTGGTAATTTTGTGTTGTCTGTAGATTATAACGGTCATCAATGGTTACAGTGACATTATAACTTCTAGTAACACCACCCACATTAAGACTACAGCCCACTACTGTAGTTGTATCATATCCATCTGGAAATTGTATTGTGGGATTTTTTATATCGTCCCTGACTCCTTCAGTTATACCACCTGTTAGTCTATATTGACCTGTTGCTGGTGTTGATGCTGTCATACCATAAGGCAGTGGGTCTGGCCATGTTACTGTGCCACCACTTGAACCTAGATCAATAGTAAATGTTGAAGTGTCTGGTGCTGATGTGACACTGGATACTTCACAACCATTGGGTAATGAAAAACTACTGTCCTCACCAATTGTTATAGCCTGATTAGTCGCAGTAGTAATAGTAACACTGGTTGCTCTATCATCTTCAAATACAGCATAGTTCTGTGCGTAGGTGTTTAATTCTTGTAGACTATTCATCGTATATCTGGCTCGCTGTTAATCCTACACCATAGCGTGTAGATTTCATATAATCATTCATTACATCACCAGGTAATTTCATACTATTTTCTATATGAAAACGCATTTCTGGTAGACCTGTAATACCTTTTTCTCTGTCATAATCTATCTGTATAACAGCAAACACTATGTCATTCATTTCGTGATTGGCTGTCCATATTGGCATAATATCCCAGGCATTGTAACTATTAGTATTGGTGTAATTGTCCGGAGTTAGCCTGTCAGCGGCCGCACCTGAACCTGCGTAGCAGTATACTTCTACTTTGTCAGCAATACTATAGTCACGATTGCCATCACGGTCAACACTGTAGTCTGCTGATATACCTGCTAGGCTTCCTGTAGTCTTAAACACTATGCGTTGATCATCCCAATATATATTTTTGAATGTAAACGCACTGTCACTGTCGTCACTGAGTAGAGTGCCTGTAACTTCTGATATTGCCATAACATAGGTCATAGTCTGATTACTGTTGCTCATAGCGGCATCAACTATAATACCACCTAATTGTGCTTGTCCATATACAACGGGTATACGGTTATTGGTACTGGCTTCTACTTGCTCTCTTACACCGGGATCAACATAGGGAATTGTGGGTAAACCTGTTCCATCTTTACCACTGCCACTGGGACTATCATTGGTTTTGTTAATTGATTTTGAAAGTTTGTTTAGGGTGTAACCTGCTACCACAGTCTGAACAATAGCCTGTGCTGTTTTACTTTTTTTGTAGTAGTTGTAGGCTTTTTTACCTAGATCAACAACTTTACCAAAGAAACTCATCGTTTAGCTTTCCCAAAATTAAAGTTAGCATTGGCTAGGTTAGGAACTCTATCCATGCTTAAATCACCTGGGTACAATGCTTTCTGTACCACAGGATTGGTTTCTCTACCATTAGTTAACTTAGTTAGTAATCCTACAATACTGCTACAAACTAATGACACTGTAACTGACCCTTCTTTGAGTGTGGCATCATTGTCAATGGCAAAGTTATCAACATAGCCCCAGAATCTATTACCTATGCCCCAGGTTTCACCCAGTAGTGGTGTTCCTGTTTCACTGTCATAGAATACTCTGATAACCTGTACAGTAGCACCTTTAATAGAAGTTGTCAGCACATCACCTATAACATCTGCGTCTAACCCTGACAGCAGTATGGTTAATTCTTGTGGACTAATTCTTAGATCACTCTGTGTTTCAGTAATGCTTAGGAATTGTCCTATACCTGTGTATGTTTCGCTGTTATATTCAAGGTCAGCAGTGCCATCATTAATTAATAAGACATCTTCAGTGCCTGTTGAATTGAATATTTCAATTCTAACTAGAAAGGTACTGCCTAAACTGGTATAGCTGTCAATGTCAGCCATTATGATAAGTCCTCTACAAATACAAAACTACCTGACCATCCTACCTGATCTCTAGAAAATATTTCCCACTGTGGGAAATCCACACATATCACTGACCATGTACAGTTTTCAGCTACTAATAATGTGCCTGAACTTGAACTAGGATCAATAATTGGTCTGTGTAATGTTACTGTGGATGCGTCGTGTGCTACATCAGCCGCCACTGTATAACAATGTCCTGTAGTGTCTAATTGTATTACATCACCTGCCTTAAAAATATATTGTCCAGATGTTAGTCCTGTGTGTCCGCCTGTAAGTGTAATTGTATTACCGATGCCTGATGGTGTAGTATATGTTATAGCACTGGGATCAGCCAGGTCGCCCTGATAACCAATTAACCAATCATGTCCTGAATTACTAAATTGTACAGTTCCCACAGTGGTTCTATCCAATGCCTCAATTTCACTTATGTATTTTCTTGAGTCAGTCCATCTTGGGCCTGCTGGTAACTGTACTTCAAATAACCAGGGTTGACCAGGCCTTGTCACTGCTCTTACAACACCACTTCTAGATGTTGTTGAACTAACATTTTTTAGTCTATCTATTCTAATAGTTTGGGCGTTATCAAATACCCATTGGAATGCTGTTGTCATAATGTTTACCTTGTTGTCATTGGTAGTGATTTTCTACCCTGTTCAGTTACTGCGTATATGAAGCTTGGGTCTCTAGCAATCATAGCCTGGAAGCTAGGTGCGTCCACAGCGTTAATATTGTAGTTAACAACAGTGCTACCACCACCTAAACTACCGTTGTTCAATGGTGTAATCTGTGCTGGACCACTGATTAGTTCTGGGCCACGCTCACCCACAATACCAAATTTACCTGCTGGTAAGTAACCACCATCAGCAAAGAAGCCACCAAATAGTCCGCCACCTTTTGAGCCGCCACCGAATGAGAATATCTGTGCTAATAATCTTCTAATGTTTGAACGCAGTATTTCTTCAGCTAGGCTGTTGACAAATGACTTCCATTCAAACTTACCAGTTTTAACAAAGTTAACCAATAGGTCTTCCATGCCCTGTACTGTTTTTGTAAATATACGCTCTGCGGCCTTAGCGGCATTTGTAGCATTTTCAACATATTCCTTAAATGCTCTATTCCAACCTGTTGACCATCTTCTGTTAAACTTATAATTTTCTTCAGCTTGTTCTCTAATAGACCTAGCACGTTCTTCTGCTATTCTATAGTATTCTAACTCTTCTTCCTGGCTAAGTTTTCTAACGCCTCTACGTCTTGCTTCTGCTTCTATTTCAGCATTTGCTGAGTCTCTGGCTTGTTTATTAATGTCAGCATACTTCTTCTCTAGTCCCACCATTGTAACAGTGGCCATTTCATGCTGTAGATCACGCACTTGTTTTTGTGCGTCAAAGAACTGGTCAGTCTCAAACTTCTGTAGCCTTAGTGATCTAAGTTCAGCAGTCTGTGCTTTAACTTTTGCTTCAATGGCTGGTTTCTGTGCTTCATAGGCCGCTGTTAATTCCTGTTCAGCTCTAGTAAGTTCATTGATAGCATTGACCTTCTCATCGTTGTCTGTTAAAAGTTCAGCCTCACGTTTTCGTTTGGCTAGGTCAGCCAGCTGTCTACTGTATTCTGCGTTTAATTGATTAAGTTCACGTTTTAACAGTGCGTCTTCTTCACTGACGCCCAACATTTTTGTGGATAAGTCTAAATATTGTAGGGTTTCACGATTAGCAAAACGATAACTTTCCACAAGTTCATTAACACTGTTGGTATATTTTTTCATTTTACCCACAGTGGTTTCGTCTGGACCTTTATCTTGTTGGCCCATGTTTGCTATTACACTGTCAAAGCTCTCACCACCTGGCACTTTTTTATTGACGTTGTCTAAACTCTTCTCTAGGTCTTTAAGTTCTTTGTTAGTGTCAGCAACAGCCGTGCTGGACATACCAAAATATGTAGCCACAGCACCGCCTACTAATACTAGACCCTGTGCTAGTTTGTAAACTAGGTTTTTACCCATGGCGGCATTAAGAGCAACCATAGCTAATACTGCTGTTCTAATTGCTTTGGCTAATCCTATAAAGATGGTAACCATGGCGGCTATTCTAGACACAGCGGCCTGTGCTACAAACACACCAACAGCAATGGCCAATACCTTAAAGTTATCTGCTACCAATTTAACAGCACTACCCAATACACTGCCTATTGTTCTGGCTAGGCTTTGTGATTCTCCTACTACTGAACCCATTGATCTGGCAACTTCAGTCAGTGCTGTGGTTAATCCGCCTTCACCTACTTCGTTTAATGCTAGGGCAAAGTTATCCTGTAGATTAGATAAGGCACCTGTTAATGTTTTTGATTGTCTTTCAATACTTCCGGCAAATTCTACTTTACCAATATCATTTAGGAATTTAATTATTGATTTGCCATCATTGTCAATAGTTTTAGCAACACCACGGAAGTTAACAGTTAGTTTGTCGCCTTCTGTTTTAACTTTGACACCCAACTGTTTGAGCATCTCAAATTCACCAGTTGTGGCATTGAACACTGCTTGAGCAACATCATCAATACGCTTACCCATACCAGCGGCAATGTTACCGATGTTCTTCATGAATGTTTCAGTAGGCTGTAGGCCAGCGTTCTTAAAGGTAATAAACGCTTTGGTAACTTCGTCTAATTGGAATGTTGTCTGTGCTGTAAACTGTTTGATTAAGTCAAAAGATTTGGCGGCTCTGCCGGCATCACCTTCAATGGTAATTAAAGTCTGACGTAAATCCTGGAATGTTCTAATAGTCTGAACAAGTTCTCGGGCTACTAGACCAACAGCCAGTGCTTTGAATGCTGTGCCTAAGCCACTTACTCTCTGTTTTAATCCGCCAAGACTACGCTGTGCTTCATTGGTGTCTACCTGGACTTTATATCTTAAATCAGCCATTGCTATTTCCTAAAAATCCTATCCAATTCACGTTTAAGAAATTGAACAGTGGGTTTAAGCATACCTTCTGGTGCTTGTTTACTATAACCCTCGTCCAATCGCTTGGCATAGGGATAATTAGCATCAATAGTATCGCCTTTTAGTGTTGTTTTGTTACGGGCATTGCCAGAACGATAAGGTGTCTCCTTGACCCATTCTTTGTGTGCTTTGAACGGAACTTTCTTCAGTTTTTTCGCTCTGCGTTTAGTATCTGGTGTAATTTTATCTATTTCTACCTTATACTTGATCATTTTTGTTTACGTTTCCTAACATTTTCCAACATCTGAGCCATCTCTTCCTGGCTTAGTTTGGGTGCTGGTGCTACTCCACCCTTGGACTTTGCTTCTGCCTTTTTATTAAGGTGATTTTCATAACTAACACCTAAATCCGCCATCATAACGTCAATACTATTGCCTCTAGCAATTAATTCACTGGGTAATACACCGTAGCGTTTAGCAACCCAGTCAATGGTGACCATTATTTCGAAGAGTCTGTCACCTTCCCTGATGTCGAATTCACTGACTTTCCCAATTCGTCAATAACCTTTGTAACAGCCTTCATCATAATGTCAATGGGCAATTCCTGGCCTTTACCACATATTAATTGACCTTTGTCATCCATAATTAGACCACTTACTACACCTGCGGCCTTACTGAAGTCATCTGGATCCACTGTGGCCATTTTAGCAAATGTTTCTATGTCATGACGGTCATATATCCAGAACGAAACTGCTTCACCGTACTTTTCCACAGTGTCTTTGTCGTCAATTGTTATTTCTATTAGTTGGGGTTTTGCCGCTAGTTGTGATAATTTCATTTAATCTGCCTCTCTGTTAATCAAATCGTTTAGTATTGCTAGTTGAAAAGTTAATCTATTACGTGCTTTGTTGGTATCTTTGATAGCACAATTAACTTCGTTTAGAGTTTTAGCTGTTTCTGCTAACACACTCTGTAATAATTCTTGTTGTGTTTTATTTTTTGTTACTTCCATTAATCTTTTGTCCTTCTACCCTATTTATATAAGAAAAAAGGCGTAATATATACGCCTTTATTCCCAGTGTTGCCCTTAGGCTACTGTGTATTCACCGTCTACTGTAATAGTAATTGGAGAAACCCAAATTGGGGCGTCAGCCGATGCTGTTGGAGCCAAGCCAGTGACATAGCCCTCACCTGACACAGTTTTAGTACCAACATTGACCCAAAAGTCAATTGCTGTTTTCTGTGTAGATAAGTCTAATACACCTGCTTCTGCCGCTGAACCTGCTGTTGCTGTAGCATTACCAAAGAATGTAGTTTCGTCTAGGACGATGTTACATGCTATTGAGTTGGTAGATGTTGTAGCAACCTGAAGTTTAGCAGTACGATCCAATTGGCTCCAGGTAAACACATCATTACTATTGTTAATAGTGATGTCCTGTAGTGCTGGTACATCAATATTGCCATCAGTGTTATCTTTGATAGCAATGGTTAATGTAACTTCATCAGCACCACCTGGTGTTGGATTGATATAAGCCATCTTATTAGTTCCTTATTAGTTAATTAAAACTTTATAAAAATTAAAATTGAACTCTGTTACCAGTGCGTCACTTTCAAAACTGGTTGATACAAGAGTAGTTCTCTGTGTATAACCGTCTGCTGTAGCAAACCTAGAGTTTCTCAGTGTTGACAACATGGTATCATAGTTCTCTGGTAAAGTTTTCGCGTCTGTGACAACATAGGCTGTGACGGTGGTTGTCTCACTGACTACACCGCCTCCACCTGTATTGTTGCCATTCAGTACATCAATTAAAGGTTCCTGGACTGTCTGTGGTTGATCCACGTAAATCTTTTTGAAGTTTTTGAGATATAATGGTTGCCCATTTGAATCCCAGGGTAACTCCTCAGTTACTGAAAAACCTGTAACGCTGAAGTTAGAGTCTAAGTAACTTAAGATTTCAGTTCTCATCTAACTCTCCTAAGACTAACGATACCTGGTGTTTTTTCTGATGATTCAACAGTGTCGTCATCATCATAGTCATACCAGTCACCAGCTGTGATTAACTCATTAAACAATGTGTTAAATTTTTGCTGGTAATAACCAATCTTCTGGCGTTCAGCATTATTTTCGTCACTAAAGTCAGCAATTTTAGGAAGAATATATTCATACAAACTATGATATACACATAGGTCTGTAAAATCATTCTTACGATCTATAATTTTGCTGGCATCTGGGCCTGGAATATCAGCACGTGTGCTAATATTTGCCCCACTCTGGCGAATATAATAACTTGCCCACCAATCGGTTGAACGTAATAAACTTAGGATACGTTCTGTAGAACGTTCCAGTGTTTCATCAACATAGTCCGCAGTTACGCCTTCATTTGATTCAAACAGACGTTGGTCTCGTGTTTCTACATCATCGTATTCAGCGAAACTTACCACTGTTTGTCCACTTGTAATGAAAGCCATAAACTTAACCCCCTAATTAGTCTGTTGCTGAACCAACTAATTTACACGCATGTGTATCTTGTAAGATAGCCGCACCAGCTACGCCTGTAACTACTAAATCAGTAGCACGAGCCGCCGCTTGACGCTGTTCTTCAACTGTTACACCGCCACGCATAGCATGACCAAATGCTGAAGCCGCAAAGATAGCACCAACTGCGTTTTCTTCAGTGTCTGTATCTGTATCTAAGTCTTGTTTAACAAGTGTAGATTCAAATAACTGTACGCCACCCAAGGTTCCGATGTAGCCTCTTTCAAGAACAGCATTAGCGAAAGCACCAGCAGGTGAAGCAACAGCACCACCAGCTAGATATAATTCTTTCTTAAGTTGTAATGCTTGTCTTGGTGAGATAACACCGTATAATGGACCTGTTACTTTAGCGTCACGTAGTTTCTGAACTGCTTCAAAAACGTTGTCAACTGTGATTGCTGAATCTTCTGTTCCAACTGAGTTAGCTGAAAGTGAGTTGAATAAAGCAAATAGTTGAGTGTCCATTGACTCAGCAATAGCCATACCTGATTGATTACCAAGGCCAGCTAATACATCGCTGTATGCTGAATCTTTTAACATGTCAGTAACCTGATGATAGACAACGTGTTCTGTCATTGTGATTAATGCTTCAGTTGTGTTTGTTGTTAGTGCTGATGCCGCCGCTTCGTCAGTAATATTCGTTGCTGAGATTGATGACCATACTGGCACTTGAACCACTTTACCTGAGTTTGCTGGCATGTCAAATGTTGTAACTAATTGACGACCAATGCTTGACTCATAAGCCGCATATTGTGCCGCCGCTACTAGTCTAGCATATAACTCAGAGTTAATATTTGTATTTGAATTTGATGGATAAGCCATTTCAAATATACTCCTTTAAATTAAATTAAATTAAACCTTATACTAGGCCTTTTGCTTTGGCCTCAGCATACTGTTTCCTATGATTAGGATTAGTCATATCTAATTTAGAGACATCAACCTTTGTGCTAGTGTTACCACTTACACTTGATCGAGTATTTGAAGTAGCTGGAGTAGGTTGAACAAAGTGTGGGTTTTCTTTTAAGAAACCGTCAACTAACTGATCAACAGTAGCAGGTGTTCCGTCATCATTGTAACGAACCGCCCCATCATTGCCAACAACTTCTACATCACCATTTTCATTTAGTCTAACTTGGTTAGCTAATAAACTTTTAACCTGCTCAGGATTTACAGAGCGATATTTTGCCGCCGCATTTACAATTGGCGTATTAACCTTGTATTCTCTGATGATGCTGTCTCTCTTTTGGATTTCACTATCCTTTTTAGCCGCTAATTCTTGAAGTGTTTTCTCAAACTCACCACGCTTGATCTGCTCTTCCTGCTTCTGCTTCTCAGCCTTGGTTTTTAATTGTTTAAGTTCTTCTATATCACCTAACTCTTCAAGTTGACGCTCATACTTCTTGGCAATGCTGGATTTCAATCCTGCCATATGATTATCAAACTCTTCTTGAGTGTAAGTTTTAGCGTTTGATGTTGCCTGATTTTCAGTTGTTGATACTTCAGCATCAGTTGCTGTTTGGTTTGCCATGATTTCTTGTTCGCTCATGTCGCGTGCCTCCTTTGGAGTAGTTGTTGTTAAGACTATTATTTATGTAGTCTTAGTTACGCTTCTTTTTCTTTTTGTAACCTGAAGCGTATATAGCCCTAGCCTGAGCAAGTGCTTGTTGTTTTGTAGAGTAAACCTTTCCTGATTTACCCCACTTGTATCCTGTTTTTGTCTTGTATACTGGCATTACTTGACCTTCCTAAGTCTAGTAGTCTTACCCCGTTTCTTTAATTGCCTTTGAGCAACACGCATACCTTTATTGAAACTGGCTGAGTGTGGACTTAGTTTTCTACCACCACCTCTAACATAACGAGCACCAGCCTTGTGCCCACCACAGTCACCTTTACATGTTGATCCGTAGTATTTTGCCATTAGTTTCGCTCCTAATACTTCTTCTTCTTACCTGGTTTTTTCTTTTTTGTCTTATACTTCATGTGACCATCCTTGCTGTTGTAATGCTTCATGTTCAATGTAGGTAGTTACTAGACGCTGTTCACCTGTTTCTGGGTTGGTCATAGTGTGTGGTTCCACAGTCATATCAACTTCTGCTAGTTTTTCCTCACCAAAATGACTTTCAGCTATTTCATACTCTAGTAGGTCAATTAGTTTGGGATTAGTAACGGTTTTACGAGTTTCCAACATCAGTCTAATGTCATTGGCTACATCTTTAATGCCAAAGCTGTCTGGATAGTCCACCATACCATCCCAAATATAGCCTTGATATAGTGCGAACAATCTCCATAACTGTTCTTCTGCTAGTTCAAGGTTATCTGCTTTTTCTGATAAACGAGCGTTGAGTAAGGCGAACTCCGTCTCCATTGCTACCCCACTCATTGTTCTTGATTCAGTTGCTCTAACAGCACCAGTGTTGGCCATCTTGTCAATGTTTTCTACTATGGCTTGTTTGGTTTTAAGTATGCTGTCAATGTTACTGCCGCCATGGTCAAGAATATATGGTCTTAACGCTGGATCTAAGTCTTCTGACATGTGAATAACAGCACCAGCACCACTGCCAATGTTTGTATTGGGTGTTGCCACTAGGCTTGGGTGCCCATCTAGTCTGATACCCTGTTCAATTTCACTGTTTAGGTTGTAGATCATCTTTTGAGCGTCTGAAATATCTGCTAGATCACTTACACCCATACCTCTTACAGTGGACTTCTTATTGTAGACACAGATTGCTGGTATAATCCCTAATTGGTTTTCTTCTTCTACTTCTTCATTAACTGTACTATCATCTAGGTCAACCGTAGTTGTTTTAATTACTTCTGGTGTCCATTCCTTAATAGTGCGGATGCTACCGTTAATTTCTTCAATATATTTGATATAGTCTAAACGGTAAACGCCATTAGCTGAACGTGAATAACTCCAGTCCAACATCATTAAAGGTGTAATTAGGTTTAGGTAGGGTCTAACACCTTGATTTAATTCTTCAGCACGGGTGTTAGCGTTGGTGTTAGGCTTGGCCATTAATATCCAGCAGTGTCCAAACACTGATGACCATGTGGCCGCATCCTTCATAAATGCGTTTAATGTTCTACCATCTAGATCACTGTCTTCTAAGAATGATTCTACTTCAGGAATGTTTTCAAGTGTTCCATACATTCTATTTGGTTCATCT
>Ga0181585_10004443_pt1 | contig 12240 bp, 11 predicted proteins | sample 071ome_29_FD_132469 | JGI IMG/M metagenome (GOLD analysis project Ga0181585, IMG submission 132469) | Coastal salt marsh microbial communities from the Groves Creek Marsh, Skidaway Island, Georgia - 071407BT metaG (megahit assembly) | ecosystem: Environmental > Aquatic > Marine > Intertidal... | reverse complement strand
TATATATAATATTAATAAATATACTATTTAAATTAAAGTATAAAATTAATTATTGCGAATAATAATATAATGAGTGAATTCAGTATATTATCATTAAATAATTACAAATCGCATTTTGACGGAAAAAGCATTCATTTATATTCAAAAAAATACATAGAACTGATACAGGAATTTATAATTTATGCTCAAGAGAACATTGAGATAACGGATCTAAATTATTACAAATTTATAATACAAAAGGGAATCGATACGATAAAGCATATTTTCAATAATTTGTTTTTGTATACGAAGCATTTAGAATTAACAATACATCATTGTCGCAAAGTATTTGTATATTATATTGAGTTTATTCAGCAGATAGGCGATGGTACAAATTCTTTTTTTCAATTGAATTCAAAGGATGCGATATTATTCATTTATAAGAAAACGATATTTGAAATAAACAATGAATATCGCAAGAATTATAGTTTAGATGATGATGATTTGAATATCTTAAATACAATAAAGACGATACATTCAATATTCGATGAATTACTGAAAATAATAGTAAATAGAGAAGGCGAAAAATTAAAGGAAAAGGACGATGGGTTTTTTGATTCAATTACCATTATCATAAACATTATGAATAACATTATTAAATTTAAGGAAATGAAAGAAATTGACAATGAAAATTTGCATGATATTTTGGAAACTTTTCTATATTTTATACAAAATATCGTAAGATATGATATGGATACTGTGAAATTTTTGAATATACAATTACAGATGTCTAAAAAAATGTATAAAAAAAGTATATCTCAAGAAAAAATAAAGGAAAAGATATTTGATTTGATAAATTTCGACATGATGTTACAAGAATCACCATTAAAATTTACAAATTGGATGTATAATTAAGGCATGCTGACTGTTATTTTTTTGATAATTATTTTATTTTTATTTTTCTTTTCCTTTTTAAAAGGGACATCTGAAAAAGTATTTTTAATACCAATTTTTTCATATTCTGTGTTTAAAATATTTTTAACAAAAGAATATACATGATTTAATATTTTTTCGTCGCAGTGTCCAACGATTAATACACTTCCAGTACGGAATATCATAAAAGACATTTGTCGACATTGATTGATACCAGAACCACTTCCTTTCTTACTGCATCTTTGAGGAAATTTACTTTTTTTGCATTCTTTTTCCTCTTTTTCCTCTTTTTCCTCTTTTTCCTCTTTTGCCTCTTTTGTCTCTTTTGTCTCTTTTGTCTCTTTAGATGATTTGGGTTGACAACACTCACAGACACCATTTTGAAAAGATTTGTCATCGTTATAATAAAATTTACATTGGATACCAGGATATGAACAAGGGTCATAAATGGCACTGATATTATATTTATATTTCAAAATATCAAATAACTTGTCACGATTAATCTCATAATTACAAGAGAAATTAGAGTTAATGAGAATGGTATGCATGGTTTCTTTGAGATAATGTAATTTATTTTGGTCTTTGTCTTTACTTTTTTTGTCTTTACTTTTTTTATCTTTACTTTTTTTGGTTTTGTCAAACAGAGGATTTAAAATATTTTTAAGCATAAAATCAAGTACATAAAACATAAACTTATCATTTTTTACACCAGGAATTTCCATTTTGCCAGTATTGAAAATTTTAACATGTAGTTCCCTGTATTCTCCTTCGTATAATACACGTATGAGAATTATGAAACAGTTATAGAAAGCACTTGTCTCTTTGGGTTTACGAGTAAGAATATCTTTTTTGGATATACCAATGGTTACCTTAGCGACGTTGTAAAATTTGGACTTGCGTATACTGGTTGAATTATTTTTACTTAATACGCGACATATTGCAGTGGGATTTTTTTTCAAATTTTCTTGGAAAAGCTCATATTCGGCTTTGTCATTGGAATTGATTTTCATTACTTTTTTGATAACCCCGTCTTTTGGCAAATAATATGGCGTGATGGGTATTTCCCAGAAAAGAGAATCCAAATCAATGGCTCTATTTAGATGTATAATAATTGTTTTGGTCGAAATATAGATAGGGGAACAAATTGCTTTAACAGGCATTTTTTTATTTTTTCTGACATTTTTTCTGTCGACTTTTCTGTCAACATATTCATTTTTGTCGCTTATTTTTCTATTTTTTGAGTTTTTTTCGGATTTAGAATCGCTCTCATTTTCTAATATTCGAAGATTTTTCGCAGACTCATTGATAATACTACCAATACTACCAATACTATCAATATTATCATTATCTTGTTGTGAATTATATTTTAAGTCGCTATTTGTTAACACAGAAGACAAATAATTATCTTCATTGCTTTCTTTTAACCATGCCGACCACTCATCATTTAAATCGTTTTCGTCGTCATCTTCTACTTTAGCGTTTTCGGCATTTAAAGAAAACATCAGGGTATATTAAGTTCCGTCAAATTCTTTAAGTTGATTTTTAAATTAATTTAAACGGGTTTAAAGAAAAATAGATGAACAAACAAATTTTCGATTTAGGAATGGACAAATCAAATTCGGCGAAATTTAGTTATTTTGTTACCATTTTTATCTTGGTCTAAATTATAAATGTCATCTACGAGTTTCAATATTTTGCCTACAATTACTAAGACAAAAACTCGTAAAAATATTCGTGAAATTCATCACGAATATGAGCTGATTAGAAAATACATCGACCAAAAAAAAGACTCTCCAAATATTTTTTTGAATAAACTAGATAACCGTTTCCGTATGTATTTCGCAAAATGTAAAAAATATAATGAGAATAATGGTATCTCATCTAATGATATCACAAAAGATGCTGAGGAAGAAGATTTGGGAATTGATGATATTCTGGCCGTGGAAGATATTGCCCAAAATGATAAATCGCAAAGTTTCTTAGAGGAAATATTGCGATTCAAAAAAAATTTTTAATTTTTCATTGTTTCATTGTTTCATTGTTTCATTGTTTCATTGTTTCATTGTTTCATTGTTTTATATAGCCCTGATATGGTTATACAAAATAATTCCACCAAAGTGTTGGAATCCGCATCACTATCTATATTATAAATCATATATTGTAAATTTTTTAACCACGTTTTATTCCTTGTGTATGTTTTGTTCTTTATTATGTATATTATAAAGTCATTTATAAACTGTGTTTTTTCTATTTCATACTTCTTGTGAATATTATTAATGATTCTTTGTAAATTCTTGCCTTCCACTATTTTTTGAATGAATTTCTCCATTGTTGTCTTATCTACTGTATTTATTTTATCCGTCTCGCTATAATTTATACTCTGAAGATGATTTATCATACTGCGTATGTCTGATTGATATAATTCTTGTATTGCCGTTAATTCTTTGGGCGTGACCCGAATGTTTTCGTTTTTGACGATCTTCTTCAAAAATTTATGGGTATCTGTCTTTGGTAGTTTACAAAACTTGAGACGTATGAATTCGTTCTGCAATGACGTGTCTATGCGGCTTATATAATTACATATGAGACAGAACGCAGCATCATCACGGTATTGTTGTATTAAGTATCGCAAGGCGTTTTGTGCATTCTTCGTCATGTAATCCACCTCGTCTAAGATTATGAATTTCTTGCCTTTGCCGAATAATGATTTTGTCGTGACAAATTGATTGATTTGATTGCGAATTACGTCTATTCCCCTGTCATCCGATGCGTTTAAATGTATGACCAAATCCTTTCTTTTCTCGCGGTGTTTTGTCTGGTATTTATCAATTATATTCATTATTGTTGTTGTTTTGCCGGTACCAGGCGGACCATAAAACAAAATGTTTGGAAAATATTTCTTTTGTATTACATTCTTAAGTATACGGCGATTTATCGGATCTAAGACAATTTCATTGAAATTAGAGGGACGATATTTTTCGACCCATGGTATATAATTCGACATTGAGTATATTTTTTTATTTTATATTTAAATTTATATATTAATTTATCAATAATCAATTAAAAGGTATATATTTATTATAATAATGCCAAAGCGAAAAAAACAAAAAAATAAAAAAAAACAAAAAAATAAAAAAAAACAATGTAATAATAATAATCAGTCAAATAATAACAATAAACAAAAAAAAATTTTATGGATTTGTGATTCTTTTTTTGATAATACAGGTTATTCTAACATGTCAAAAAAATTATGCGAAACTTTGAAAACAAGATTTAAATTAATTAATCTTTTTATAAATTCAAAGTTTTTAAATCAAAAAATAAATGAAGGAGAATATATAGTTGATATTCCAAAAAGTATAGTAATTGAAGGAACGCGTGATATTTTGAAAAATGTAAATTCCGATATTAAAGAATATTATTGTGACCTTCTAATGGGTTATTATATATTACCCAAAATTATTAAAAAAGAAAATCCCGATATTGTTGTTTCAATAAACGATTTTCAAGTAATCAAAAAACATAATTCAATAGTTAAAAATATTTTACCTAATTGCAAATTTATTTCTTATATGCCCGTAGATGCTGATTATTACATAAAAGATTTTTTTAAATATTTAAACAATGTTGATTGCGTCATTACAATGAATCAAGTATCTAGAAATATATTGAAAAAAGATTGTGACAAAGAAATATATGTTTTACCTCATTTTATAGATCAAAAATATAAAAAAAATACAGATAGTTTACAAAATAATAGAGATATTATTTTTGGTAAAAATAGAATACCTGAAAATTTTAAAATAGTTTTGAATATAAACAATCATAATACAAGAAAACGACTTGACATTTTCATTGAAAGTTTATATCTTTTAAATCGTGCATATTTTCCAAATAATTCCAAAATAGCTGATATTATTTATGTCCTGAAGACCGGAAAAGAATATGATTTAAAACAAAAAATTAAAGAATTTGATGATAAATATAATTTGAATTTGGGACACCGTTTTATTCATTTATCGGAAAAACTTAATACTTATCAAATGAATATTTTGTATAATTGTGCCGATGTATTTGTAACTACAACTTCTGGTGAAGGTTTCGGTTTAACACCATTTGAAGCAGTTGGTGCTGGTGTTTTTACTTTAGTTCCCGATAATACATGTTATTCGGAATATTTTCCAAATGAAATGTTGATTGAATGCGAAAAAAAAAGTATGAGTGTCGGAAGAAATAAACAAGTAAATCCCGATAATGATGTTCAGTATATTTTAATACAAGGTATTCCTAGTTATACTAATACAACTGTAAAATATTTAAAAGATAATCAAACTATTGAAAATTTTACATGTAGAAAAATTATTATTGATTTGGAAAATTTTGAATGGCAATTGAATAATGTAATAAAAGAAAGAACACCTTTTCATATGGTTATAAATTTTGATGTTACAAATAACTTTATTATTTCTGAAAAAATTTTTGACAAATTTAAAAAAATTAATTTTGAAAAATATTGTAATTGGAAATTTAAATTACTTGGGAAAGAATCTTTTAATCAACATTTTGTAAAGGTAAAAATTGTAAAAATAAATAATTTGGTCGAAAAATTAATTGATTTTTTTCAAAATAGAGAAAAATATGAAAATTATGCAAGCATTTTTAAAGAAAAAATAACCAATGAATTATCATTTAACAGTATACAAAAACAATTATTTGATTTACCTTGTTTTAATTGAACTTTAAATGATTATTTCGTTTGTCATATTCATTTAAAAATAAACGCATATAATTAGTCAATATGTCGGCAACTTTTTTGAAAAAATCACCCAATATCGGTTATTTGGAACTTATTATTGGTCCCATGTTCTCGGGAAAAACTACGTGTCTCATCAATCTCGATGAAATTTATCGTACCAAACTTGGAATGAGCTGCTTTTTAATTAATCATAGTGATGACCAGAGATACGGAAAAGTCGGCGATGGATTAATGATGACACACAATCGTAAAAGTATAAGAGCACACCACACTTCGAAATTAATGGATTTACTTAAAGACCCTTATATATTGAATTACGATGTCATTTTAATCAACGAGGGACAATTTTTCCCCGATTTGATTGAATTTGTCCTTTGTATGGTCGAAGTACATAAGAAAAAAGTCCACATTGCGGGTCTAAATGGGGACTTCCGAAAAAAAGAATTTGGTGATATTTTGAAATTAATCCCGCATTGTGATGATGTGCGGAAATTGAGTGCTGATTGTGGAATATGTAAAGCTGAAGGCGTGGGATTATTTAGTATGCGGAAATCTTTTGAGTCATGCCAAAAAGTTATTGGGGCGAGTAATTATGTTCCAGTGTGTCGTGTATGTTATGAAATTTTCGCTCAGTCGAAATTCCCAGATAGTACAGTGACTAAATAAATGCCTATAACGATTAATAGTATTCCCAGAAAGGAGTAAATATTGAATTTTTTACCCATGAAAATTAGAGAGTATAAATAAACGGCGACAATTGTAATACTTAGAGAAGCTGTGACATACCCAGGATTTGGCGAATGCATGAGTGCGGTGTCGAAGAAATAATCTGCTAATATGTGTATTATAACCAATACGAATAATATAATGAATACATTGGCATATACAGGTTTCATGAAACGTTTGTAATTTTGATGTTTGATGAGATAAACAACCGCAAAAATACCGTAGAGAAAACCAAGCATGGAAACGACGTCCATAGCGGTGAGACCGATGTCAGTGAGTCTTTTAATCAAAATGTCGGTAGCCGCGAAAAAAAGAGAACTAATAATGGCGGCGCCTTGCCACGTGAAATTCATAGTTATATATTCTGTTTATTTAAATTAATTTCTACTCTTAAACGTTAATTTAAATCAAGGGAAAAAATATTTTTACTTTTTCCTTTGGATTTTTTCTTGCTTTTCTTCGTCATATCTTTATTCCGCTCATCCAAATCTTCCATACTCATCGTACTTTTATTGTCTACCTTAATATTAATTGTCTTCGTCTTCAATCCCGACAATAAATCACTAATGTCCGAAGGTCCCTTCATTTCTTTTCGCTCTCTCCGCTCCTCGTATCTGGGCATAGGAATATCATCCGCGTCTCCTCTACCATGTGTCGCAGGACGCTGTCTCATGGACGAAGCTTCTCTCATTGGGTCTCTTATACTTGTGCTCCCTTGCCTAGTAGTACCCTGATTCATGACACCCGACATAAATTTTCCCATACCTGGATTATCCTGACTCATCGTATTTACAGCGGCTTGCGTGAATTGGTGCATCAACTCGGGATTCTGCTTCATAATGTCGTCCATACCAGGCATGGAAGTTTTAAACATCGTGTTGGTCATGTGTACCATTGCCGCCGAACCACCCAACATAAAGAGTAATTTAAGTTCGGGTGCCATTTTTGCTTTGCTTCCATATTTTTCATGAAGTTCGCCGAAAATATCGTCATATTCATCAATGTTTTCGCTAACAGATTCACCCCAACCATCTAACTTAATGTCGAGAGGGTCAAATTTATTGTTCAAAAATTCAATGCCAGACACAAAAGCCATCAACATTTTACCCTGGAATTTCGCACTGTTCTTTTTCTCCAGGTCATGCTTAATCATCTCATATTCACCCTTCATTTCTTCGAGAGAACAATGCATGTCGTATTTTTTGGTAAGCATGTGTCCCTTTCTTTCGAGAGCTTCCAATTTACGCAAATATTTGAACTTCTCTCTCAATTCTTGCTCTGGACTAAGCGTTTCTTTGACCGGTTCGCCAATGTTTTGATCGACGGGTACATCGTTGAATTTTTTCATGTCTTCCCATTTTTTGTCAGATTTCTTCATTCGGTCTACTTCTTGAGCGGTGGCAGACCCTATTTTAATGGTATCTTTGCTGGATGCAATATCAGTAGCCTTTCCCAAATCCGAAAATTTAATAGTTTCGGGGAAGGTTTTACCCGTCAAAGGAACAGAATCTTTGATAATGGTTGGTTCATTATCAAACGATACTTTCGTTGAGCCGCCAATATCATCGAGTCCCAATCCCTTACTTATCTTTTTACCAAAACCTCCTAAAAATCCCGAATTAATATCATCGTTTATGGAACTAGTATTCTTTGATTTGTCTTTTCCGGGCGATTTGCCGACTTTGCTACTATTTATTAAAAGATCCATTCCTGGTCCAACATCGATACTTTTATCACTTGCGGAAGCTGGTACCGAACTATCTTTTGATTTACCATTCGACCCCCCTAAAGGCAGAATATCAATTTTACCCGCGGGACCATCTTTAATTTCTTCAATGTTTAGATTCAACATTTTTTATAGTTAGAATAAGAATTAAAATTTTTAAGTATTACGCGGTAAATATAATTAATTTGAACCATTATTTGGAGACTTAATTATTAGACAGATATCCAATTAAGATGTTTGATTAAGATGCCCAATTATTTGTAGGAAACAATCGGCCAAATCGTCACGCTTACTGTGTTTGTTGAAGTATTCTTCCCATTTTTTGAGAGACGTGTTTTCTTCAAACATTTTTCGAGATACCACCACACCCAATTTCTTTCGATCAGCATATGTTTTTTGATTACCAGGGAAAGGTTTTAATTTTTGTTTGGGTGACACGAAAAATATATTTTTGCGTCCTTTTTCAACAAAATGCTGTGTTATCATTCCTTGTAATATAGTCATTCGCACTGCCATTTTTCCCATTTGATTTTCAATGAGGACACAATCAATCTTTTCTTTGGTAAAATGCGGGGGGAAATGAGTGGCTATACTCTGTGCGATTTCGAGATAACCCAGCGTATTAGAATTCACGCTAACAGCTGGTTCGAAATATTTATCTTTGAGTTCTTTGGTAATTAGGGCAATAATATCCACTTTTTTCGGTTTTTTCCCCAGAGACTTTATATCCATTTCGTGTGTGGTACAAATCTTTATTAAATCAGCATTGCTTGTAGTTTTCAGTTTATTTGCAGATAATTTTTTAAAACTAATTTTGGGTATTTTCCATTTACGTCCCTTGGCATGAGTCTTACAATAAGCTTTACCATCTTTACAATACATGCCTTTCTTTTCACACACCAAGCCTTTTTTGGTTTGTCCCATACATTGTTTTTTGGTATCATTACATAGGTTGATGATATCCCATTTTAGAATATTTCCCGAAAAACGATAAGGTGTCGACGCGGACCACGTATTTAATTCGCTGGTTTCAGATGTCTTAGTTTCGCAAATACAATAGGCGAGATGTCTCATCCCGACATCAATACTTAATATTTTCATTAAAAAGAGTACAGAAAATACTTCTAAATGAAAACACAAAACACTAAACACAAAACACAAAACACTAAACACAAAACACTAAACACTAAACACTAAACATGTAAAATTCATATGATTTCTTTAAAATTCATTACACGAAAATTAAAGAAATTAAAGCATAGGAGCAAAAAGACGACTTTGTAAAGCCTCTCGAGAAGTGTATAAACTTTTCAAATCCGAGGATTCATGACCGAATGGTCTAACATCGTCAGTACAAGATTTGAAAATGTATTTACTACCATCGCTGTCAGGTAAATTATTGGCACTGTGGTTATGCGGGCAGTAACAGCATTTATCGCACGCAGTTTGTTGATTTTGCCTGATAATACTGTCACCATTTTTAATCAAAAACTGACGGTATTCATAGTTGTTAGTGATGCCGAATTGCTTTCGAAGTTTTACATTATTGAGAGTGGTATCAAGGATGGCAAAATTACGACCGTCGCTCATTAAAGGCGGATATTCTGGATGAATATTATTAGAACCTGAATAACAACTAGCCCAGTTCATTAGTATAAGATAATAATAGAAAATAATTCCTCGTCGTAATTATCGATTCCCTTAATTGAGAATTAAGACGAAGAAGATAGCAATTCAACGAGTTTTTTCTTACTTAAACGTTTATATTTTTTCAATCCTTTTTCTTCGGCAAGCTTTTTCAATTCATTAATAGTTAATTTTTTGTAATCTTGATTTTCACTAAGAGTTTTAATCTCATTGGCTACTTGAGTGGCAGCCTGTGATAATTCATCGGTTGTGTCATCACTTTCTTTTTCTCCCAAATGATTTGTTTCACTATTGTCATCATTGTTTTCTTCGACCTGAGAATCTATGATAGACTCGGACAAAGTATTATTTACTTTGGTTACAGTTATTTCTTGTTCTTCTTCCCCACTTTTTTCATTGAATAGTTCTAAAATGTCTACTGTACCCTCTACAGTACTTTCCATGGTATCAAAATCAATGGCTACAATTTTGACAGAATTGGTAGTCAAAGAAAAGGGACTTTCGGTAGTTGGGTCAACGATAGCTTGTTCTCCTAAATCTTGGCCCTTTTCATCGCTTTCATCTGTTTTCAATTTTGATGAAACATTTATTTCGGAGATTTCTCTGGGAGCAACTAAACTAGTTTCTGTGAAATTTTTCTCAATGGTATCGCCATCGGTTGAGTCGTCTTCGTTTTCACTCTCTTCGTTCTCACTATCGCTGTCGCTCTCCTCACTATCATCACTCTCATCGCATTCATCACTCTCATCACTCTCATCACTCTCATCACTCTCATCACTCTCATCACTGTCATTCTCATCATTCAGCCCGCGTATACCTTCTTCACCCATAGCATTGACGGAATTAACGGATGTTTCTCGATAAACATTGCGTATTTCTTCGACCTCTTCGTCATCAGAAATAACAACTAAATCGTCCGATTTTTCGGCAACAATGGGTTGTACTGTAGTCGTTTGAACGGGAGCAATATAATCATTATTGGCGGTATCGCGATTATGATCTTGTATAAGTTGAAAAACTGTATTAATTTTATGTTCAATATTGCTCATTCTATTTCTAAAATAAAGGAAAATGACGGTGGATAAACAAATGGTGACCAAAAGACATGCAATGCCGATTTTAATATTTTGAGGTATCATTGATTTTCTTGAACAAAAAAAAATCAATAATTAAACGTAACAAAGCACCAAATTAAATTTCATTAATTCTATTTTGGGCACTATTGAGGATTTCTTCAGGGTATTCTAAATCTTTTAATACGAAGATACCTCCTTTGGTTTTTGAAATACCTTTAATTAATTTATATGTATATTTTGGCTCATCATCAACAACATTTGTTTCCATATTGTAATTATCAATAGTCTCGTGTTTCTTAAAGAGATCGCACAATTTGATGAAATGTGTGGTGAGTAAGAATTTAACATTGGGATTATTGCTAATAAATGAAAGATAAGCATGAGCGCTCCCAATCGCTTCATAAGGATTTGTTCCGGAAAATAATTCGTCAAAAATACAAAAATGTTTTTTGTCGGGTGTACTTTTAATGTCATTTAATATTTTGACACATCGTCGTGCCTCAGCCTGAAACAAACTATCTCTTGAACCAGTGTCGGGAATATTAATATAGCAATGTATTTTATCAAAAGGTGTGATTTTTCCACTTTTATAGAAGCCCATACCAATTTGTTGTGTAATAAGAAGATTCACGGTGACGGCTTTTAATAGAGTGGTTTTCCCCGCAGCATTGGGTCCAGTGATAATGCGATTTTTCTTTAGTTTGATATCATTTTTGATGATTTTGGTATTTTCATTTTGCAATTGAATGCTGGGGTGATACATTTTCTTCATATTAAGAATTGGTTTATTTTTCTTATTTTTCTTATTTTTCTTCTTTTTCTTCTTCTTTTTGTTCTCATTCTCATTCTCAAAATTCTCTTTTTCATTGTGTTCCACTATTGTAATGGTCTTTAGAGCACCAGAATCCATATTTTCTCGAATACCAGCGATAGTTTCAAAATAGCCATTAAATCCGACACTGTAAAGCATTAATTTTTCAATATCTTCGGCATCATAAAGATCATATAAATTTCTCATAATAGTGCCGATTTCTTTCACGGTTTTCAGGGAAAGATTTTTATTACAGATATCTGCAATTTTTTTGCGAAAGTCTACAAGTTTCCCACGATAATATTTGAGTTTTTCGTTAAAAATAGAATAGGTCTCAAGGTTTTCGGATTTGGAAAGAAAATAATTCATATTTCCGATGGTAAGGTCGCAATAATCACGAAGAGTGTTATAATTATGGGTCATATTTTTCATATTACGGTGGAATTGTCTACAGGATTGAACATTTTGGTAAATATTAAAGACATACATGAATATACAGAAAGCCAAATAAATACGTTTATTCCACGAAGCATCCTTTAATGCACTAATCATACGTCCGAGACCTTTTTTCTTTAATTCTTTTTTA
>Ga0181585_10004435_pt1 | contig 12253 bp, 12 predicted proteins | sample 071ome_29_FD_132469 | JGI IMG/M metagenome (GOLD analysis project Ga0181585, IMG submission 132469) | Coastal salt marsh microbial communities from the Groves Creek Marsh, Skidaway Island, Georgia - 071407BT metaG (megahit assembly) | ecosystem: Environmental > Aquatic > Marine > Intertidal... | reverse complement strand
TTTCGTACTCCACTCCTCTGTTAAACCCATCCTTCAAAAGACCTTCTTCAATATTTGTACACACAGTATCCCAATCAAATGGGTTATCATCTTGACCGCTGCCTCCTGAGGCACCTTGAACGTCTCTGACTTGAATAATAACTTGACCTGTTTTTGCAATGCAGCGCTTAAAGAGTTCTTGATGGCCAGCATGCCAAGGCTGCCAGCGTCCAAGCATTTGTACAGTTGGTTTTTTCCAATCAAACACGTTTTAAAATTTCCTCAGCAATGGTTTCATGATTGTATTCATTCCACTCAGTAATATGAAAATCGACATTTTTAGGATTCTCAAAGAGTTTATTGGTGTCTTCGAATCTTCCTTCTTTGATTGTATCCATCCAAATAACAATATCTGCAGCAAAGTTAGCTCGAGTTTCTTTGGTCGGACAAACAAAATCGCAGACTACAAAACGACCATTGGATTTTTCAAAATCTGCAAAGGTACGCATTCGCATAGATTGACGAGTTCTGCCTGCATCAGAAAAATCCCAATCGTTTGACATCTCACGCAGTTTATCTGCGTTGTACCATGCAGCATTTAACAAAGGTACCAAACGCTCGGTAAGATAAGTTTTTCCACTCCCTGGTAGACCCATAACGAGTATTTTCATGACAATATTGTAATAGCAATCTATCTACTAACCTACATACCAAATAATTTTTTATAATTAAAACTATGATTGTTGATCTAAAACATGTTCCCTCCAATCCAGGGGTATATCAGTTTTTTAACGATAAAGAAATTATTTATATTGGGAAGGCTAAGAATCTCAATAAGCGTGTTCGCTCTTACTTTACTAAGGCCATTAAAGATCGCAAGACCGAACAAATTAAAAAGCAAGCAATCCGAGTTGAAACCTTTACCACTCATTCTGAAACCGAGGCACTGATCCTTGAGCAACAACTTATAAAAGAATACAAGCCTAAATTCAATATTCTCTTAAGAGACGACAAAACTTATCCATTTATATTTTTTGCAAGCAAACATGCCTACCCCTCTATTCATCTCAAAAGAAGCAAGCAAGCTATAAGTGAGGACTATTATGGTCCATACACAAGTGCAAAACTTGTAAGAGATCAGCTTAAAGAGCTGCAAAAAATTTTTAAGCTTAGAAATTGTGCAGATAGTACTTTTGCTAATCGTTCTAGACCTTGTATCGAATACCAAATGAAACGTTGTAGTGCACCATGTGTCGAGTTCATTAGTAAAGAGAACTACCTTGAAGATATATCTGCAGCTAAGCAATACCTAACAGCTGAAAAAAAACAACTCAAAAAGATTCTTAACAAAAAGATGGAGCTCCATGCTAATAAATTAGAGTTTGAAGAGGCTGAGCATTTCCGTAAAAGACTGCATAGCATATTAGCCTTAGAGGAAGAGGCAGCAGTCTCAATAAAGCCGATTACCCTAGATGTTTGGCATGCAAGCTTTAATAAAGATGTCACAGGTATTGCTAAACTTTCAGTAAGAGAGGGGAAAATTCAAGCCACCAAAACCTATTTTTTAAAAGAAAATCATAGCGAAAACCTTGATACCATGTTTCAGAGCGTGCTATTTCATCATTATCGCTTTCTACATCATTTGCCACCAAAGCTCTACATAGCAAATGGATTAAAAGAGCTTAATTTACTTGAACAAGCACTTCAACAAAAATTTGCTACAAGTATTACTTTGTTAAATAAAACTCCTGCTGGGGGATCTTCTTTTACTAAGTTAGCTAAACTTAATTCAAGTCAAACTATTCTTAATCAGCAGCCTAAGCCAGCTAAATTTACCAACGCCTTCAGGGAGCTGCAAAAAATTTGTAAGCTTAGCAATGCTAAGCTAACTCTAGATTGTGTTGATATTAGTCATCATGCTGGGGCAAATCCTAAAGCTGCAATTATTCGATTTACAGAGGAGGGAGCAGATAAAGCAAGTTATCGAGCCTATAATATTCCAAAAGATTTGGGTGGAAATGATGCAGGTTCAATTATCTTTGCTCTCAATAAAAGATTGCAAAAGAAAGATAAATCACCTTCAGTAATTTTAATAGATGGTGGCACTCAGCAGCTGAATGCAGCTAAGCAAGTTGACAATTTAAACAATATTAGCTTGCTGGCCATAAAAAAAGGTTCTAACCGTAAAGCATTAACCGAGACTATTTATTCGATAAAAGGACAGGAAGATGTTCCTATTCATTCCGAACTCTTTATCCTGCTTGCTAAAGCAAGAGACGAAGCCCATCGGTTTGCTATCAAAGCTAACAGATCTGCAAAAAGTAAATCGATTACAGTCAGCAAATTAGATACAATAGATGGCATCGGCCCTCAAAGAAAAATGGCTCTTTTAATGAAATTTAAATCTATAGATTCAATTATTCATGCAACTTCAAAGGAGTTAAAAGAGATACCCGGTATTACTCCTACAATCATTCAAGCTATCAAGGCATTAAAATAATGAAACAATTTATTTTATTTCTAACGCTCTTTAGGATTTTTGCTGGTCCATTTATATTTTTCTTGGTTTCTATATTTAGTGCTAATTTATTAGCTCTTATAATTTTTATAGTCGCCTCGTTCACCGATTTTTTAGATGGCAAACTTGCCAGGAGTTATAGTTTAGAATCCGATTTAGGTGCCACATTAGACCCTATTGCAGATAAGATTTTGGTTTTGTTTGCACTATTTGCAGTTACCCTTACAACCAAAGATCCTATTGTTGGCGGGATGTCAGCTGTGATACTTGCAAGAGAATTTTGGGTTAGCGCTTTGAGAGAGCTTGCTGCTCAACATTCTATATCGAACGCAACAAAGGTAACTTTTTTAGCCAAGGCAAAGACCACAGTTCAGTTTTTTGCAATAGCTATGTTTTTTCTTGGATTTGGGATAGACAGCGCTTTAATAATCTTTTTAGGAAGCTTTGTGCTTTTTTTAGCCTTGTTAATAAGTTTAAAAACAGCATTGGATTACTCTAGAAAAGTTTTTAATATTTAATACAACTCTTTACCTATAACCAAAAATTAACTTGTAAGTTTTCAAGATTCTGTCTTTAAGAGATATATAATCAAGGAATGAGAATTTCAGTAGTAAGTGGTGGATTTGATCCATTACATTCTGGACATCTTGCCTATATTGAGGCGGCAAGGAGATTTGGAGAACAATTAGTAATCTTGTTAAATAGTGATGATTGGCTAGTCAATAAAAAAGGGAGGTTTTTTTTACCCTTTTCTGAGAGGAAAGTTATTTTAGAAGCTTTAAGAGATGTAGATAAGGTTTTGGCATTCGATGATAGCGATGGATCATGTATAAATGGATTGCTAGCCTTGAAAAAAGAATACCCTCAAGATCAAATTATTTTTTGTAATGGTGGAGATAGAAATAAAGAAAATATACCAGAGCTTTTCTTAGAAGGATTTAATTTTGAATTTCAAGTTGGTGGAGATGATAAAAAGAATTCTAGCAGCTTAATATTGCAACAATGGTCAGCACCTAATGAAGAGAGGACTTGGGGAAAATTTTCTATTCTATTTAATAATCCAAACACAAAAGTTAAGGAATTAACTGTTGCTCCTAACAATGGGATGAGTTTTCAGCGCCATTTTGAGCGACAAGAGATATGGTTTGTGCATTCAGGAGCTTGCAAAGTCTACCTGCAAGAGAACTCTTCTGAGGAAGTAAAATCCAGAACCCTTAAGAAGGGCGATCTTTTAACTCTCCCAATAAAAGCATGGCATCAAATTACTAATCCTTTCGATGAAGTATGTAAAATAATTGAGATTCAATACGGTTCAAAGGTTGAGGAAGAAGACATTGAAAGACAGTTTTTTTTCCCTGAAACTCCATAACATATTACAATACGGCTTTAACTGGCTGGATGGCAGAGTGGTTATGCAGCGGCCTGCAAAGCCGTGTACGCCGGTTCGATTCCGGCTTCAGCCTCCATAGGGAAATATTATGACTATTGAAATTATTGCAGAGATTGGTTGGAACTTCATGGGCGACATGGAGCTTGCTTCTAAAATGATTAAAGAATCATCTGATTCTGGTGCAACGACAGCTAAATTTCAATACTGGAATCCCTCAAAATTAAAGCCAGGTGCATGGGATCACGATGGTAGAAGGGAGATCTACTTAAAGGCAGCATTGAATGATGAAAAGATCCTTTTTCTTTTAAATGAGTGCAAGAGAAATAATATCAATTTTTTAATATCTGCATTTAATGTAGAGGATGCAAAATATTTATTAAATCTTGGTATTAAAGACATCAAAGTGCCTAGTCATGAGTCTGGAAATTTTGACCTTCATAAGTTTTGCGCAAAAAATTTTAAAAAGATTTATTCTTCTTTAGGAGCAGCTTCTGTCTCAGAAGTTACCCATGCTTGTTCTATCTATAATGAAAGTAATTGTGACTGGGTTGCAATGCATTGCGTATCTTCTTACCCTCTTAATGTTGATAGAGCTAATCTTAGAAGGATAAGCTGGCTAAATACTAAATCAAAATTTGTTGGTTATAGTGATCATACTGAGTGCATCACCACCCCTGCATTTGCAATTTTAATGGGCGCTTCAGTAATAGAGAAACACTTTACATTAGATAAAAATTTACCTGGCAGGGACAATAAATTTGCTCTCACTCCCGAACAATTTGCATTAATGGTTTCAAATATTGAATTGGCAGCTTCTGCTCTAATTGATAGAGGCCTTGATTATCAAGATATTGAATCTGATACTTTCTCTAATTACAGAGGAAGATGGGGCTGAGCATGCCAGCTGCTAATATAATTATTAGAACTTTAAACGAAGAAAACTGGATAAGGTTCTCTTTAGATTTAATCAGTAAGCAAACATTTAAAGATTTTAAAATAACTATCGTTGATTCTGGGAGTGCGGATAGAACAGTTGACCTTTGTGATGGAAAAGCAGATATAATCAGGTATGTAGGTGAGTATTTTCCTGGAAAAGCAATCAATCTTGGTATTGATTTCTCATGTGATTTTCAAATAATAGTTTCAGCTCATTGTCTACCCAAAAATAATGACTGGTTATCAGGCTTACTTAATGCACTGAATTCTAATCAAGATTGCGTGGCTGCATATGGTCGCCAGCTACCAATGGATGCTACCCATCCAGATGATTACAGAGATCTTGTCTATACATTCTCAAATGAGGACAAGATTCAGAATAAAGATCCTATGTTTCACAATGCAAATTCTATTGTTAGAACATCTTTCTTAAAGAAGATACCTTTTAACGAAGAAGTAAAGCACCTTGAAGATAGAATTTGGGGAGAAGAGGTCATACAAGCTGGTTACAAGATTGCATACACTGCTGAAGCCGCCGTTTATCATTACCATGGATTGCATCAACATGGGCTTAAAAAGAGTTTTAGAGCTGATGGGGTAAGAGCGGTATTACAAAACCTCCTTGCAGAAAATCCTAATGAAGAATCTGACTACTCATTTGAATTAGATCTTAAAATTCCTTTTATTCTTAGCTCTTTAAAGAGCTCAACCATTAATAAAGCCCTGAGCCTTGCCGATGAAATTAAGGATAGATTTGATAATCCCATCATCATTCTTTCTCTTAATGAGGATCTTAGTGTTAACGACAAAAAAAGTATCGAAGATATTCCTTGTATTCAGACCACTAAAGATGCCTCTTTTGGAAATTGGATATATGAAGCGCTTATCCTTTGCGAGGACAATCTTAAAACGATTATCGATGGCCTCACATTTATTGATTTAAATTATAAAAATAGTCGTCTTGATCTTGCTCATGCATGTAGAACTGAAATTTTTAAAGGAATGCAAGACTTTATTTGCCCTGCATGGTCTGATACTGGTAATTATTATAAATACTCAAAAAAATTAGGATATGAAGAAGTTTCTTTCGACTTCAAAACCAGGGATACTAAAACCACATTTTATAGAACTATATTTGGACAAGGGTCTACAATTAGATCCTCTATAATAAGACGCAATAAAGGCAATACCATTCATCCTGATCAGTTTATTACAACCAATAACGTGCTAGATGTGGCCAGAAATGATTGAAGAAAAGAAAGTTTTAGCCGTAACGCTCGCTAGGGGCGGATCAAAATCTATCCCCAAAAAAAATATTACTCAGATAAATGATAGACCATTAATTGATTTCACGATCGCAGAGGCTAATAAATCAAACTATATTGATAGATATATTGTTTCAACTGATGATGAAGAAATTGCGCATATTTCTCAGGAATGTGGAGCAGAAATACCTTTTTTAAGACCTGAATACCTTAGCAATGATACTGCAACTAGCGCAGACGCATTAATCCATGCTGTAGAATCAGTAGGTGAAGATTTCGATTATGTTGTTGAATTGATGGCAACAAATCCCTTAAAAAGAAGAATTCATATTGATGAATGCATTGAAAAACTTCATTTTGAAAATTTCGATTACGTTGTTGCTGTTAAAAGAGTTTGGGATGGCCATCCATCAAGATTGAAGTATATACAGGATGGTTTTTTAAAAGATTTCTACCCTGAAGTTCCTGAGAGCAGGCGCCAAGATTTATCTCCAGAAGCTTATATTAGATGTGGATCAATTTATGTTATGAAAAAAGAATCACTTATACAATCCAAGGCAAGATATGGATTCAATACTGGAGCATATATTATGCCAGATAATGCTGTCATTAATATTGATGAGCCAATTGATCTAATGATTGCAAGGGAGTTAATGGGAAATCAAGTTGAATCCTAAACTTTCTCTTCACGTTGATATAGATGATCTAATGCCAGTTAAAGAATTACTTTGTAAAAATTTTCAGGTAATAAAATCTTATGATGAGGATGGCGTCTATAATGATAAATTTGATGACTTTGAAACTGAAATTATCTTCACAAATCCTAACAACTGCCCAGTTTATTATGATCAAAGATTTCTTTCACAGTTTAAAAATCTAAAATATCTAGTTACAGCTTCAACGGGCACAGTTCATATAAACATTAATGATGCTAGGGACTTAAAAATTAAAATTATCTCAATTACAGAAGAACTTGATACTCTCAGAAAAATAACATCCACTGCAGAGCACGCCCTTTGCTTAACACTTGCTGCGGTGAGAAAACTCCCTCTTTCTATCAAGAGCGTAGACAACGGATTTTGGAACTATACCCCTTTCATTGGAAGACAAATTAATATGCTAAATATTGGAGTTATTGGTTTTGGTAGATTAGGAAAAATATATTCAAACATGATGAGAAACTTAGGATCAAATGTGTCTATTTATGACCCATATAAATCTGATGAGATACAATCAGAAAATTTTCAAGAAAAAGATTTAGATATGATAATGTCCTCATCAGATATAGTTTCAATTCATTGCCATGTTACAAATGAAACAACTAAAATGATTAACTTAGAAGCGCTATCGAATATTAAGGAAAATCTTATCATTATTAATACCGCAAGAGGCGAAATAGTTGATGAACATTCTATATGCGAAAAATTGAATTCAATAGATTTCTACTACTACACAGATGTAATTGCTGAAGAGTATCTAGGGCTTGAGAAAAATGCTCTTTTTAATTCAAAATTTTTTGGTAAAAATATCTTCATTACGCCTCATCAGGGGGGGATGACATTCGATGCTAGATTGATGGCATATAGAAGGGCTGCAGAAATGCTTGTAGAGAACTTCAATGAAAAGATCCATGAAACCTAAGTCCGTTATTTACTTTTGAAACTTTGTGTATGGTTAAAAGATACATAGAAAAATGCTACGAAAATTTCTCTAGTAAGCTCAAAGTTTTGCCAAAGCTTAATGATACAAGCATTTCTTTCATATCTAATAATAAAAGATTAGCTGATAAATTTTTTATCAAGGACGACGGTTCACAAATCAATTTAATTCCTAATTATAGATGGAGTGTTAAGCAAGGATGGAGAGATTTTAAAGGATTATTTGCGCTTAGCTTTTTAAATACCAAGGGTCTACTTAATGCTCATCAAAGAAGTTTTTTTGTTGAATCAGTCAATGAGTTTACTATCACAAAATCTGAAGCAGAAATCGATAGTTTCTTATTAAGCGTTTTGGACGGTCTTGATAAAAACCCTTTTTATAAAGACGATAATGGAGATTTATTTATCCAACCCTCTCATGATTTTCTTGATCCAAAGATTCATCATTATGTCAATCTTTATAAAAGGTTTGCTAATAAAAATAGCGAGTTACAAATCGCTTTCAAGAATGGAAATAAAGTACTTGAAATAGGTTTTGAATCAGGAGGCTACTCAATTTTTGCGCTTGAAAAGCTTGGGCTTAAAGTTTATGGTATCGATAATGGCTATTCTGGGATTAAGGATGTTTCTTCACTGCCATTGAAAAATGCCAAAATTTTAGAGAGCAATGCTAAATTTATAAATGGAGATATCACTAAAAAAACTGAATTTGATAATAATTTTTTTGATCTTATTTCATCTGAAGCAGTGCTTGAACACATCCTAGATTTACCGAATGCATTTTTAGAAATGCACCGCATACTTAAACCCGGTGGCTTACTCTTTCATAGCTACGATCCTTATTTCCATCCAGGGGGCGGGCACGCATTAGGTATATTAGATAGACCATGGATGCACCTAGAATTAAATGAATCAGAATATGAACGTTTTCTCATAGAAAAAAGACCCTTTGAGGCTAAAAGAGCTTTTCATTGGTACAAACATGGCTTAAATAAATCTTATACTCAAGGTGAAATGATCAACTGTTTACTTAATGCAGGGTTTAAAATTATATTCTGGGAGTCAAATAGGATTAATTTTCCAGCTTTTGAGACTATAGATCGCGATACCTTAAGAAATTCATACAAAAATTATCCCAATATTTCAATTGATGACTTGATTACTAGTAAACATAGCTTCATTGCAATAAAAAGTGAATAACCTTTCCAAGCTTGTTTTTAATAATATTTCTAAGCATAAGCTATGCTATAAAAATTCTTATAAGTATGGATCCTTAAATATTTTAGGGAAATACCTAGGAATAGAAGACTCAATTTTATCTCCAATCAATATTTCACATGGTGTAGATTTTAACCATATGGTTGTTCCACAAGATATTCAAAATCCCGCTCCTATTCATTGGTCCTATAACTCTGAAATTTATGAAAGAGCAAAAAAAATAAAACAAACATTATTGCTTCCCCATCCATTTTCAATATTGCATAAACAGGTTAAATCTAAAATTATTAAAAATAATAAATATCTTTTGGTTGCCCCAGCAGGTAGCAAAATAAACAATGAAAATTTACTTAAAATTATAAAATCAAGATATCAATCCCCAATAGACATATTAATAAAGGACCGAGGCTTTGCTGATGATGATCAAGAATTTTGGCACAGTCATGGGTTTAAGACAGTTTCTGCAGGAAATAATACCGAAAGCTTTTATTCCAACCTATATAAAATTCTCTCTAATTATGACCATGTCATTGGCTGCACTGCGTCAAGCGCAATAGTATTTGCAAGCGCTATAGGCACACCATGCAGTATTATTTCTGATTTTAAATTCAGAGTAAATGAGGTAACAAATTATCATTTTGATTTTACAAATTCATGGGCAAAATTATTTTTCACCTTGTTGATAAATGATCAACAAGAGCAAGCTTGCGGTATTGCAAAACAGTATTTGGGCTTTAACCTTAACCATGATGTTTCATATTTAAGAAAAACTATTTTTCAATCTTTAGAAGATATAAAAGAATATATATATATTCATGAGAATAAACATAAAAATATTATTAAGAAATTTTTATATAGATCCACAGGAAAAATTATTTTCATTCACAATAATTCTTTACATTTATTGTTTCAAAAGATTATCTCAAAAGAAAAGATATTAGAGGTTACAAAAAATGAAATTGATATAATTCTTAATGAAAAAAACAAAAATAATTATTCACAAAATATTTCTCAACTTACCCCAGAGACTAATAGACCGGGTTCAGGTTTTTAAGAAAACCTAATTTTTTAATTAACTTTAGAGTATAATTTACACAAATTTTTACCATGTCACAGGAACCTAACACAACTAAATCAGATATTGATTTGAATGCTTTACTGAGTGAATTTAGAAAAGATTTTCTAAGAATTTTCATTATTACTACTTTTTCAGCAATACTATCTGTCTTTTATGCAATTTCACTTCCAAATATTTATTCATCCAATGCATTGCTTGAATTTGCGGATAAGCAAGAAACTTTTGGAGGGGTTGCATCGGGAGGGATTTCTTCCCAGGCAATTGGTTTAATTTCTTCTTTCTCCGGAGCAAGTATAGGCAACCAAGATACTGCAAAGTTAATTCAAAAAATGAAATCGAGACAGTATATAAACTCTCTCAAAGAAAATGACCTTTTTTTACCATATTTGATGGGTGTTGAGTCATTCGATGAAGTAACTAAAACAACAGTTTTTAACAAAGAGCTGGTAAGCACTGATCCTATAGCTTGGATTGGACAACCATTCAAAGAGAATTCAACAAGTCTTTTCAGAGCTTACAGGTCTGCATTGAGTTTAGATATAGATAAGAATTCCAATATTCTTAACTTTAGTGTTTCTTCAAAATCACCTGAAGCGGCTTATACACTCTCTGGCATTATCATAGATCAGATTAATGAATTGACAAGACAAGAGGCTCTCTTAGAGGCTAATCGGTCAATAGAATTTTTGGAATCCGAGCTTAAAGATACTCCCCAGACTGACATTAGAAATGCTATAAGCATGTTAATAAGCTCGCAACTTAGCAAAAAAATGATAGCTAAGGTTGATGAACAATATGCTTTAAAGCGTTTTGATGCACCAAATTTCCCTGAATACAGGTCTTCGCCAGATCGGGCTTTTATCTCTATCATGGGAACATTGATTGGCTTTTTATTTTCTCTTGGTCTTTCAATGATAAGTTATTACCGATCAAAATTAATTAGCTAATCCATGTTTGATAACAAAACAGTTCTTATTACCGGAGGCACTGGCTCCTTTGGTAATGTTTGTGCTAGAACTCTTCTGGAAAGATATTCTCTTAAGAAATTAATTATTTACTCCAGAGATGAAATGAAGCAGTGGAATATGTCTCAAAAATTTAAATCTCATAGCAACATCAGATTTTTTATTGGCGATGTTCGTGATAAAGAAAGATTATCTAGAGCGGTTTCCGATGTTGATTATGTAATACATGCAGCAGCCACCAAAATTGTACCTACCGCAGAATACAATCCTTTTGAGTGCATTAAAACTAATATTAACGGGGCTATGAATCTCATCGATGTATGTATTGATAGAGGAGTTAAAAAAATAGTTGCCTTATCTACTGATAAAGCGTGCTCACCAATAAATCTTTATGGAGCAACAAAACTAGCTTCTGATAAACTTTTTGTCTCTGGAAACTACTATGCAGGTAAACAAGAAACTAACTTTTCTATTGTACGTTATGGTAACGTCATGGGCTCTCGTGGCTCAGTTATACCTTTTTTCATGTCTTTAGATGAAAATAAACCAATTCCAATTACAGACAAAAGAATGACAAGGTTTATGATCTCTCTCGAGCAGGGGATAGATCTTGTTTTAAAAGCGTTTGAAGATGCTTTGGGTGGAGAAATTTATGTAAAAAAGATACCCTCTATGAATATTTTAGAAATTGCTAAAAGCATAAGGAACAAGCCTGAGTTTGAATTAATAGGTATTAGGCCCGGAGAAAAGATACATGAAATGATGATAAGTCCTGAGGATGCTGAATTTACTTATGAATATGAGGATTATTACAAGATTCTTCCCAATATATTTGATAGCAATACCCTTAAGAATTACATTAAGAATGGAAAGAAGGTTCCATCAGGATTTTCATATTCATCTGATCAAAATACTGATTGGTTTTCTGCCAGCGAACTCAAAGATTGGATTAAAAAGAATCACTCATTAATAGGCCTTATTTAAATGTCCACAAGAATATTGCTCACTGGGGTTGCTGGTTTTATTGGGATGCATACAGCAAAGCATTTTCTTGAGAATGGCTTTGAAGTTTATGGTATTGATAATTTAAATGATTATTATGATGTGACACTTAAAAGAGATAGACTATCTCAGCTTAATCACTACCCTAATTTCTTTTTTAAAGAGACAGATATAACTGATAGAGAAGAAATCACTAAAATTTTTTCACAATTTAAACCAGAATTTATAGTTCATTTGGCTGCTC
>Ga0181585_10004433_pt1 | contig 12256 bp, 5 predicted proteins | sample 071ome_29_FD_132469 | JGI IMG/M metagenome (GOLD analysis project Ga0181585, IMG submission 132469) | Coastal salt marsh microbial communities from the Groves Creek Marsh, Skidaway Island, Georgia - 071407BT metaG (megahit assembly) | ecosystem: Environmental > Aquatic > Marine > Intertidal zone... | reverse complement strand
GCGTCAAGGTTCGCCTGATCATTTACGAAAAGGAATCCACGGCCAAGGTCATCAAGGACATCAAGGAGCAGGAAGTCTACATGGGTGAAATTCCCCTGATGACCAATAGCGGTACATTCGTCATTAACGGTACAGAGCGCGTGGTGGTTTCTCAGTTGCACCGCTCGCCTGGCGTGTTCTTCGATCATGACCGCGGCAAAACCCACAGCTCCGGCAAGTTGCTGTATTCAGCCCGTATCATTCCATACCGTGGTTCCTGGCTCGATGTTGAATTCGATCCGAAAGACATGGTTTTCGTCCGTATCGACCGCCGCAGGAAGCTGCCGGCATCGATTCTCCTGCGCGCCCTGGATTACTCAACCCAGGACATTCTGGAGATGTTCTACGACAACAATACCTACTATATAGACAAGGATGGCAATTTCTCCATCGAGCTGGTGCCGTCCCGTCTGCGTGGCGCCGTCCTGAATTTCGACATCATGAACAAGCGCACGGTCATCGTGAAAGCTGGTGCCCGTATCACAGCCCGTCATATTCGGGAGATTGAAAAAGCCAAGCTCAGCAAGCTGGATGTGCCCGGTGAATTCATCGTGGGTGATGCCCTGGCCAAGGATATTGTCGACAAGGAGTCCGGTGAAGTCCTGTTCCAGTGCAACGCCGAAATCACCGAGGAAATGCTGGAAGGCCTGGTGAAAGCCGGTGTCACCCAGTTCGAGACCATCTACACCAACGATCTCGACTGCGGTCCGTTCATTTCCGACACCCTTAGGATCGATTCAACCACTACCCGCCTTGAGGCGCTGGTGGAAATCTACCGCATGATGCGCCCCGGCGAGCCGCCGACAAAAGAGTCCGCGGAGAACCTGTTCGCCAACCTGTTCTTCTCCGCAGAGCGCTACGACCTGTCCGCGGTCGGGCGCATGAAATTCAACCGCCGCCTGGGCCGTCCCGACTCAGTAGGTGACGGCGTCCTCAGCAAGGAAGACATCGTTGACGTCATCAAGACCCTGGTGGATATCCGCAACGGTTTCGGTACCGTCGATGATATCGACCACCTCGGCAACCGTCGTATCCGCAGTGTCGGCGAAATGGCCGAGAACCAGTTCCGTGTCGGCCTGGTTCGTGTCGAACGCGCCGTGAAGGAGCGCCTCTCCATGGCTGACTCCGAAGGCCTGATGCCGCAGGACATGATCAATGCCAAGCCGGTTGCTGCAGCGATCAAGGAATTCTTTGGCTCCAGCCAGCTGTCCCAGTTCATGGACCAGAACAACCCGCTGTCCGAGGTTACCCACAAGCGTCGTATCTCCGCGTTGGGGCCAGGCGGCCTGACTCGTGAACGTGCCGGCTTCGAAGTCCGTGACGTACACCCGACCCACTACGGCCGCGTCTGTCCGATCGAGACCCCTGAAGGTCCGAACATCGGCCTGATCAACTCGCTGGCAACCTATTCCCGTACCAACGAATACGGCTTCCTGGAAAGCCCTGTGCGCAAGGTGGTCAACGGCGTGGTCACCGACGAAATCCAGTACCTGTCCGCCATCGAGGAAAGCGGTTTCGTGATCGCCCAGGCCTCAGCCGAGTTGGACAACAAGGGCAAATTCGTCGATGAACTGGTGAACGTGCGCCACAAGAACGAATTCTCCCTGATGCCGTCCGACCAGGTGGATTTCATGGATGTCAGCCCGCAACAGGTCGTATCTGTTGCCGCATCCCTGATTCCGTTCCTGGAGCATGACGACGCCAACCGCGCCCTCATGGGTTCAAACATGCAGCGCCAGGCTGTACCCACCCTGATCAGCGAAAAGCCGCTGGTTGGTACCGGCATGGAGCGCAACGTGGCCCGTGACTCCGGTGTTTGCGTCATCGCCGACCGCGGTGGCGTCATCGACAGCGTCGATGCCGCTCGCATCATCGTCCGCGTCAACGACGAGGAAACCGAAACCGGTGAAGCAGGTGTGGATATCTACAACCTGATCAAGTACACCCGTTCAAACCAGAACACCTGTATCAGCCAGCGTCCGCTGGTCAAGGAAGGCGACCAGGTCTCCATGGGCGACATACTCGCCGACGGTCCCTCCATTGATACCGGCGAGCTGGCACTGGGACAGAACATGCGCATCGCGTTCATGCCCTGGAACGGCTACAACTTCGAAGACTCCATCCTGATTTCAGAGCGCGTGGTGAAAGAGGATCGCTTCACTTCCATCCACATCCAGGAGCTGACCTGTATCGCCCGTGACACCAAGCTGGGCGCCGAGGAAATCACTGCGGATATCCCCAATGTGGGTGAAACCGCGCTGAGCCGCCTGGACGAGTCGGGCATCGTGCACATTGGTGCCGAAGTCGATGCCGGCGACATCCTCGTGGGCAAGGTGACTCCGAAAGGCGAAACCCAGCTCACGCCGGAAGAAAAACTGCTGCGCGCCATCTTTGGTGAGAAAGCATCCGATGTGAAGGACACCTCCCTGCGAGTACCCAGCAGCGTCAAGGGTACTGTTATCGACGTACAGGTTTTCACTCGCGACGGCCTCGAAAAAGACCAGCGCGCCCTGGAAATCGAGGAATTCCAGTTGGCGAAAGTCCGCAAGGACATCGAGGACGAGTACCGTATCGTCGAGGAAGCCACCTTCCAGCGCCTGCGCAAGGCGCTGATGGGCAAGACCGTATCCGGCGGCCCGAAACTGAAGAAGGGTGACCGCCTGACCGCCGAGTATCTCGACGGCATGAAGCACGATGAATGGTTCAAGATCCGCCTGGTCGACGAGAAGATGAGCGAGGCTCTGGAAAAAGCCGGCGCCCAGCTCAAGGAACGTCGTACAGAACTCGATGAGCGTTACGAAGACAAGAAGCGCAAGCTGACCCAGGGCGACAACCTTGCCCCGGGCGTACTGAAGATCGTCAAGGTCTACCTGGCCATCAAACGCCGCATCCAGCCGGGTGACAAGATGGCCGGCCGTCACGGCAACAAGGGTGTGATCTCCGTGATCATGCCGGTGGAAGACATGCCGTATGACGAGCAGGGCAATCCGGTGGATATCGTGTTGAATCCGCTGGGTGTGCCGTCGCGCCTGAACGTGGGCCAGATCCTAGAAACTCACCTTGGCGCCGCTGCCAAGGGCCTGGGCGCCAAGATCGAGGTCATGCTGCAGCAGGAACAGAAAGTGGCGGATATCCGCAAGTTCCTTGACCAGATCTACAACGGTATCGGCGAGTCACGCCGGACCGAAGACCTGAAGAGCCTGACCGACGAGGAGATCATGGAGCTGGCTGGCAACCTGACGGCGGGTGTGCCCATGGCCACTGCCGTTTTCGACGGCGCCAGCGAAGTCGAGATCAAGGAAATGCTGAAACTCGCCGAAATGAGCGAGGACGGGCAGGTCACCCTGTTCGACGGACGTACCGGTGATGCCTTCGACCGCAAGGTCACCGTGGGCATCATGTACATGCTCAAGCTCAACCACCTGGTGGATGACAAGATGCATGCCCGTTCTACCGGTTCCTACAGCCTGGTCACCCAGCAGCCGCTGGGCGGCAAGGCGCAGTTTGGCGGACAGCGATTCGGGGAAATGGAAGTGTGGGCGCTGGAAGCTTACGGCGCCGCCTACACCCTGCAGGAAATGCTGACCGTGAAGTCGGACGACGTGAACGGCCGTACCAAGATGTACAAGAATATTGTTGATGGTGATGACCGCATGGAAGCTGGTATGCCCGAATCCTTTAACGTACTCGTAAAAGAGATTCGCAGTCTGGGCATCGATATGGAACTGGAAGTCGATAATTGATTCGGAAATTTATCATCTGAATAAAGGCGTAAATTCCGGATAAATGATCAACCCCTGACAAGGGGGTGGAGGCAAAGAATGAAAGACCTGTTAGGTTTATTGAAATCACAGACCCAGATTGAAGACTTCGATTCAATCCGCATCGGCCTGGCATCACCGCAGCTGATTCGGTCCTGGTCTTTCGGGGAAGTGAAAAAACCCGAAACCATCAACTACCGTACCTTCAAGCCTGAGCGCGACGGCCTTTTCTGTGCCAAGATCTTCGGGCCGGTCAAGGACTACGAGTGCCTGTGCGGCAAGTACAAGCGCCTGAAGCACCGCGGTGTGATCTGTGAAAAGTGCGGCGTTGAAGTCGCGCTGTCCAAGGTCCGTCGCGAGCGCATGGGTCATATCGAACTTGCCAGCCCTGTCGCGCATATCTGGTTCCTGAAGTCGCTGCCGTCCCGTATCGGCCTGCTGCTTGACATGACCCTGCGCGATATCGAGCGCGTGCTGTACTTTGAATCTTTCGTGGTCACCGATCCTGGCATGACCACCCTCGAGAAGGGCCAGCTGCTGTCTGACGAGCAGTACTACGAAGCCCTGGAAGAATTCGGTGACGACTTCGAAGCCAAGATGGGCGCGGAAGCCGTGCAGGACCTGATGTCCAGCATGGACGTCAACGTCGAAGCCAATCGCCTGCGCGAGGAAATCCCGCAGACCAATTCCGAAACCAAGCTGAAGAAACTGTCCAAGCGCCTGAAACTGCTGGACGGCTTCGTCAATTCCGGCAACAAGCCGGAGTGGATGGTGCTGAACGTCCTGCCTGTGCTGCCGCCGGACCTGCGTCCGCTGGTACCGCTCGATGGCGGCCGTTTCGCGACCTCTGACCTGAACGACCTGTACCGCCGCGTCATCAACAGGAACAACCGCCTCAAGAGGCTGCTGGACCTGAACGCGCCTGACATCATCGTGCGCAACGAAAAGCGCATGCTGCAGGAATCCGTGGATGCCCTGCTGGACAACGGCCGTCGCGGCCGTGCCATCACCGGCTCCAACAAACGTCCGCTGAAGTCTCTTGCCGATATGATCAAGGGCAAGCAGGGTCGTTTCCGCCAGAACCTCCTTGGCAAGCGTGTCGACTACTCCGGCCGTTCCGTGATCGTGGTCGGTCCGACCCTGAAGCTGCACCAGTGCGGCCTGCCTAAGAAAATGGCGCTGGAGCTGTTCAAGCCTTTCATTCTCGGCAAGCTGATCCTGCGTGGCGTCGCCACCACCATCAAGGCCGCCAAGAAGATGGTCGAAAAGGAAACTGCGGAAGTCTGGGATATCCTGGCTGAAGTCATTCGCGAACATCCGATTCTGCTCAACCGCGCGCCGACCCTGCACCGTCTCGGTATCCAGGCGTTCGAGCCGGTATTGATCGAGGGTAAGGCCATCCAGCTGCACCCGCTGGTGTGCGCCGCCTACAACGCCGACTTCGACGGCGACCAGATGGCTGTACACGTACCGCTGACGCTTGAAGCGCAGCTGGAAGCGCGTACGCTGATGATGTCCACCAACAACATCCTGTCCCCGGCCTCCGGCGAGCCGATCATCGTGCCGTCCCAGGACGTGGTACTGGGCCTGTACTACATGACCCGCAAGCGTGTTAACGCGAAAGGTGAGGGCATGGTATTCGCCAACGTGGATGAAGTACTGAAAGCCTTCAGCACCAATGCTGCCCACCTGCAGGCCAGCATCAAGGTGCGCCTGACAGAAGTGCTGTTCGATGAAAACCGGGAAAAGCAGGAATACACCAGCCTGGTGGAAACCACCGTCGGCCGCGTCATCCTGTTCAGCATCGTGCCGGCCGGCCTGCCGTTCAGCATGGTCAACCAGAAGATGGCGAAGAAGCAGATCTCTCATATCATCAACATGTGCTACCGCAACGTCGGCCTGAAGGAAACCGTTATCTTCGCTGACCAGCTGATGTACATGGGCTACCGCTACTCAACATGGTCTGGCTCTTCCATCGGTGTGAACGACTTCGTCATCCCTGACGAGAAGGCCACCCTGATCGGGGAGGCAGAAGCGGAAGTTGCAGAAATCGAATCCCAGTTTGCTTCCGGTCTTGTGACCCAGGGCGAGAAGTACAACAAGGTTATCGATATCTGGTCACGCGCCAATGACCAGGTCGCCAAGTCCATGATGGACGGCCTGTCCAAAGAAAAGGTCACCAACCGTGACGGCGAGGAAGTGGACCAGGAATCCTTCAACTCCGTGTATGTCTACTCCGACTCCGGTGCCAGGGGTTCGCCCGCCCAGATTCGTCAGCTCGCCGGTATGCGCGGCCTGATGGCGAAGCCGGACGGCTCCATTATCGAAACGCCGATCACCGCGAACTTCCGTGAAGGCCTGAACGTACTGCAGTACTTCATCTCCACCCACGGTGCGCGCAAGGGCCTGGCTGATACCGCGCTGAAAACCGCGAACTCCGGATACCTGACCCGCCGCCTGGTGGATATTTCCCAGGACCTGGTAATCAAGGAAGAGGACTGCGGTACCGACCAGGGTCTGAACGCCAGCCCCGTCATTGAAGGTGGTGACATCATTGCGCCGCTCGGTGAGCTGGTGCTTGGCCGTGTCCTGGCCCGTGACGCCCTGGACAGTGATGGCGGCACCATCATCGAAGCCGGCATCATGATCGATGAGAAACTGGTCGACAGGCTTGAAACCGCCGGTGTCGACGAAGTGATCGTGCGCTCACCCATTACCTGTGAAGCCGATAACGGCATCTGCCGCAAGTGCTACGGTCGCGACCTGGCTCGTGGCCACCTGGCCAACATTGGTGAAGCGGTCGGCGTGGTTGCCGCCCAGTCCATCGGTGAGCCGGGTACCCAGCTGACCATGCGTACCTTCCATATCGGTGGTGCGGCATCCAGGGCGACGGCATCCGACAATGTCCAGATCAAGACCGACGGTACCATCCACCTGCACAACATGAAGACCGTTGAAAGAACCAACGGTGACCTGGTGGTGGTAAGCCGTTCCGGCGAACTGATCGTGAACGACACCAACGGCCGCGAAAAGGAGCGCTACAAGCTGCCTTACGGCGCCGTGGTACGCGGTGCGGACAAGTCCGAAGTGAAGGCCGGCCAGGTGGTTGCCACCTGGGATCCGCATACCCATCCGATCGTGGTGGAAGTTGCCGGTAAGGTGAAGTTCGCCTCCATGGAGGAAGGCCTGAGCGTGAAGCGCCAGACTGACGAAATCACCGGCCTGACCAACATCACCGTCATGGACGTGTCCGAGCGCCCCTCAGGCGGCAAGGAACTGCGTCCGGCCATCACCCTGGTTGACGGCAAAGGCAAGGAACAGACCCTGCCGGGTACCAATGTGCCTGCGCACTACTTCCTGCCGGCCAAGGCCATCGTGGGCGTCGAGGACGGTGCCCAGGTGAATATCGGTGACGTTATCGCCCGTATTCCCCAGGAAGGCTCCAAGACCCGTGACATCACAGGTGGTCTGCCCCGCGTTGCCGACCTGTTCGAAGCACGCAAACCGAAAGAGCCGGCCATCCTGGCGGAAATCTCCGGTACCGTCAGCTTCGGCAAGGAAACCAAGGGCAAGCGCCGCCTGGTCATTACCCCGACCGATGGCGTGAACCCCATCGACGGCAGCAGCCACTACGAGGTGCTTATCCCGAAATGGCGCCAGATGACCGTGTTTGAAGGCGAATATATCGAACGGGGTGAAGTCGTTTCCGACGGCCCGCCCAATCCGCACGATATCCTGCGCCTGAAAGGCGTCGAGGCCCTGGCCCACTATATTGTGAACGAGGTCCAGGATGTTTACCGCCTGCAGGGTGTGCGCATCAATGACAAGCATATTGAAGTCATCGTGCGCCAGATGCTGCGCAAGGCGGAAATCCTCGAGATGGGCGATTCCAGCTTCATCAAGGGCGAGCAGGTAGAGTACATCCGTGTACGCTCCGAGAATGCCCGCCTGGTCGAGGAAGGCAAGGAACCGGCGAAGTTCGACCGTATCCTGCTGGGTATCACCAAGGCATCCCTGGCCACCGAATCGTTCATTTCTGCGGCTTCCTTCCAGGAAACCACCCGCGTCCTCACGGAAGCGGCGGTTACCGGCAAGCAGGATTTCCTGCAGGGCCTGAAGGAAAACGTCGTGGTTGGCCGCCTGATACCTGCCGGTACCGGACTCTCCTATCACGAGAACCGTAAACGCCAGGCTGAGACCCGTCATTCAAGTGATGAAGGTCCTTCCGCCAGCGAAGTGGAGTCTGCACTGATCGAGGCCCTGGCCGAGTCGGAAAGCAAGGCAGCCCAGAAGGACGAGGAAGAGTAACAGATACAGGATACAAGAAGCAGGATACAAGGAAGGCGGGTACCCCCCTGTATCTTGTATCCTGCATCCTGGATCCGTTATTGACTAGGTAGGGCGCGATCATTACAATCGCGCCTCTTTTATTAACTGAAAGAACAGAATTCCGGAGCATTGAATGGCGACTGTCAACCAGCTGGTTCGCAAGCCCAGGAAAAACAAGGTCGACAAGAGCGACGTACCGGCCCTGCAGGGTTGTCCCCAGCGCCGCGGTGTCTGCACGCGCGTTTACACCACGACCCCGAAGAAGCCGAACTCGGCCCTGCGCAAGGTTTGTCGTGTGCGCCTGACCAACGGTTATGAAGTCACCTCCTACATCGGTGGTGAAGGCCATAACCTGCAGGAGCACTCCGTGATCCTGATCAGGGGCGGCAGGGTGAAGGACCTGCCCGGTGTGCGTTATCACACCGTGCGCGGCAGCCTGGATACCTCCGGTGTCGCCGACAGGAAGCAGGGCCGCTCCAAGTACGGCACAAAGAGACCTAAGTAACTGAATTAATTATTTTTTTTCATCAATTCCAGTAAGGCCGGATCCTGACGTTCCGTCAGCATTCCGGGCAAACCTGAAGCGAGGAAACCATGCCAAGAAGACGCGAAGTACCAAAGCGGGAAGTTCTTCCCGATCCGAAATTCGGAAACAAGACCCTTGCCAAATTCATGAACCACGTCATGGTGGACGGCAAGAAATCCGTTGCAGAGAAAATCGTATACGGCGCCCTGAAAGTGGTTGCCGACAAGACCGGCAAGGATCCGCTGGAAGCTTTCGAAACCGCCCTGGAAAACATTGCCCCGCTGGTGGAAGTGAAATCCCGCCGTGTGGGTGGTGCCACCTACCAGGTACCGGTGGAAGTACGTCCAGATCGCCGCAATGCGCTGTCCATGCGCTGGCTGGTGGAGCATTCCCGTGCCCGCGGTGAAAAATCCATGGCCCTGCGCCTCGCCGGCGAGATCATGGACGCTTCCGAAGGACGTGGTAGCGCTGTCAGGAAACGTGAAGACGTACACCGCATGGCTGAGGCCAACCGCGCGTTCTCGCACTACCGTTTCTAAATCCTGTTTAATTAAACTGCTTTTTTTGAGGGCATTGTTGTGGCCAGAAAGACTCCCATTAAGCGCTATCGCAATATAGGTATTGTGGCGCATGTAGATGCTGGTAAAACCACTACTACAGAACGCGTACTTTTCTATACCGGTATCTCCCACAAGATCGGTGAGGTACATGATGGCGCTGCCGTTATGGACTGGATGGAGCAGGAGCAGGAGCGTGGTATCACCATCACCTCCGCCGCTACCACCTGTTTCTGGGATGGTATGGACAAGCAGTTCGACCAGCACCGCATCAACATCATCGACACTCCGGGACACGTTGACTTCACCATCGAGGTGGAGCGCTCCCTGCGCGTTCTCGACGGCGCCGTCGTCGTATTGTGTGGCAGCTCCGGCGTACAGCCGCAGACCGAAACAGTGTGGCGCCAGGCCAACCGTTATGAAGTTCCCCGCCTGGTGTTCGTGAACAAAATGGACCGCGCCGGTGCCGACTTCCTGAAAGTGGTCAAGCAGCTGAAGGATCGCCTTGGGGCGAAGGCCGTGCCGATCCAGCTGGCCATCGGTGCTGAAGACGAATTCAAGGGCGTTATCGACCTGGTCAAGATGAAGGAAATTCTCTGGAACGAAACCGACCAGGGCACCACCTTCACTTACGAGGATATCCCTGCCGATATGCAGGCAGAATGTGAAAAGTGGCGCGAGGAGCTGGTGGAAGCCGCTGCCGAAGCCAATGAAGAGCTCATGAACAAGTACCTCGAAGGTGGTGAGCTGACCGAAGCCGAGATCAAGAAGGGCCTGCGAATCCGCACCCTGGCCAATGAAATCGTGCCGACCCTGTGTGGTTCCGCCTTCAAGAACAAAGGCGTGCAGGCCGTGCTGGATGCCGTGGTTGAATACCTGCCGGCACCGACCGAAGTAAAAGCCATCGAAGGCGTCCTGGAAGACGGTGAGACTGTCGAAACACGTGAAGCCGACGATAACGCGCCGTTTGCTGCACTGGCATTCAAGATCGCCACCGACCCCTTTGTCGGTACGTTGACATTCTTCCGTGTCTATTCGGGCAAACTGAATTCCGGTGACTCCGTGTACAACCCGCTCAAGCACAACAAGGAGCGTGTTGGCCGTATGGTGCAGATGCATGCCAACTCCCGCGAGGAAATCAAGGAAGTGCTGGCAGGTGACATCGCCGCCGCCATCGGCCTGAAGGACGTCACCACGGGTGAGACCCTGTGTTCCATCGACCACCAGATCACCCTGGAAAAGATGGACTTCCCGGAACCGGTTATTTCCGTGGCCGTAGAGCCGAAAACAAAGGCCGACCAGGAAAAGATGGGCATCGCGCTGGGCAAACTGGCCCAGGAAGATCCGTCATTCCGCGTCGAGACCGACGAGGAGTCCGGCCAGACCATTATTTCCGGTATGGGCGAGCTGCACCTGGACGTACTGGTCGACCGCATGCGCCGTGAATTCGGTGTCGAAGCGAATATCGGCAAGCCGCAGGTGGCCTACCGTGAAACCATTCGCAAGACCGTCGAAATCGAAGGCAAGCACGTCAAGCAGTCCGGTGGACGCGGCCAGTATGGCCATGTCTGGCTGCGCCTTGAGCCGCTGCCGGCCGATTCCGAATACGAATTCGTCAACGCGATCGTTGGCGGCGTGGTGCCCAAGGAATACATTCCTGCCGTGGACAAGGGCGTCCAGGAACAGATGAAGAACGGCTGTCTGGCAGGTTATCCGCTGCTGGCAATGAAAGTGACCATTTTCGACGGTTCCTTCCACGATGTGGACTCCAGCGAAATGGCGTTCAAGATTGCCGGCTCCATGGCTCTCAAGAAAGGCGCCCTGCAGGCTGACGCTGCCCTGCTGGAACCGGTCATGAGAGTGGAAGTGGTTACCCCGGAAGACTACATGGGTGATGTCATGGGCGACCTGAATCGTCGTCGCGGTCTTGTCCAGGGCATGGATGACAGCCCATCGGGCAAGGTCATCAACGCCGAGGTGCCGCTGTCCGAGATGTTCGGGTATTCCACCGACCTGCGTTCAGCCACCCAGGGCCGTGCCACCTATACCATGGAATTCCTGAAATACTCGGAAGTACCGCAGGCCATAGCCGACGCCATCGTCGAAAAAGGCGCTGCATAAGACAGTATTTCCTGGCGGCGCGTTGCGCCAGGCGGTTTGTGACAGATGTACGAGCGCGGTCACAGGCCAGAAACAGGCGAATAAAGCGGGGTTATACACCCCGCTTTTTTTCCCCAAAAAACGGCGCTGTAGCCCTTGACTGGCGGGGCCTGCGCACGTAAAATTTGCGCTCTTTTTTCGCGGTGAAATGTGCTCAGGCAGATTTCACCGCTTTTACGATGTCTGACGACATTTCGTTCTTTAACAACTTATTGATGTGTGGGAGTAGTTGGTCGCATGCAGAACCAGCGTATTAGAATTCGGCTGAAAGCCTTTGATCATCGCCTGATTGACCAGTCGACACTGGAACTGGTGAATACCGCGAAACGTACTGGTGCATTCGTACGGGGACCGATCCCCCTGCCAACCAGGAAAGAGCGCTATACAGTGCTTATCTCTCCGCACGTCAATAAGGATGCCCGTGACCAGTACGAAATCCGTACTCACAAGCGTCTGCTGGACATTGTCGAGCCGACGGAGAAATTCGTCGAAGCGCTGATGCAGCTGAACCTGGCTGCTGGTGTGGAAGTGCAGATCAGCCTGGGCAAGGCCGAAAGCAAGAAGTAAGAACGTAGTAAAAACAAGTAAAAACAAGAAAAACAAGAAAAACAAGAAGTTAGCAGTATAAATTTGTAGTAAGTGTCTGCAGCCTGAATCTGCTGGCACTCTAAATACATGAAACAGCCCCCGGGGCTACATGGCACTGGGCGCTATACACATACATGGTGTAACGCGAAAGCGGCCATAGTGGGTTCAAGCCCCTTACACGATGAGGTTCTAAAATGTCGATTGGCTTAGTCGGTCGAAAAAGCGGTATGACCCGCATTTTCACCGAATCCGGGTCCTCTATACCCGTCACAGTGGTGGAAGTTCTGCCAAACAGG
>Ga0181585_10004429_pt1 | contig 12263 bp, 2 predicted proteins | sample 071ome_29_FD_132469 | JGI IMG/M metagenome (GOLD analysis project Ga0181585, IMG submission 132469) | Coastal salt marsh microbial communities from the Groves Creek Marsh, Skidaway Island, Georgia - 071407BT metaG (megahit assembly) | ecosystem: Environmental > Aquatic > Marine > Intertidal zone... | reverse complement strand
TCCCCCAGGGCACGGTCGATATCATCGGCGAGGGCCTTGCCGTTCTCCATCATCTCCAGACGCCTGCCCAGCCCCTCAGGCATCAATACTTCGCGAGGGGAGAGGGAGTGCAGCACGGAAAATAGATCGTAAGGGTTTTGATGATGGCTCAGGGCAAATTTCCCGGTGGAAAGATCGAGCCAGGAAGCGGAGGCCCCGTCCTTACCCAAGTCGAGGGCGAGTAGAAAGTGATTATGCGAAGCCTCCAGCTGGCGCTCTTCCAGCAAGGTACCCGGGGTGAGGATGCGGGTGATGCCCCGTTTGACCAGTTTGCCCGGCTGAGGCGCCTCCAACTGGTCGCAGATGGCCACCTTGTGCCCACGGGCAAGAAGCTTGCTAAGATAACCCTCAGCGGCATGGAAAGGAATGCCTGCCATCGGCATATCATGCCTTTTGGTCAGGGTAATACCAAGGAGGGCGGCCCCCCGCTCCGCGTCCTGATCAAACATTTCATAAAAATCCCCCAGGCGAAAGAGAAGCAGGGTATCTTCCTCGAGGCTCTCGCGGGCCTCGCGGTATTGCTTCATCATCGGGGTTTCTCCACTCATTTACAGAAAAGAATACAGGCAATCCCCGAGCACGGGATTCGTCAAGGGAATGAAATTGACGTGAGAAGAAAAACTAAAAATTCGCCCCCACTCCGAACTCAATTAAGTGCTGAAACGCACCCTCGAAGGATTTATTGGAAGACAGCCCCATCACCCGGTACCCAAAGTAGCCTGAGAAATTGTTGACAAATAGGTACTCAAACCCGAGAGAAAGTTCGTAAGTAAAAACCAAGGAAGAAAGTAAAGTTGCAGGATCTGCGCGCCAGTAAGAGTCGCCTGGGATATCAATGTAGGTGCTTCGTTGAATAAAATTCCTTCTCCACGCTAAACCTACTCCCAATCCACCATTGTGAGAAAATCTTTCGGTTATGGGGATAGCATAGCCGAGGGAAGCTGAAATTGAATAGGATTCTTCATTACTCTCCAATCTGTTTTGATCGTCAAGCAAGCTATCTACATAAGATATATCTTCGAAATCAAGATACTGGTAAGAAACCATTACGCTGGCTACCCAGTTATCCCATCTTCGACCAATCTCTACGCCGAGAGTGTTTCCAAAATCACCATTAAGAGTAAAAGTGTCTACATCATCTTCCCATTTTGTCTTTCCACTAAATGCCAACCCAAACATCGGCATAATGAAGTAGTCTCCTTTTCTCTGCTGGCTGGTAGGTACTACCCGGTTAACTTGGGAAGCAAAGACGATGGACTCTGGCTCCGCTTCTTCCTTCTCCTCTTCTGGCAAAAGAAGAGGTTCGGGGTTTTGTAATGGACCGGGAAGGGCATCGAAAGAACTTTGGGCGGAACTTCGATACCGAACTGGCTCGAAGGACTGATTTCTATCAATTAATTGAACAGGTGCAGTTCCCGTAATCTCGCTTAAGCGATGGGAGAGATCCAAAGCACGCTGCTCCACCTCACGAAAGCGAAACTCCCTTTCTGAAATAACTGGTTCCTGAAAAGTTCCCTGCCCTAGCGACCCCAAAGAAGACATGAAGAAGCTCAGGACAATTGTAGCTTGAGGCAGGCAAAATTTCATCTTTACCATGCAAACCGAATTAGTACTGGAAATCAAACCCAAGTATTTTGTTTAGAGTATTGGATCGTTTAAACCGATTTAGCTCAGTAATGATGGTCCCTTTCTGGGAACGAAGGAAGAAATCACTGCTTGCTACATAATCTCCCAACTTCGCTAAATCGGGGAGGATACGGATTACATCGTTACGCACTCGGATACGCTCGAAGTCAGTCGCGTTGTAAGTTTGATCATCCACATCACGAAGTGTCCAACTGCTGGAATTGATTAAATTACCTTCAAGGTAGAGCCATTTCTTAAATTCATGAGAATAGATCCAGGCAAAGTAAGGTTCACCCGTCCAAAACCATCCTAGTTGGTTGTGCCAAATCCAGCTCGCTGAAATTAATTTGGATGGACGGCTAACATAGAGCCACCCCAATTTTTCATGATAAAGCCACTTATTTTTGGCAAGATATACCCACTCACCAAACGCGTCCTTCGTCCAATTCGCACCTTCAAAGAAAAGACCAAAGTTTTTATAAAAAGTCCATTCTGGCTTCGATGGGTGCTTGGCGATACAAATAGAGATTTGTCCGGTTGCAGTCAGTCCTCCCGAATCACGCATAGTGTAAGAAAAAGTATCCTCACCCAAAAAGGGAACCTCCGGATTGAGAAATTGGCCAATGTAAGAGTAGGCAAAAAAACCATTTCCAGTTCGCACAACATTTCCATGTGAAGGCCTAGTAAACGAGATGACTTCAAAATCCTCACTCCCATTCGTATCCGGCCCGGAGTGATCGTTGCGAAGCACATCAAAATAGAGAGGAAATGATTTAGACAAATCATAGTAATAGACAACATCGTCTACTGCTACAGGAGGGTCATTGGAAGGATTTACCACAATTTGAACCTTAGTAATCCGAGAAACTTCAGGTTCCTGGTCATCTCTTAGCTCAATGTTAAATGAATCTTCCCCAAAAAAGTTAGCTTTCGGCCGGTATAAGAAGTCGAGCCCGAAAATAGACAGTTCTCCGTGATCTGGATCACTGTACGAAATAAATTCCACTGAATCATTTTCATCATCCAAAAAGTTAAAACGCCTCGCCAAAACAGTATCCTCTGTGATTGAAAATTCTGAAGTTCCCAAGGTCGGGCGATCGTTGATATCACGCACAAAAACGGTAAGCTCCTGCGTGGTCATTAAGTCAAGGCTTTCATTCTCCTGAACATCCCTACTTTTTACTCTCACTTCCACTTCGTACAGGTTTTCCTGGTAAAAATCGCTGGGACGCTCGTAGTTTGGAGCAACCTTAAATACCAGTTGGTTTCCGTTAATTACGGTAAACTTACCTTGATCAAGTCCACCAGAAACATCAAAGATGTGCTCTCCCTCATTGGATACTGCGGAAAGCTCGGTAACAAATTTAGTATTTTCGGGAATGATATATTCACTTTCCAACTCAGTAAATCGAGGAGGCTCTTTAACCTTTACGGAAAAGTGATAAGTGCGATTCGAGTCATCGTCTTGTAAAAGCAGTCCGAGTTCATAGAGGTTATTTTTATCCTCATCTAACGGATCATCATAAAGGAGACCATCAGGATACTGTTCACTGACACTGAGATTCCCATCTTCTCCAAGTGTGAAAAACTGAGCATCGTTACCGAAGAGGCTCTGGGTAAGAACGCCGAAGCCATCTGGATCATTGATACCAAGATTGCCGATTTTCACACTTTTCTCAGCTAAAGGTAAGATGAAATCATATGCACGAGATTCCTCTAAACGTGATGAAGCAGGAGGCTCATCGGCAACATTTTCCAAATAAATGACCAAGGTGCTGGTCGCAAGCCTCAGTCTATCGTCAATGCCCGAACTGAGTTGTAAATCGACAGTATGCTTGCTTTGTCTTTCAAAATCAGCAAAGGATTTATTCTGAAACTTTAGGATATTGTCCTCGATTTTAAAAGTCTCATAATTATTCGAAATTATATCCCAAGACAAAAAGGGAGCATCCTCAGAATCTGCATCCCGCCCGTACCCTTTTAAGCTCAAAATATCTGATGAATTTTCAGGTCTGTAAACCTCAGCAGGGTGGAAAATCTCTGGAGCATCATTAACAGATTCCACCACGAACTTAATACGAAGATCGGCAAATAAATTATAATCGTCGAGAACAGCATAATTAAACCCTCGGATCATTGCCTCATCCTCACCAGAGAAATTCTCGACAGGAGTATAACGAAGTTCGACTCTGGAAAAATTATGGTCAAATGTGGCCGGCTCCAAGGACTCTTGAGGTAGCCCATCAAGGTAAAACACAAGCTCACCATATTTTGGTTCATCGGCAATTGTAACCGTGCTGAGTCCGGGCTTAGTATTAGTATCTACATCGGATAAGTTAAGATCGCTAAAGTAAATCACCTTGGAACGATCTTCAGTCAAAAAATGGGTTATCTCAGGGTGACCATCTATGTAATGCAGAGCCGAACCGACGACTGGGAAAGGGGAGAACCTAGGAGGTTCATCCCCATTGACGACCTGTATGACAAGATCGATTTGATCTTGTAGAGAAGAATTAAGCTCCTCGATTCTGACGGAAACTTCGTACAAATGGCTATCGGGGTGATCGGCCTCAAAATCCGGAGCAATATTGAAAAATAATTCTCCGCTGGTTGCATTGATATCAAAATACTTCGAACCATCTCCGATTATGCTGAACTTAATTTCTTGCTCGGCACTAGAAAAAGTTTCGGGATTCTCAAAATTAACGATGCCCACTATGGGGAAATGCTCAGGATGAGAGTAGATACCCCCGGGTGAATTATCGAATAATTTAAGAATTGGGGGTTCATTGATATCTTCAACTTCAATGAAGATCGACTTTCTTGAATTTTGTAATGCATCACCTCCCCAACCATTGCTCTTCGTAATCTCTAAATCCAACTCATAAACACCATCCTCATCGCTATCTTTTGGAACTTCGTAATCCGCCTCATCCTCGAAAAGAAGCATGCCTGTAGCGGTAAATCTTTTTAGATCAAATAGACGATCGTCTTTGCTGGAATCTAAAATATCGAATTTGACAACATCCTGCTTCCTATCGAGGTCAACTAATTGAAGAACACCAGCAAATTCATTGGGTTCGCCTAGGCTGTATTTTGCGAACTCAAGACCTTTTTCTTTGATTTGATCATCATTGGGAACAGAAACTTCAAGCAGCTTTATACTTTCCTCCCCTCGCTGGTTCAACACAAGCAAAGCATCTCCGTTCGGCTTATTGTACTGTAAAGCCGAATGGATTAATAAAGATGAATCAGGAACATCGGGATCCTTTAATTCAAATTTTGTAGGGTAGGGATTAATTCCCTTCCCGCCGAGTGCGTAGTAACTAAGGGTTTTGGTGCTCCATAAAATATCAGGAACACCACCATCCAGGTTGACCACATCGAGATACCTCACACCATCCCCAGCATCCAATTCCTGAATTGCTTGGATTGCCCACTCCCTTTCAGAAAACTTGGCAAGGTGGATTCCGCTGTCCGAACCAATGACTAAATCTTTTATCCTAAAGAGGTCATTCCCCCCTTTATAAGCTGAACGACCGGGGAAATCTGCGGTATCTAAATTCAAGCCCCGCACAAATCGTGGCTTGGAGAAAACACCATCAAGCACCCTACCCTTTTCAAAGCCTCCCCTGCCGTCATTTTCATACCATACGACCAAGTCTATTTTGGCATACGGTACGATAAGGTCGAGGTCCTTGTCTTGATCAACATCGGCTAGAGTAAACTCTAGTATATCTGACTGAGGTTCAAAATCCGCTTGAGATTCGACTGAAGCACCAATCGCCAGGGACACTTTAACATGAGTATCAAATGGATTATCTTCCCCTGGAATCGTAGGAAAATAGAACAACCTCGGCTCTAATGCACCCGAATCACCTGACACATTAGCTGCGACTATGAGGTCGTCAAAGCCGTCGGCATCAAGATCGCCAAACTTGGCAAAGCTTGGAATTGCCTTTCGTTCGTCCGATTGGCTGCCATCTATAGCAGGTTTAAATGAGGGTATATCGATTTCGCTAAAATTCTTCCCTCCCCTATTCTTGATGTAAGAAATCTTATGCTCAGAAAACACAACCAAGTCGATGAGTCCACTTCGATTCACATCAGCACTAACCACAAACTGTGGCTTTGGTTTAGAAGAAGAATCTAAATCGCTCTTCAGCACATTCTCCAGATTGGTAAATGATGCACCATTAAAAATTTTGTCTGGTTCGATCGAGGTATTCCCATCATATTTTTTCGAATTCGGCCAAAATCCAAACATTTCCCCAGACAAGCCTAACAGGTCAGGAAATTCTTGTTGAGGAACCTCCTCATCGTAAAAACTAAACTCACGGACGAATTGAGTATTCTCAGCAACTCGGAACTCCCGCTGAGCAAGAGGTTGTAAGTAAAAGTCCTTCTGCTGGTCCTCAACTTGAACAAAAAACACTCCATGCCCGGAAACTTGGTCCGCTGCAGTCACCTGTAAGTGCACTTCATAAATGTTGTCTGTGTTGTAATCTTCAGGGTTCTCGAAATCAGGGGGACGAATAAAGCGAAAACCACTGGCTCCTGAGTCATACTCAAAAAAGAAATTATCTTTGAAAATAGAGTGGTCACGCAGAGAAACTGTTAAATTTTCGCTGATGTCCAGTGTATCAGGAGAAACTTTGAAAAGCTCGGTGTCTAGCTCCTGTGTGGTAAAAATCGTTCCATTATCCTCGAAAAAGGGCTCTTCGACAACATTGCTGATATTTACTTCAATCAACTGCCCCGTCTTTTTTGGAGAGGGCAAATCGGAGACCTCCGTTGCCACCACTCGCACCTGATAAGCTCTTTTTTGGAAAAGATTATCAAAATCGGGAAGCATTGCCTCCTTGAAGAAAAGAGTGAAAGAATTTCCATCATCGTTTGTATTCACATCGAAGCTCTGGAAATCTAAGGTAGGATCGAGGGAGAACCTCAGCTTATTTTCAAAGTCGGGGTCTATGGCATTAAAAGTCCCGACCTCTGCAGTCTCTTCGTCATGTAAGAGAATATAACTAGAATCGCGGAATACTGGATTTTTATCAGCAACCGGGATTAGTTTTACTGTGACATCAATGGAGGAAGATTGCCCTCGATCTTCCTCACTCACCGTTACAGTAAAGCTGAATGGTGGCTCGTCTTTTAAGTCTTCAAAATAAGGCAAACCAAAAGTGTCAGGTGAATCCAAGTCCCAAGTTAACTCCCATGTATTTGCCCCAACCGAAGAGATATTAAAATCCTTGTCGTCCTCGGTCACACTGAGGACCAAGGATTGATTTTCAGAACCGGCATCATTTTTGTCCGAAACCTTGAATCTAGCGATTACCATCTGACCTTCATTATGAAAAAAGGTAACCTTGGAATCATTCACCTGATAGGGAGTAGCGCTGATATGAGGGTTGTCGTCAAAAAATTGATTATCGATCTCGATCACAGGAGGATCTTCAATTTCCCCAATAGAGATAAGAACTTCTGCCTCAAGTTCATGATCAATATTTTTGACTAGATACCTTAAAGCAAACTCACCGGAGGCATGCTCGGGAGGGGAAAACTTAAGCAACACATCGTCTGCCTCTTGAACGAATGCGACCATACTAGCGTCAAGAACATCTCCCTGTTGATTGACCAATGAAAGAACTTCAAAGGCAAGAGAACCATTGCCCCAACTACCCTCATCAACATCGACAATCAGTTCCTTCATACTTTCCGTGAAAGAACCGTTGTCTGGCCCATTATCCTCAGTCCATGTACCAGCTACAACAGGGAGAGATCCTGAGCGAAATTCAGGAGGGTCGTTCCTGTCAATAACCTCAATCTTGAAGATCTGATAAATTGAAGAAAGAGCATCTCTTGCCTTGACCATTACATATCCTTCAGATGTTCCTTCAAAATCCGGCAAATCGGTAAATTTCAGACGATCATCTTCTACGATCATCATGTTTTGAAAATTCATCGCATCTCTTTTTTCGCGGTCGCTTTTGTAGGCAGGTGAAAGAGCAACTGAATATCCCAACTGTTGTGGTTCTCCAGACTCCGTAAGATCTTCATCGAAGAAAACATTATCCAAAAGCCAAAGGGTTTCCAACGATTGGGGATCTTGAGTGTAGGGTGTGGGAACAGGAGGAAAAGCTTCGTCAATACTCAGCTCTACCACTTCGCCAAAAAGATCATTTTGCTGGAGGGTGCCAGATCGGACAACAGGGGGGTCATTCTCAGGAGCCAGCCTAATAGTGATCACCTGTTCCTGGCCAACAGAAATGCTACTTGAACCACTTGTGTCAATGCTAGTACCAGTAACCTGCAATGAAACATTGAGGTCACCAGCACCCAAGTCCTCATAACTGGGAAGATCACTAGGATCAAATCTTAGCTGAACGGTTTCCCCATTACCTTCAAGGCTTGAGTCAATGTACTTATCACCCACCTCATCGCCATATACCAATTGAAAAAAACGACTGTAAGGACCATCAATAATCTCCCAATTCCAAAGACTGATGGTGCGGTCCCTCAGTTCTGGATCATAGGGCACCAAATCAATAGCGTGTGCGGTATATTCTTCTGGAACCGTAAATATCGAACCTACGTGCTCAATATCAATAGAGTGAGGCTTGGCTACAAAACTTGGCGGCTCTTTCACATTTTGTATGACAATTTTAAAAGGAAAAGCCTTAAAATCTCCTGCTTCATCGACAACGGTCAATGTGGGAAGGTAGGACTTTTCGTCTCCCTCTACTCGCTCGTAGTCTGGGGGAACCACTCCATCCCACCTCAGATCAACAAACCAGAGGAAATTCTGGGAGTCGTTGATAATTTGGTGATCTGGATCACTATCCTGATAAGGCTCACTGATGTTAAACCTGCTAACTGCGGTAGGTTCAGAGAGAGAAACCGATTTAATCTGCTGGTAATCGAGAGTATCTTTGACGGGAATCTTAAGAAAAATGGGATCATTCTCATCCGAGAACAAAAGGATGGTTTGGTTATCTTCGGCATAGGTTATGGGTTCAGTAATCTTCCCTTTCCTCAAGATAACTGGTGTTTCGTCCTCACTTCCAGGCACAACAAAACCAATAGTCGGATCGTCATTTTTATTGGTTACATTTATATCGAAAATTACCTCAATGGAGTCCTGCACGGCATTTTCACGATCGAAGAGATCATAAAAGGAAAGCTTGAAGCGATCTAAGCCATAAAAACTGGTAGGAGGTTTGTATAGAAGTTCAAATTTACTGTCATTGAAATCCACTGTTCCACCTTCAAGAGACTTGCCAGAATTAACCCAACTTATATTACTCGCACTATCGTCGTCCAAAACTCGGAGGAAATCACCCTCTGTATTGAAGAAATTATACAAATTAATATCCTCATTCTCTTTTGTCTCACGGTAGTATGAGTATTTATTATTTTTTAATCTGGGCAGGTCAGGACCGTCCCTAACTGTAAAGTTAAGCGTAATTGAGGGGTCATTCATAGTTGAATCCGTGACTCCTGACTTCAGATCATTAAGCGAATCGTGTACATCAATTATCAATTCAAATTCATCTGAACCTTCCTTATTTAGCTCTTCGTAGTCGGGCATTTCCCGAAAACTGAGACTGCCCGAGGAATCAATTTCAAAAAGGGGTGCTTGCTTGCCTTTTAATTCGTAATAAATTCCTGCCCCATTGGCATAACTCTCAAAAGATGAGGAACTGTTATTGTCAGGAAGAAATAAGGGGTGTGGATGACTGTCATTATCAAGAGGTGTGAGATTCAGTATACGCAGGCCAGCATTTTGAGGATGATTCTCCTGAAAAGAAACTTCATAGACGCTCGAACTATTTTCTTCAATCTCGAGGTAGCTTTCTGCCACTTCTTCGACATTTATTAACTCTATCGAATCGGTTAAATCGTTATCAATGGAAACAAAGAGATCAAAAACATCTCCCTCCTCACCATCATCCTCGGCAGTAAAAGTAAGATGAAGGGACTGGTCGGGAAAAGTAAAGTAATCATCTGTAAATTTTAACACCAATCCATAACTTTCTTCACTACCCAATAAAACCGGCAATCCATAAGAGAACATGGAATATTCACCTCGTTCAAGTTTGATGAAATTTGTATCTTCATCCGGGTTGGGTGTAGAGTTAAGATCATTGTAGGAAAAAGTTGCATCCGCATCTTTCACATAGAGGTATACTTCCTCAGGAAATACAGGTTCGTAGACAGACCGAAACTCAAATGGAACAGTAGATGTATCGTACATATTGAGAGACACCTCTTCACCATCTTCATCAAGATAAGTTTTTAGACCTTGTTCATCAAATTTGATGTCATACTTAATCTTGTAGGAGTTAGCCTCTCCAGACTCTAAGGTATTTGCCTCAGACCTGATTTTGAATTCAGCAGCCACATGGGGGGCATTCTCCCACGAATCACCCTTGTTTCGCTCCATGATAGCGACGGTCTTGCCAAAGTATTTTTGAGGCTGGTTATCATCGCCCGAAAGTTGAAACTTCAGACCCTGTGGTTCCTCTGGAAGATTTTCCAAAGAAAGATTAAGGGAAACTATCTGGTCAGGAAACTTTTTATCAGAGACAATAATATCAACCGGCCAACTAACCGAAGGAAATAGGGTTTCATAGTCTGGTGCCAATCCAGGCTTGTAGCGAATTTCATAATTTGTGGTTATTCCGTTAAGCCCTTTTGACGATTCACTGTTAACTTTAGATGAGCCTATTTTAATAAGTTCGAAAAAGCTCCCATCCTGTTCGATCGCAACCGATGCAGAATCAGGAGAATTCTCATAATCTGCGACCGTTTCGTTTTCTGGCTCGGGATCGAAAAGAGTAAATGTAAAAGCCAACTTTTGGTTTTCTTCAAAAAAAACAGTCAATGATTCGGGAAGGATTTGCCCAATTGAATATGCGGAGTCGTCCAAGAGTAAGTACGGGCTCCTACTGATATTTTCGAAATCCACACTGGCGGTAAAATTCCCTTCAGTCCCATCCTTAAAAACCACATTATAATCGAAACTGTCACTTCCGGTAACAAAATGATAGGGTTTGTATTTGATATACCAACTTGTACCGGTACGGGAAACTTGCGTAACCAATCCTTTGCGAGGCTTGAACAAACTACTGGCCTTTTGGGGCGTTCCTTGCTCAGACCAATAATCCCCGCCTACATAATTTATATCTTTGCCTCCAATATTTCGACCAATCGTGAAGGTTGTTTCTTGCGGACTGGCGAGCTCTGCAGCACCTATCTGCTTGATGCCAGGATGGGGAGTTGCCCCTTTCGAAAAGTTCACCCAATACAAGGATGTGCAAAAAAGCCAAAACAAGGTTGCCCCATTTACTGGGAAGAAAGACAACTTGAATTTGGGTTTCATGAAAAGGATGTAATTTTGGTGCGTGGAAAAGTAAATTTCTTAAAAAAGTTAAGCTATTATTATGCAGTCTCATCTTGCAAGATGTTTCAAGGGGTTTCAAGCATCTAGAAAGTAACCTTTAAGTAAAACCTTCCCGCAACAAAACTCTTAGTTAGTTTAATGGATTCGATAGCCTATGGAATGAAACTTGCCTCTGCTCAGAATATTTAGCAATTCTTAGTACATGACAGCCCATCCCAAACCCTCATCTTCCTACTGGAGTGACAGCCTTAAGCTGGTAGGTAAATTGTTGTTCATCTGGTTTCTTGTATCCTTTGGTTGCGGAATTCTCTTCAAGGACTTCCTCGATCAATTTTCTATCGGAGGGGCTCCACTAGGGTTTTGGATGGCCCAGCAAGGATCCATACTTTGCTTCGTTATTCTTTTGGTTATTTATGCACACAAAATGAACAAACTCGATGACCAACACGGTTTTTCCGAGGAGGAATAACAAGCTATGGATCAAACAACCTGGAATTTCATCTTTATCGGAATCACCTTTGGTGTCTACATCGGGATAGCCATTTGGTCCCGCGCAGGATCCACCAAGGAATACTACACCGCTAGCGGAGGGGTTTCCCCTTTTGCCAATGGCATGGCCACCGCCGCGGACTGGATGTCGGCTGCCACCTTCATTTCCATGGCGGGGGGCATTGCCGCTGCCGGATATGGTGCATCTAAATTTCTCATGGGTTGGACGGGAGGATTTGTACTCCTCACCACCCTGATGGTTCCATATTTGCGAAAGTTTGGAAAGGCCACCGTGCCCGACTTTATTGGGGACCGCTTTTATTCCAACGGTGCACGACTTGTCGCAGTAATCTGTGCAATTTTTATCTGCATGACCTACATCATGGGCCAGATGCGCGGAGTAGGTATCGTCTTTTCGCGGCTCTTTGATATCGAGATCTGGATGGGGGTATTGATTGGGGGAGGTATCGTATTTTTTTATGCCGGACTTGGCGGAATGAAAGGGATTACCTACACGCAAGTCGCCCAATACTGCGTGATGGTATTTTCCTACACCATACCGGTCATTTTCATTTCCATCATTATCACCGGAAATGTCATCCCCCAGCTCGGCCTAATTGGAAATTATATCAAAGACGGCACCGAGGCCTCGGTTCCTTTGATCGTAAAGATCAATCAGATATCCACTGACCTTGGCTTTGCC